>CABEDG010000135.1_pt1 | contig 18446 bp, 20 predicted proteins | sample 3132891 | NCBI WGS metagenome assembly CABEDG01 (sample SAMEA5534329, study PRJEB31848) | metagenome | biome: tundra; feature: field; material: soil | place: USA | collected 2013-05 | depth 0.15 m
GGTTAGGACTGGGCAGTCTGGCGGGGGTGAGATGGGCAAAGCAATGTAATAAGCCATTGGCATTATTTGCAATGCTTGAGATGGCAATCGCGCTCTATGCTTTGTTGTTGCCAAGCTTGCTTCATTCGGTCAGCGGATGGATGGAAGGTATTGCCGTTCAGCTGACGTTAGCGCAGTGGTACCTATTGCAAGGGGCAGAGGCCTTGTGTTTGCTGGTAATTCCGGCATTTGCAATGGGAGTGGGTTTTGCACTGGTGCTGAAAGTTGTTGACCGTACACCGTTATCGCTGGGAAAACTTTATGGGCTGAACACGATAGGCGGGGCCGCCGGGGCACTGTTCCCGCTGTGGAGTTTGCCGGTATTAGGCTGGATCGTTTCGGTGAGGACCATAGCGTTGCTTGGATTGGTGGTCGGTGGCGCGGCATGGGCCTTGTCGCGTTTTACTCGATCCGGTAATGGTTCACTTCAGCCGATAGAGGACAACAGGCAACCACGCCCACCATTACTTGCTCTGATCATTTATGCCGGGATCGGAGCCGGCAGCATCATGCTGGAAGTCGGCTGGATACGTTTGTACGGCATGATCATGCTGCGCACCGAATATGTGCTCGGGGTGATCTTGGCGGTATTTCTCCTGGGAATTGCGCTTGGCAGCATGTTCTTGCCGCGCATGCATAAATACTGGCTGTTGGTACTGATGCCGTTTGTAGCAGGCGGGGGCGTACTGTTAAGTTTGTGGTTGCTTCCGGCCGCCTCCGCTTGGGTAGAGCACAGTCAGTTCCAATCATTTTTTGGCGCATTGTGGTCGCAAGCACTGATGCTGGGAATATTTACTCTGCCGGTCACTTTGGTATTGGGGGCTTGGCTGCCATTATTGGCCAGTCGCTTCGGCAGCGCAGAGGCGAGTGGCGTATGGTTATACGGTGCAAACTGTCTGGGAGGCGGGGTCGGTGCAGTTGTTGCCTGTTTGGTATGCATACCCTTGTTTGGCAGCGCGGCGATGGTTGCGTTGGCCGGGCTTGCAATCGCTGCTTTGGGTTTGATATGGGTCAAATCACGCTGGGCTTGGCTGGTATTTGCGGCCATGCTGTTGGTCGCATGGCCTTTACGCAGCATGCCGCCAGTGCATGAGCTGTTGCCGAAAATCGAAGCCAATAGTCTGGATTTATATCTATATGAAGATGCGATTTCCCTGACGCATGTAGTACAGCAACAGGATGGCCAACGCGTACTCTTGAGCGATTTACAGCGTATGGATGCCTCCACCGATCCGAGTGCGGTAGAGATTCAAATGGATCAGGCACGACTCGCATTGCTGCTCCATCCCGCACCGCACAGTGTATTATTCCTCGGGTTGGGAACCGGAATTTCGATGGCGGGATCCCTGCCTTTCCCCGATTTGCACCGTAGCGCGGTGGAATTATCTCAAGGGTCGATTTTCGCCGCCAAGTATTGGTTTGCGCCGGTAAATGGCAACATCATGGATCAAGCGCAGATTCAACGGGATGATGCCAGACATTTTCTAAGTACGACACAACGCACTTACGATGTGATCGTCGGCGACTTGTTTCATCCGGATCTGGCGGGGATGGGTTCTTTGTTGTCCGTGCAACAATTCCAAAGGGCGCGAAACCACTTGAATGTTGATGGGATATTCGTACAGTGGCTGGCACTTAACCAGTTCGATATTCAATCACTCAACGTTGTTCTGCGCAGTTTTCAGCGAGTGTTTCCAGATGCCCAATTGTTTATGGATGGTATGCATCTGGCCTTGGTTGGCCCAAGGAAAAACTTCTCTGGGGCCAGTGTAATGCTTGGAAATTTGCATCGGTTGACAGTGCAAGAGCAGGGGCAGGCAACAGGTGACGAAGGTGCGTGGACTTGGCTTGGCCGTTATTGGGGACCGATTTCTGAGAGTAGCGGACCGGTTCAGGATGAGTGGGTGCCTTACATCGAATTCAAATTGCCGCGTGCGCGTTACGACGGAAGCGTTAATCTGGCGACTTTGATGTTGTGGTTGTTGCAGCGGCATCCTGACGCTGATGCGGCCATGAAAATATTGGGAATCGGTGCGGATGACAAGAGCAGATTCGGGCGCGCCTATGTGGCGACCGAGCTTACTGTGCGAGCATGGGTCTCCTCCATTCAAGGAGATGCAGCAAAGGCGGGCAGCTTAATTTGGTTGGCCTATCAGGCGAACCCTCAAGATCACTGGATTGCCAATGCACTAGCTGATAACATGATGCAGTCGCTCTCGCAGGCCAGTCAGCACGGTTTGAGCGAGCGCGAGGCATTACAGCGAATCTTGAAAGTTTATCCGGATTATGTTGGTGCTTTACGCGTCCTCTGGCATCTGGAGCGGTCTGCGGGCAATATGCAAGAGGCGGAGCATTATCGTTTACGCCTGCTTGCCATATCACCGCTGGACGGTGAAGCGAGAGTAACTCCCTGAGTTTGTTATAACTAGTGCTGCACTAAAAGGTACATATGTCCTCCGGTATTAACAAATCACTTTCCAGCATTCCAATCAAAGTTATCGGCTCTGGAGCGAAAAGAGGGGTGGCCAATTTTCGATGGAAACGGCGTGCCGTCCAGGTAACCATTTTGTTATTGCTGGTGCTTATTCCGGTATCCGGATTATTTCGGATCGACCCGGAAAATGGCGCGTTGGTGGTGTTGGGTTGGCAAATATGGTTTGCCGATTTCTTTTTAATATCCGGCTTGTGGATCATGTTGGCCAGTGCATTGGTCGCGCTGTATTCGGTTGCGGGAACCGTTTTTTGCGGGTGGGCATGTCCGCAGAATACCTTGGCGGAATGGGCAAACCACATGACCCATAAGTTGCTAGGCAAGCGTGCTGAAGTCAGCCTGACCGGTGAGGCGCCGAAAGTGGCGGCCGCCAAAAATAAGGTATTGAACTGGTCATTGCTGGGACTCTCGTTTTTATGCGCGGCGATGTTATTTGCGTTGGTTCCATTGCTGTACTTTTATCCGCCGGATGTGGTGTGGTCTTTTATAACTATTAGAGCGGATACAAGATTAGCCGGTTCCTTATATTGGATTTATTCGGTATGGGTGCTGATTATCCTTTTGGATATTGCAGTGCTTCGGCACTTCTGGTGTCGCTTTGCCTGCGTCTACAAGGTCTGGCAGCATTCGTTTAAAACCAAGGAAACGCTGCATGTGGTTTACGATGCCAGTCGGGCAGATGAATGCGAAAAATGTAATTATTGCGTTACAACCTGCTTTATCGAGCTGGATCCGCGTAGGACAGAAATTTATGACAGCTGTATTAACTGTGGTGATTGCATCGATGCGTGCAATAATTTACAGGCTAAAAAGGGTGGTGTGGGTTTATTGCGGTTTAAATTGGGGCAACGTGAACTGGGCAAGATCCGTCAATTCCGTGATAACTCCATGTCGTTGTTGTCGCGTTTCCGCTGGACTACTCCATTCGCAGTTCTGGGTGTTATTATGTTCGCGTGGGGAATCTGGTCATACCAGCCTTACCACATAGTAGTGGGATATTTGGAAACGGCTCATAATCAATCGGCGCGCGATTACCGTATCGAAGTTTCCAGCAAGCGATATCGCCCAACCGAATTGACCATGTCGGTTGAAGGATTGCCACAGGATGATTTTACTCTGAGTAACCTTAAGGTGAAACTGGAGTCGGTTGGGCGAACATCGGTATTCCTTTCGGTGTCGCCAAAATTACAGCGTGGTCTCTATCCTTTTGTGGTGGTGGTTCATTCCAATGATGGCTGGACCGGACGTTTTAATGTACAGCATTTTGTCGAATAGGGGTATATGTGATGGAACAGCAGAATAAAAAATTTGAATTGGCGAATGAAGAGTCGCAGTGGGGTGAGCTCCGCAAAGATAAATTTGGCTATGCCTCGGACGAAGAGCGTTTGGAAAAGCGCGGCATGGAAGACTGGGAATTGGTAGAGAAGATTCCGGAATCGCAACGGAATGTTCCTTATTGGTTCATGGCGGTGGTGGTGATTGTATTGTTGGTTGGTGTGGGCCTCAGTTTTCCATTCTGGGGGCTACGCCCCGGGGTTGTAGTGAAATGGACTGACTGGGTGAAAGACCCGGGATTTTTGGGATCGCTTGTGTATATTGCTGTTGCTGCAACATTCGTATATTACATGGTATATCTGTACGGATCTTCTGCCGGAGGTAGATTAGATTCCGACAAGGAAGAGCAGAGTGAAATCAAAAGCGATAAGCAAGAGTAAGTATTGCAATCGGCCATTATAAATTTCTATCGGAATAATGAAAAAATTACTGGCCATATTATTAAGTTTTCTTGCGACGGGGCTTGCCGCTTGTAACGACGGAAGCGAGTCTCTTTCGATTCCTGTTCAGCACTGGAAAGAGACGGATGTGCGCATTGAGACTCATCCGAATCCTCCGCTTGCCGGTATGTCCGAGATTGTAGTTATCGTTACCGGCCCGCACGGCAAACCTTCCCAGGATTTAACGATTTCTCTTCGTGGAAATGAGTCAATGCCGTGGGTGCAAGCGATTCAAGATGGATTTATTGGTGTGTACCGTCGTGCCGTGGATATTGGAGACGGTGAGACAGTGGTATTGCAAGTGCGGCTTCAGCAAGGAACGGAGCAGAAAGTTTTGCTCTTTCCACTTAAACTGGCAGCGGGTTAATTCTGCCCAATTAATTCTGCTAAGGGGCTATTTCGTCGTTGGATGAGGTTGTTATAGTCAAAACGACATTCGCCAGATAAGTACAAAAGCCAATTGCCATTATCGTGCCGGAAATCGCCATAATTGGTCCGTAAAAGCGATGTACGGAAGGGATGTCTTGAGGGTTGGAATGTAATAACAATCCCTCCCAAATGCCAAAGACCATTTGTATGATGTAGAAACTATAAACCCCTATGCTGACCCACCAAAAGGTATGGCCAACTAATTTTACGGAATAAATTTTCTTCTGTGCGAAAATCGGGAGTAGATGAAAAGTTACACCCATAGCCAGCAATACCACCCCGCCAACCAAATTCATGTGTGCGTGCGCCAACGGGTCAATCATATGTCCTGGACCGCCATAAGGGCTGCCAATCGAATCCAGCCATGCGCGAATCGGAGGCATGACCTGAAGCATGCCGTGAATGGCACCGATAAAAAATGAAAGAGCAGAAAGCAGCAGAAATTTTAATAGGTGTCGATGCAGAGAATCTGGTCTCATAAGGCGGTAGGATACAATATGCGGGTTGCTGGATGAGGCAGGATTAACCGATTAAGACGACCGACAGAAAATAACCGTGTTTATACGACACCACAAAAGAAAATGCCCGGCAATTGCCGGACACTTTCTAATGCAGTTTTAATCGTAACGCGGATTTTAATTACTTCTTATTTCCTTCGACGATACGTTCAATTCCTAAACTGGATAGACTTACAGAAACCACGATTCCCAACACAAAAATTGTAATTGGCACTAGAAGTTCGATTGGCATAGCACACTCCCTCCGTTTTGTTACGCGACTTATCAAAAAAGGCATAAGGACAACACGCCCACTACCTACTACTAAGCGCCAGTCTAGCGGAATCTTTCTTCTCGTGCAACTCTTTAATATGCGATCAATGCATCACAGGGCCTTATGTATTGGTGTATTGGCCGCATACATAATATTGCTGCCATGGTTCACTTCCTGATAAAATCGCCCGGGATGTGGGCTTAAGGTTATTGAGCTGGGTTCAATCGCTCACCCGCTTGTCACCCAATTTGGATTTGGCTTGCCAACAGAAACTGGCATCAGTAAGAGCTGTGTTGCATATCTGGAAAACAGAGGTAACCTCATATCGCCGTATTACTTTCAACTGTAATCCACTCAATCGTTGCAAATCAATTCAATGACAGCGGTGTCGGGTGTGTTGTACTGTCTTTAAAATTGGCATACATTCCCATGAAAGACTAACTCTAAAATGAACAATTGGTTATTACGTATCCCCCAAAAATATTGGGCTTATCTCGCGCTGTCGCTTTGGGGTGCCCTAAGCTTCATGTTGTTGCACAAAACATCATATGGGATTGATGAAGGCGCAGCTCAGGCATTATTGCTGGCATGGTCGGTAGCAGATAATGTCGTCAGTCCGATTGTAACCTTGGGAGTCCCCGATTTTCGCACGGTATTTCTCGCCCCTGTCGGCTTTTTATGGACGGGTAATGTGCTTGCTGCAAAGATAGCTACAATTTTTGTGATGTCAGGTGTGGCGTGGGCATTCCACGCATGGCGGCAGCGCAGCGGAGATTCTGAAGGCGCGCTATTAGCGACCGGATTGTTGTTGATCTCTCCGCTGGTATTGGATCAAATCGACACTATTTCTGTCGCGCCATACCTGCTCATTACATTTGCGCTTGGTGCTTGGTCAGATCAAATGTACCGTGAATCGCCACAAGCATTCGGGGGAATGTATTTTGCCCAACTGTTTTTATGTCTAGTGAGCATCACTCTCCACCCGGCGGGTCTTGCATACCCGCTGGCTTTGTTGTGGACATGGTATAGAACCCCACTTAACAGAAAACAACGAAATTATTTTTTTGGTGGAATTGTCTTTACAATTTTGCTGGCCCTGGTATTAACCTTGGGATGGAGTCATGTAGAGTGGTTTACGAACCCGATTAAGGGCTTGTCAAGTCTGCTCTTGGGGTCGGCAGATAGTGATGAGATTGGAGCTCTCCGCTGGATTACCGGGATCGGGATGCTATTTATCCTGCTATTGGTAATTTGGAAGCAAGCAAGCAATTTATGGGCGGATTTTCTGGGGCGTGTTCTTTTGGCCGCGCTCATCATTGGTATGCTAACCGGTGATGAAATTTTTGGCATGGTTGCACTGACGATTTGTTTGTACTGGGGCTTGCCCTTATTGTTGCAGAAACGAACAAGTTCGCATGGCGGATTTTGGGAACAGCGCGGAGTGGTTTTGTTGCTGACCGTCGTTATTTCTACAACATTCATGACTATTGACAAGGCACGTTATCAAAAAGTGTTGGAGGGCAAGCTTGCACCGCGCGACAACTTGATCAAAGCTTTGGTCGAGAATATCGAGAGTTTTTCAAAGGATGAGCATAACCAAAACTCACCCACCGAAAAACCGTTTCGCATAGCTAGTCAATGGCCGGCACGAACCATGTTAGCCTGCCAGTGTGACACTTTACCATTGCCACCCACCGCCAAGGATGAACAGGCTCTGTTCGCGATGTTGCGGGGCGTCAATTATCTGATATTCGACCCGAGAGATCCTGTGAATAGCTCGCTCTCTCACAATCTTGCTTTAATGGATGCGGGGAAAGTCGAGACCGTCGCCTTGCAACAAGGCGGGGTAATCGTTGAAATCAAGGAATCCCCATTTGCGCAAAAACAGTGAGTGCATAGCATGATAGGCGAGATATTGATTTATGTGGTTATCGCGATCAGCTCTCTGTTCATAACCGGCTATGCGGTGCATATGTTCATAGGCGGATTGGTCAGCCCGGAAGCTGAGTATCAGCTTATCGCTATAGTTTGCTTAATTATTGTGGGTGTCATTGGTTACATGACATGGGATGTCATTCAAAGACGCTCGGGAAGGAAGTAGCGGCATCTATTTGTGAAGAAGAACCAGCTTTTATTTGCGGTGGTGTTTTAAAATGTCTTGAGCAGAGTGGTATTGATCCACAGTTGCAAACTGCCCGCTGTGAAATACGAATTGTAATTGCTTTCCTGCACCATCCAAGCCAGAAATGCCAAAAGACTTACCCGCATAATCGGAGTAGTAGCGAAGGTTTTTCACCAAATCCACTTGAGCACCGTTTCTTTGCACCAAGCCAAGACTTTGCTCGCCCACCTTAAGACATATCGGTGCCGATGGCAAAAGCATCAACCGTGTTTTAAATACGCGATTAAACCCGGCAATAAAAAAGAAACAGGTTAGGAAAAAAAATAAATAGCCCATGTTGTGATCATCGTCATACCAAAAACTGGCAGCTATAGAGCCAAGCGCTATCACCGTTGGAATGTAAAGCAACAAATCCCATATCATGCCTTTGCGATCCTGCACGAGCTCAAATCGCATCGTCTCTGCCATATGCCTATCCGTCATTATCCTGCTACCCACCCACTTTTTTGTTTTCAATTTATTGCGTGATCAAGATTGGCTCAACGCCTCACAAAATCTGTTTGATTGCCTCGTCTAATTCACCGTATAACATTCGGCCCGCGCGTTCAAAGTGCACAATACCATTCTTGTCGATGATAAACGTCCAGGGGTCGCCCATGACCTGATAGGCTTTATACGCTTGCGGGTTCTCATACTGATCGATGTGAATAAATATCATCTGACTCTGGTACTTATCCAGGATTGCTTTAAGCATTTGGAGTTGCTCGTCACAATTAGTGCAATGTCCGGGAGTTGCAAATTCCAGCACAATCGGCTTGCCGGTTAATAAAGCCTTATCAACCGAATACTGATACATGCGAGGATCCGGCTGCCGATAAGTAGTAACTTTACTGAAGTTACCCCCTACATCAGCCAAAGTCTTAGTGGGCAAACTCGGAGCGCGCGCGCCTACCGCGAAGCCCGCAGATAATCTCTGCTCGCACCCACCCGTCAATCCCAAGAGAACAATCCCGCAGCACGCCGACAGCAACGATCGTTTGTTCATATCCGCTTTTGCCACCCAATCGTAGTTTTATATAAGTTATACCCCCAGATGATATTGGCCAGCAGTACTAGCGTTCCAAATATGCCGACAAAGGCAAGTAAGTGACTGACCAATTTTTCGGTATCTTCGCCTGTAGCCAGCCCCCCGACCAGCCCGGCAACGAGGAAAAACACTACCATCCCGATCAGCCCGAAGTTATGCATCCAAAAATGGATCTTCACTAGGCGCACACTGTAGATCGGTCGACGGGCAACCGTGGGAACCACATAGTATAAAGCAGCAAATATCGCCATCTCAACCCAGCCCAGCAAATTGATGTGGCCATGCGCCAAGGTAATTAAACGTCCATGCGGGCTATAATCCACAAAATGCCGGAAGGCTGGAACACCGCCCATAATTGCGCCCCAAGAGAAACCGATGATGCTGTAAATTATGCACGCGTATACAAACCACAAAATGTACCTGGTGAAATCCATACCCTGTAATGCGCTGTGCTCAATGCTTTCCGTCATGCTGCCCCTCTTGTGGATTTGATTTCATCCAATCGCGAATATCCTTGTACTTGCTTCTCCAACCGTCCGGTGCCCACATGTCAAGCATGGCGTTGATAAAACTTGATTCGCCTTTGGGTGGCTCGAATGATGAAGATGATCCTTGATCAGATTTTAGTTCGGATAGAAAAATTGCCATGACACGTAAATCCGAATCTGGAAGAGCCGACACATAAGCCGCATCCTTGGGTGGAGCACCATGATCCATAGTCTTCGCGCCATACGTCTGTTCCGGTTCTTTGAGAAAACTGTAGAAATAGTTGACATCATGCTTCGAACCCAGCCCATCCAGACTCAGGCCCATGCTAGTCCCGTTACCAACAGCTCTATGACAAGAGTAACAATTGCTTTGCTGATATAGCTGATAACCCCGTAACCCATCAACTGAAAAATCGAAATGCGTCAGAATAGGAAACATAGGTTTATCAGTGTTATGCCTGACCGACTCCAATACAGTAAAGTTAACCACTGTAATCAGCACGAGCAGCGCAATTATCCCAAAAACGATCTTTTCTCCCTTTTTCATCTATCACCAATCCTGATCCAACATAAAGCTCATGTAGAGCTGCCGTATTTCATCAGCGACTCACAAAGCAAAAAAAGACTGATCAACAGACCAGTCTCCATTAGACTTCCCGCACCAAAACAGTCGGTGCGGAAACACACAAAAATATCGAAGAAAACTTTATCGAACGATCTTAACGTTTTTCAAAACCGTCTTATTTTCAAGTTCCATCCCGTCACCTGCCGTACTATCGGCTGCTTGTGACAAGAAGGTTGCGGCATTATTTATATCTTCATCGGACAAATTCTTAGCAATCGCCTGCATCTGTCCCATCGGATCATTTGCACGAGAACCATCACGCCAATGCGTCAACTGATTGACCAGATACACATATTTCTGCTGACCAATCTTCGGATAAATTGGATCGGCACCACGACCATTAAAGCCATGACAAGACATACACGCAGAAACCTTACCTTCCACCCCATAGCGAACAAGAATCTGACCTTTGTAGGACTCTCCTATCGTTTTACCATCGGCTTTAAGCGCGCTGAGATCAGAAAGCTCAGCAGCCCTTGGGAAGCTGTTCTCATATGCAGCCAAATCCCGCCTGTCCTGAACACTCAGTCCTTTTGCAATACCATTCATCTGATCCATGGTCAGATCTTTACGCTTATCTTCTGCGTAATTGGTCAATTGCTTGACGATGAATACATACCCAATATTAGCAAGCCTGGGTGAGCCCATCCCATCATTGCCCATCGCATCCTCGCTGTGGCAAACAGAGCAAGCAGGAATGCCTGCATCAGGTTTGCCATTTTCGAAGATATTCTTTCCATTGGTGATATTCGCCGTTACGGCACCTTCTTCAGCAAAACTTGTACCTGAAAAAGCCAGCATGGCGACCGCTCCCCAACACACCATCGCTAAATTGGATAATTTACGCATGTACCCCTCCCCATTCTAAAATTTTTAATTACCTGCACCTAGTGCAGGTCAACGCTATTGTGTTCCCTCGCTGGACAAGCAAATCAGGAATTCTTTTTCATCAGAATAAAAGCCAAGCCAAATAAAAATACGAAAATACCGACATACATAAGAATAACTTCACTGGTTGTTATATCTGGTTCTAGCATTTGTGGCTCCTCGGTCAATGATGATTATAAAATTAACAATCCCTAATTACAATTATTAAGAACGCCGTTGATATTAGCATCAAGAAAACAATGTGTCATTTGCCTCCTACCACGAGACAAATGACACACCCCTTCGTTACAGCTTTAAAGCCATGCAATCAATATTGCCGAGCTGCAGCTTTTTCGGTTTCATGCCGCCACATCCGAAAATGGGCTCCAATCATGATCCTCCTACGCTGACCGTTCTACCTCCACTCAACGCAGCAACTGCGCCAGAAAAATACGCTTTTTCAGCCCCTAGCACAACGCAACGTAACATAACTGAAAACGTGCATCCATTTACTGACATGGATCAACCAAACTGCATTTAATTGACGGCCGTGTATCCGATTAAAATGTTCGGGAACCGCATAGGTGAATGCTAGCCGCGAGCAATGTTATTGAGCCGATCCAGATCATGGAGTTGCACTTGTCGCCGTTCGGTGGCCAGCAGGCCCTCGTTCTGGAAACGAGTAAACACGCGGCACACTGTTTCTTCGGCTATGCCGAGGTAATTACCGATATCGCTGCGCGACATGCTCAGGTTAAATTTGGTGCATGAAGCAAGTGGGTTATTTTATGGTGATGGCGCAAAAAGTGATAGTGTCCGCTGGCGATACAAGTCGCCCTTGTTAAAAATAGCGGCGGACATTTTGAAATAGACAAGTTCGTGGGTCAAAAGGATAGCGAAGCGCGCTCAGGTGCGTGAAGAGTACCAGAGCGGCCAACAAGAAGCGACCAAAAGATTGGGGATAACGCCCTGTCAAGTGAGCCGCTTGCCAAACATTGCCGGACTGGAGGCATGGCGGGGGCGGGTAGCAAGAAGCGATGTAAACCTTCGAGCCGACTGCTTGAAGAAACCCTCCGAGCTATGGCGATGGAACTGCCTATCTTGGGCCATGTCGAAATATCGATATACGTTACGAGCCGCTCTGAATGGCGTATAGCGAGTGGATTGTCGCCGCTGAGATGCCATTTTCACCCACGCGAGCAGGTGCGTTTCAGGTGGCGAACTGGCATAATGCTCAGCACTTGAGGAGGATTTATGGATAAAACGGTCAATCACCTGGTAGTGGACTTGGAACTGATACGCAGGCTGGATAAGAACGGTCCGCGTTACACCTCATATCCGACCGCAGACCGTTTCGTTGAAGCCTTCAACGCCGAGACTTACGCGCAGTGGATTGCCAAGCGGGAGATCGGCGGCATCGCACGTCCTTTGTCGCTGTATATCCACATCCCATTCTGCAACACGCTGTGTTTCTACTGTGCCTGCAACAAGGTGATCACCAAGGACAAGAGCAAAGCCGGCGAATACGTGCGTTATCTGATCAAGGAAATGGCCATGCAGGCGATGCTGCTCGGTCCGGATCAGGTGATTGAGCAACTGCACTTCGGCGGCGGCACGCCGACATTCCTCAGCGATGATGAAATCCGCCAGGTGATGGCAGCGATCCGGCAGCACTTCAAGCTGGTGGAGGATGGCGAATATTCCATCGAAATCGATCCGCGCAAGGTCAGCGATGAAACCGTCGCGCTGCTCGGCGAAGTGGGCTTCAATCGCATCAGCATTGGCGTGCAGGACTTCGATGCCGAGGTGCAACGCGCGGTAAATCGCATCCAGAGCGAAGAAGAAACGCTGCGCGTGATCCATGCGGCGCGCGCCAATGGATTCAAATCAGTCAGCATCGATCTGATTTACGGCTTGCCCAAGCAAACCTTGAAAGGCTTTGGCGTGACGCTGGATAAGGTCATTGCTGCCAATCCTGATCGTTTGTCCATCTATAACTATGCACACATGCCTACCATGTTCAAGCCGCAACGGCGTATCCATGAGGAGGACTTGCCTGCGCCGCAAGTAAAGCTGGAGATCCTGGACATGGCAGTGAAAAAGCTGACCAATGCAGGCTATGTTTATATCGGCATGGATCACTTTGCCAAGCCGGAGGACGAGCTTGCCGTGGCGCAACGTCAAGGCAGGCTCCATCGCAATTTCCAGGGCTATTCCACTCATTCAGATTGTGACCTGGTTGCGCTCGGGCTCAGTGCCATCGGCAAGATCGGCCCGACCTACAGCCAGAATTATAAGGAGCTGGAAGATTACTACGCTGCGCTGGACAGAGATGTGTTGCCCATCATGCGCGGCATGGAATTGAACGCCGACGACTTGGTACGTCGCGCCATCATACAAGCCTTGATGTGCCACTTCGAGCTTACCAAGGAATCCTTCAACAGCGTTTTTCAAATTGACTTCGATAGTTATTTTTCCACCGAGTTGGAAGAGCTGCGTGAATATGAACGCGAGGGTCTACTGGAGATTTCTCCTCAGCAGATCAGAGTGACCCCCAAGGGACGCATGTTGATACGCAACATCTGCATGGTGTTTGACAAGTATTTGCGCACGCGGCAGGAGCACGCGCTCTATTCCAAGGTGATTTAGGCGTAAAGGGCTTGATCAGCCCTTTACGTTTCCTCTCTCCGCTATAATTCGTCCCAGTCTTTTTTCGCGGGGCGAACATGAACAAAATCCTTAAATACGGTTTGATAGGCACGGGCGCGGTGGTCGGCATCGCCGTGGCGGGTATCGCTTATGTGGCGGTGACATTTAATCCCAACGACTACAAGAGCAAAATCATTCAGGCGGTGAAGGACAACAAGCAGCGCAATCTACGTCTTGATGGCGATATCAAGTTGTCGTTCTTCCCCAGCATAGGCGCGAATTTAAGCAAGGTGTCGCTGTCCGAATTTAATAGCGACAAAGAGTTTGCGGCAATTGAATCTGCACGTGTTTCGCTCGCCCTCATGCCGCTGCTGAGCAAACATGTGGTGGTGGATGAAGTAACGGTTAGCGGTTTGAAAGCCACGCTGGTCAAGCACAAGGACGGCACGACCAACATCGACGACTTGCTTGGTAAAGATGAAAACAAGAAGGATGAAAAGAAAAAGAACGACAGCCAGCTGGTGAAGTTTGACATTGCCTCGGTAGATATCGAAAAAACCGATCTAAGCTATCGCGATGAAGGCACCGGCGCACAATACGTCATCAAGGACTTGAACCTTAAGACCGGGCGCATCGCCAACGGATCTCCGAGCAAAATTGCATTGTCCGCAGGTATACAAGCCAATCAGCCCAAACTTGATATCAGCACGCAACTGAAGACCACGCTGACGTTCGATTTAAATAAGCAACATTATCAGTTGGAAGGGCTGGATTTACAGGTCAGCGGCGCGGTTCTCGACATAAGTAATTTGAAGATAAAGGCCAGCGGCGATGCGAGTGCCAATCTGGCCACTCAGGAGTTTGGCGCGCAGAAATTTTCCTTAAACGCAACGGGCATGAAAGTTAAAGACAGCTTCGATGCCACGCTGGATGCACCGCAGCTTAGCCTTACCAAAAATAAATTCTCCGGCGACAACTTGACGCTAAATGCCAAGTTGGACGGCGCTTTTGGGAGTGTCGTCGCCAGCTTGTCGCTGCCCGGCGTGGAAGGCAATGCGCAATCTTTCAAGGTCAGCGCGCTGGCTCTAGACTTGGATGTGAAGCAACCCGAGCAAGCCTTCAACGTGAAACTCAGTTCGCCGGTATCGGGCAGCTTTCAAGCGCAGCAAATCAATTTGAGCAACCTCGTTATTGCGGTGAAAGCCACTGGCGACAAGCTGCCGAACAAATCGGTCAGCAGCGAAATGAAGGGCAGTGTGCAAGTGGACGTCCTGAAACAAAACGTGCAGGCGAATCTCGCCGGTGGCTTGTTGCAAAGTCAGATCAAGGCCAAAGTTGGCGTGAAGGGATTCGACAATCCGGCGATCAATTTTGATGTGGATGTGGACCAGTTTGATGCCGATTTGTATCTGCCGAAAAAATCTGCTGATGCGCCGAAGTCAAAAGAACCGGAGCAGCCGCTGGATTTATCCGCTCTGCGCACACTCATTCTGGACGGAAGTCTGCGCATCGGTTCGCTCAAAGTGGCGAACGTGAAATCCAGCCAGGTGCGTCTGGATGTGAAGGCGCATAACGGGCTGGTGAATCTCAGTCCGCTGTCCGCCAATCTGTATCAGGGCAGCATGAACGGCAGCCTGAGCGTAAACGCCCAAGCCACGCCCAGCATTGCCATCAATCAGAATTTGAGCGGTATCAATATTGCTCCCTTGCTCAAGGACGCGCTAAATCTTGATATGCTGGAAGGCAAGGGCAATATCGCTGTAAATCTGACCATGCAAGGCAGCACCGTCAGCGCGATGAAGAAAGCGCTTAATGGCAAGTTGTCACTGAACCTCGCTGACGGCGCGCTCAAGGGTATCGACATCGACAAGAAGCTGAGCGATGCCCAGGCCATGTTGAGCAAGGGCAGTGCGCCTACGCAAACGCAATCCGCCAGCAAGGATGAGAAAACCGACTTCAAAGAATGCAAGGCGACCTTCAAGGTGAACAACGGCATCGCGCACAACGACGACCTCTCCCTGAAATCGCAACTGATGCGGATCAGTGGGGCAGGCGACATCAACATCGGCAACGACAGCATCGACTATGTTGCCAAAGCCACCTTAGTCAAGACCCAAGGGGATCAAGGCAGCATCACAGTGCCGCTGCGTGTCAGCGGTCCGTTCACCGATTTGAAATACACCTTGGATTATGGCGCGATGGTAAGCGAAGCGGTCAAGCAAAAAGTCGAAGCCAAAAAGGAGGAAATCAAAAACAAGGTGCAGGAACAGCTTAAGGATAAGTTGAAAGGGCTGTTCAAGTGATTGGATGCTGTGTAGGAACGGGCCCTGCGTGTGTTGTTGGGGCTTCAGCCCCTTACAACCACGGCGTACCTCTTGCGGGTGCTGTCCGCGAGCTTTTGATCGCGGGCCGCTTCGACAGACTCAGGACAGGCATGGCCCGCTCCCGGCATGAGCAAAAATTACATCAAAAAAACTTGCAACCGAACAGAGTATCTACAACGGCTGTTGAATGCATAGTTTCTCTTCTCGCCTGATCGCTTGGCAACGCCAGCACGGCCGCCACGACCTGCCGTGGCAATCTGCGAGTGCCTACCCTGTGTGGCTGTCCGAGATCATGCTGCAACAGACGCAGGTCGCCACTGTCATCCCCTATTATCAGCGCTTCATCGCATCGTTTCCGACCATCGCCGCACTCGCTGCTGCGAGTGAAGAGCAAGTGCTTGCGCACTGGAGCGGGCTCGGCTACTACGCGCGCGGACGCAACCTGCATGCGACTGCGCAACTCATCGTGGAAAAATATCACGGCGAATTTCCGCGCCAGTTTGAACAGATACTCGAACTCCCCGGCATCGGGCGATCCACCGCCGCCGCGATTTGCGCGCTGGCCTACCATGAACGCCGCGCGATACTGGATGGCAACGTCAAGCGCGTGCTGGCGCGCTACTGCGGCATCAGCGGGTCACCAAGCCAAAAAGCAGTGGAAGCACAGTTCTGGCAACAGGCCGAAGCCCTACTCCCTCCCCCATGCAGGCGGAGGGTTGGGGAGGGGGTAGAAACGCTGCCAACTTCCACCCCCATCCTAGCCTTCCCCCTCAAAGGGGGAAGGGACGTGTTGGTGGCTGGGATAAATAACGACATCGCCACCTATACCCAAGCGCTCATGGACTTGGGTGCGACGCTATGCACGCGCAGCAAGCCGAAGTGTGATGAGTGTCCGGTGCGCAGTGATTGCATGGCTTTGCAAAGCGGACGAGTGCGCGAGTTGCCCACCCCGCGACCACGCAAAGCCGTGCCGGAAAGACACAGCACGTTTTTATTGCTCATGCACGGCAACGACATCCTGCTGGAAAAACGCCCCGGGAGCGGCATTTGGGGTGGGCTGTGGTGTCCGCCGCAATTGGATGATGGGCTGGGTGAGGTTGCGAATTATTTGCAGCGCAGCGGCATGAAGGTGAGCGAAAGGATCGAACTGGCCGAGTTCACCCACACCTTCACTCATTTCAAATTGCACATCACGCCTGTGTTGTTGCGCGTGGCACACAAACCGCAACGGGTGCAACAACCGGGCAGCGTGTGGCTGGATGTGGAAGAGGCGTTGCAGGCGGCGATTCCTACGCCGGTGCGCAGCATGCTATTAAAACTCAGCCCATCTTCCGAAATCATGAAGAAAGAAAGCGGTCGTGGAAACTAAACAAACGTTGCGTATTGCCACTTGGAATCTCGACCATGCCAGCAATAGCAGCCGGCCGATTCATCTTTAAATCGAAAAAATTCTCCAAGTTAAACCTGACATCATTGTTCTGACTGAAACTTGCGAAGGCTTCAGTTTGACAGACCATGGCTATCAAGTGGCTTACCCTGAAAGAAAAAACGCTTACGGAAAATATGACTCGGCTATATGGTCTAACTGTACGATTATCAGACCATTCAAAACGATTGATCAGGAACTCTCCGTTTGTGCGCAGATAAGTAGCCCGTTAGGCGACATGATGCTTTACGCAACCATCATTCCCTATTATGGTTACAAAGGAGCTGATAATAACTCCGGTGCGTGGGTAGAGCATTACAAGGCCATTGCGCATCTTGGCGAGGATTGTTCAAGGTTACAGATGGAGACCAGCCACTTAATTCCGATATTTGTCGCGGGCGACTTTAATCAAACTCGCGATGGTTCTTTAAAAACATACGGCACCAAGAAAGGGCGACAGATGTTGAGCGAAATGCTGGAGCGAAACAATCTGACTTGTTTGACTGAAGAAAATTACAAACTAAAGATCGATCCAGCAAAGGGGTGGCCTCGCAATAATGTGGATCACATCTGCATGACTAGGGGTGCGTTTTCAGTTGTTGCATCTGAAGCGCGGGATCATTTTACTGAAGGTGAAATTTACCTATCAGACCATAACGGGGTGTACGTTGATCTGAAAACAAAGAGGTCCGATTAGCGGTAGGATGGGTTGAACGTAGCGATAACCATCATCATATTGGCTCTCCCCAAGGTTTCATCAACGTCTGCGCTACATCCAGATGATCGAGTATCCGCGCCACAACGAAATCCACGATGTCCTGCACGGTCTGCGGATGGTGATAGAAGCCCGGATTGGGCGGCATGATGACGGCTCCGGCGTGCGACAGCTTGAGCATGTTCTCCAGATGGATCGCAGAAAAGGGCATCTCGCGCGGCACCAGGATCAGCGTGAGTTTTTCCTTGAGCATCACGTCGGCCGCGCGGGCGATCAGGTCGTCGCTGATGCCGCCCGCGATCTTGCCGAGCGTGCCCATGGTGCAGGGGCACACCACCATCGCATCGCCGGGGTTGGAGCCGGAGGCCATCGGCGCGTACCAATCCTGGATGCCGAACACTTTCAACTCGCCGCTGAATTTTCCGAAGCGTTCCGCGAACATCTGCTCTGCATCTTGCGGGCGGGTCGGCAGCACGAAATCCAGTTCTTGTTTGGCAACGATCTGTGCAGCTTGCGAATACACCAGATGCACGCGCTGTCCACTTTGCAGCAGGCATTCCAGCAGACGTATGCCATAAGGCATACCGGAGGCGCCGGTGAAGGCTAGGGTTATTGTTTTCATCGTTCAGTCCTCATTG
>CABEDG010000137.1_pt1 | contig 18223 bp, 21 predicted proteins | sample 3132891 | NCBI WGS metagenome assembly CABEDG01 (sample SAMEA5534329, study PRJEB31848) | metagenome | biome: tundra; feature: field; material: soil | place: USA | collected 2013-05 | depth 0.15 m
GGCTGGGGGTGGGGATTCGCCATTCTTCGTCATCGAGGCGGATGAATACGACACCGCATTTTTCGACAAGCGTTCCAAGTTCGTGCACTACCATCCGCGCACCGCGATCCTCAACAATCTGGAATTCGACCACGCCGATATTTTTGCCGATCTCAACGCGATAGAAACTCAGTTCCACCATCTGGTGCGCACCGTGCCGGGCAACGGACTGATCGTCAGCAATGGCTGCGAAGCCGCGCTGGATCGTGTGCTGCAGTGCGGTTGCTGGACACCTGTGGAACGCTTCGGCATCGATGATGGGTGGCAGATCGATGCCGACAATCGCGTGACCATGCGCGGCAAAATGCAGGGCATTCTAAATTGGGAACTGCTCGGTGAACACAATCGCCAGAACGCACTCGCCGCACTCGCCGCCGCGCGTCATGCCGGCGTACCCATCGCGCAAGGTTTGGCAGCTCTTAGCGAGTTCAAGAACGTGAAACGACGCATGGAAGTCCGCGGCATAGTGAACAGTATTACTGTTTATGACGACTTCGCCCACCACCCCACCGCCATAGCAACCACCGTCGGCGGCTTGCGCCATAAGATCGGCAGCGAGCGCATCCTGGCAGTGCTGGAGCCGCGCTCCAACACCATGAAACTGGGCGTGATGAAGGACGCGCTACCCGGCAGTCTTAAAGACGCTGACCTGGTGTTTTGCTACGCCGGAAACCTCGGCTGGGATGCGCGCGGTGCGCTGGCTCCACTAGGCAGCAAAGCAATAGTTGAAGATGATCTTGGTGTGTTGATCGAGAAGATCGCCGCCGCTGCACAACCCGGTGACCACATCCTGGTGATGAGCAATGGCGGTTTCGGCGGAATACACGAGAAGCTGCTGAAGCGTCTGGCGTAGGTTGTTTCAAACCTCATGCAAGCCTGGTGCGCAATTCTTCATAGACATCATCCCTTGATGCGACCGACAAGATGGTCAGCAGGCGCTTCGCATCGTTGACGTGGCAGATGAGGCGAAACTGCGGAGTGGTGATTTTGATCTTGTAGCAATCGGGTAATTCGCGCAGCGCATCTTCCACCACGCGCGGATGCTTGAGCCGTTCTTTGGCGAGCTTTTCCTTGAAGCGGCGCTTGATGCTGCCATCCAGCTTCGCCCATTCCTTCTCGGCATCGTGATGGATGGCTAGTTCATAATTTGTTTGAACCATGGTTTACCTCTATATCTATCGCCAACCTATACGAGTGTTGGCACTTGCTAGCGACGATGTTCGTGCTTACTAACAGCAAAGTCAAGCGCATAAATATAGTTAGGAAGTAGAGATGCCCATTGGGTGCCATAAGCTCTAACTGATACTCCTGAATCCTATGAATCTAGAGCTCCATAGGCTCTAGCATCATAGTGAAGGATACCAATTCTTCATAGATCATCCAGCTTAACCTTGCGTGCCTTGTTCAGCGTGGAGATGCGCGTCTTCGCACGATTCTCGGCGATGCGGTCGGCGATGGAATCCAGCATGGCTTCCATCATCTTGGGCGAGACGATGTAGCCCGCAGGTTTGTTGTGATTGAGGATGGCGACCGCTTGGTCTTCATCTTCCGCGCGCTTGAGGATGCGTGTGGGCGACTCGCGCAACTCGGTAACACCGATGGTGATTCCAGCATGAATAGTGTTCATGATTCTGTCCTGAAAAATGTACACCGCTAGTATGGGGGATTACGCTGCGCGGGTCAACTGCAAGAGCAAGGCGCACCAACTTATTCGCCCTGATTGTCCAAGCCCAACTCTTGAATCTTGCGCGTCAGGGTGTTGCGACCGATACCGAGCAAGGTGGCGGCTTCGATGCGTCGTCCGTTGGTGTGCTGCAAGGCTTGCAGAATCAGGGTGCGTTCGAATTGCGCGGTGAAAGTATCCATGATGCGTTCGTCGCCGCGCTGCAGGGCAAGTGCCGCTTGTTGCGCCAATGCCGCACTCCAATCACCGCCAATTGACGCACCCTTAGCGGATCCGCCGCGCCACTCCGGGGGCAAGTCGGCGATTTCAACTGTCTGCGAGGGCGTCATCACGGTCAGCCAGTGACAAAGGTTTTCCAGTTGCCGCACGTTGCCGGGAAAATCCTGCGCGCTGAGGTGTTGCAGCGTCGCATCGCTGAATTGTTTCTGATCAACCGCCAGTTCGCGCGCGCTCTTTTGCAGGAAGTATTTTGCCAGCAGCGGGATGTCTTCGCGCCGTTCGCGTAATGGCGGCAGACGCAGCCGTATCACATTCAAACGATGGAACAGATCTTCGCGGAACAAGCCCTGCTTGACGCGTTCATCAAGATTTTGGTGTGTGGCGGTAATGATGCGTACGTTGGCCTTGATCGGCTGATGTCCGCCAACGCGATAAAAGTTCCCGTCCGACAACACGCGCAGCAAGCGGGTTTGCAAATCAGCGGGCATATCACCGATTTCATCGAGGAACAGCGTGCCGCCTTCGGCCTGCTCGAACCGTCCGCGCCGGGTCACAGCCGCGCCGGTGAACGCGCCGCGCTCATGGCCGAATAATTCTGATTCGAGCAAATCCTTGGGGATCGCGGCGGTGTTGATGGCGATGAACGGCTTGTCGGCGCGCGGGCTGTGACGGTGCAATGCTCTTGCGACCAACTCTTTCCCGGTACCCGATTCTCCATTGATCAGCACGGTGGCGTGGGATTGCGACAACCTGCCGATGGCGCGAAAAACTTCCTGCATCGCGGAAGCCTGGCCGAGGATGTCAGCAGCCACTTCAACCTGCTCTGCTTCGCCCGACTTGCGCCGGCTTTGTTCTAACGCGCGTCGGATCAGCTCCACTGCGTGGTTGATGTCGAACGGCTTGGGCAGATATTCAAACGCACCGCCCTGAAACGCCGAGACGGCACTTTCCAGATCGGAATAGGCGGTCATGATGATGACCGGAATGAGCGGATGACGTTGATGCAGCGTCTGCAAAAAGTCCAACCCCGAACTGCCGGGCATACGAATATCACTGACGACCACCTGTGGCACGTCATTTGTCAAGGCGCGCAACGCGTCGTCTGCCGAGGCAAAACTTTTGAACTCGATATCTTCGCGCGTCAGCGATTTCTCCAGCACCCAGCGTATCGAACGGTCATCATCAATAATCCAAACAGGTTTCATGGTCACCTCTATAAATTCGTTTTTCGGGCGAATCGCTGCGTCGCGTGCCCGCTCATTCCTGTGCGCAGCGGTCGTAGCTTCAGCTACGGAAACCGCGCGGCCTACTCCTTGCGGGTGCGTCTATCAATCTGATATGCCTCGTCATTCGCTGCGCGGCTCCTTGCGCTTCATCCCGAAAAAACAAATTTCTAAAGGTGTCCACTGTTTTTCTCCCAACTGTCAGGGGAGGGGAAACAGCACGGTAAAGCAGGTGCGCCCGGGTTCGCTGTCAAATTCAATCATGCCATGATGCTGGCTGACGAAATCCTGCGCCAGCGTCAGCCCCAGCCCATGACCATCGGCGCGCCCCGACACCAGAGGATAGAAAATCTTGTCCTGTAATTCCGGTGGAATACCGGGCCCGTTATCAATAATCTGCACCATCACCGCCAAGCGATGGCGGCGCTTGATCAGTGTCACCTGGCGCGCGATGCGTGTGCGCAAAACGATCAGCCCATTGCCTTCCATTGCCTGCGCAGCGTTGCGCACGATGTTGAGCATGGCTTGTATCAACTGCTCTTTATCACCAACCAGCGCGGGCAGGCTGATATCATAGTCGCGTTGTATCGTTAAGCCTTCCGGCATTTCCGCCAACACCACACTGCGTACACGCTCCAACACTTCGTGGATGTTGAGCGCGCTATAGTGCGAGGCATTTTGCGGGGCAAGCAATTTCTCCATCAGCGAGCGCAAACGGTCTGCCTCTTGCACGATGACTTGGGTGTATTCGCGCAAGGCTGGTTTTTCCAGTTCCTGTTCGAGCAATTGCGCCGCACCGCGTATACCGCCGAGCGGGTTTTTAATCTCGTGCGCGAGGTTGCGCAGCAGCAGGCGGTTGGCCTGCGTCTGATCCAGCATCTGTTCTTCGCGTGCCAGTTTCAGCGGCCTATCCATGGGGTGAAATTCGAGCAACAAATACCGTTTGGTAAATTGCAGCGGGGTTGCTGCACAACGCAAATGCAACTTGCCGTGCGCATGCGTACCCAGCGTCAGATCGTGCTCGATATAACTGGCATTGTTGTGTACCGCCTGCTGCATCGCGCTTGCCAGTTGTTCGGTATGCGTGAACACCTGCTGCAGCGGAAGACCATGCAGATTTTTATCGCTTATGTCGAACAGATGCTCTGCAGCCGGATTGATATAGGCGATACGCGACTCATCATCCAGCAGGATAACCGCGGTCGCCAGATACTCCAGAGTGAGATAAGGAAGGTCGGGCATAATGTTTTACAGAGCAGAAAACATGCCAGACGTGACAATGATTATTTTGGTAGTTTGGACAGCTCTGCCTCAAGTGCTCCGATATTCTGTTGATGCAGATCAACCTGGTCTTGTAGTGGCTTGATCTTTTCGTCATATTTTGCGACATTACGATAAGTGCGGCCATCGGCTCCCTTGAAGACTTCCGGGTTCGATTCACCCTCCTTCAGGTTCTGCTTGGCCTCTTCAAGCAACTTCTCCTCGGCATTCAACTCATCTTGCAAAATCTTGCGGCGGGTATCATCTCGTCCTCTTTGCGTTTGATCATCCACCTTCGGAAAACCTTCGGGAGCGTGCGCTTTGCCTGGCGGCATCATGGTCGGCAGGGGTTCCAGAATTAGCTTCTTGCCCCCCTTGATAGGTGTACTGGAATAGGTGACATGCCCATTCTCATCGACAGCCTTATAGATTTCGGCTTGCGCCAACATCGGACAGACACACAACACGGCAAACAAATATCGAAGTTTCATGTTCGTTTTCCCTGGAAATAACGCGGCAAGTATAGGACAAGCGTCGGACACAGACAAACATTTCCCGTTCAAAACAAAACGGGGCGCGAAGCCCCGTTTTACTGTCCTGCTTTATGCCTTGAGCTCTTAGATGCTGTAATACATTTCAAACTCGACAGGGTGCGTAGTCATGCGCAGACGAGTCACTTCATCCATTTTCAAGGTGATGTAAGCATCAATGAAGTCGTTGGAGAACACACCACCGCGTGTCAGGAACTCACGATCTTTGTCCAGATTTACCAAAGCTTCATCCAGCGAGCTGCACACCGTCGGGATCTTTGCATCTTCTTCCGGTGGCAGGTCGTACAGATTTTTGTCCGCAGGATCGCCGGGGTGAATCTTGTTTTGAATGCCATCCAGGCCAGCCATCATCAAAGCCGTGAAGCACAAGTACGGGTTGGCAGTCGGATCCGGAAAACGTGTTTCGATGCGGCGTGCCTTTTCGCTGGGCACGTGTGGGATCCGAATCGAAGCAGAACGATTCTTCGCTGAATAAGCCAGCTTGGTCGGTGCTTCATAGTGCGGAACCAGACGCTTGTAAGAGTTGGTGCCGGGATTGGTAATCGCGTTCAGTGCTTTGGCATGCTTGATGATACCGCCGATGTAGTAAAGCGCCAGTTCGGACAGCCCTGCATATCCGTTACCAGCAAATAAATTTTTACCGTCCTTCCAGATGGACTGGTGCACGTGCATACCGGAACCATTGTCGCCGACGATAGGTTTAGGCATGAAGGTTGCCGTCTTGCCATACTGATGTGCCACGTTGTGCACAACATATTTCAAAACCTGGGTCTGGTCAGCGCGACGCACCAGCGTGTTGAACTTGGTGCCGATTTCGCATTGACCGGCAGTCGCCACTTCGTGGTGATGCACCTCGACTTCAATACCGATATCTTCCAAAGCCAGGCACATCGCGGCACGGATGTCGTTCAGACTGTCGACCGGCGGAACCGGAAAGTAGCCGCCCTTGACAGTCGGACGGTGGCCGGTATTGCCGCTTTCAAACTTTTCTGCGGAAGACCAGGCTGCCTCTTCTGAATTCACCTTGCAGAAGCACCCGGACATGTCGATTTGCCAGTTCACCGAATCGAAAATGAAGAATTCAGGTTCCGGACCGAAGTAGGCTGTATCGCCGATTCCGGTGGATTTCAGGTACGCCTCGGCACGCTTCGCGATGGATCGCGGATCACGGTCGTAGCCCTTACCATCAGTAGGTTCCACCACGTCACAGGTAATCACCAAGGTGTTTTCATCCATGAAGGGATCGAGAAAAGCGGTCGTAGGATCCGGCATCAACAACATGTCTGATGCTTGAATGCCTTTCCAGCCAGCGATGGAAGAGCCATCGAACGCATGGCCGTCGTCAAACTTGTCCATGCCCACATATTTGGCGGGCACGCCCACATGCTGCTCTTTGCCGCGAGTATCGGTAAAACGGAAATCCACGAATTTAATTTCGCGGTCTTTAATCATCTTTAACACATCATTTGCCGACATCGACATAACTTTCTCCCAAACATCAAATTAAACAGCTAACCAAAAACCCAAGATTCTTAAATGCAGAAAGCGTGCCAACCCTGTCTGCATAGCAGGCTGTCATTGTGCCATAAGCCAGTTACGCAGCACACCAAAAATTTGCACCTAAAATGGGCGCGGTATGGCCGCCTATGCACTAATTTTGTGCATGGCTGTGGTGGACATGTATAACACGAAATAACTCGTCATCACGCACCAGTTCATCGCAGCGTGCCTGTAACATATCAGCCCGCTCAGCAGACTGCTGGTTAACCAGATATATCTCGGCATCGACCTTGCCATCCAGATAGTGAAATACCACGCGATTATCCGGTAAACCCGGGTCTCCCAATCGCTTCGCAAGATGCTCCAGCAGGCCGGGGCGGCTGGGTAGGTGCGCGTTCGGCTTGGCTTGCATATCGTCTTCCGGATCAACATGCACCATTACATCCAGCACATGATGGTTCTTGAGCACGGCATGCCGCGCCGATTCCGCGATGTAATGTCCTTCCGAAACGCTGATCTTCGGATCGACCATGATGTGCGCATCGACCAATGCGTTGTCCGCCATCTTGCGTGTGCGCAGTTCGTGCAAGCCGCGCACACCGTGAGTATTGAGCAAGGTTTGCCGGATCGCCTCGACCTCCTCCGCATCCAATCCGGTATCGATGAGTTCAGCCATTGCCCCCAGTGCCAGCTTGCCGCCCATGTGCGCGATCATCACGCCCACCACCGCCGCTGCAACCAGATCGAGAAAGGTGTAACCCAGCAGATTGCCAACCACCCCAACGATGACCACCAATGAGGATGCCGCATCCGAGCGCGCATGCCATGCGTTGGCTACCAGCATCTGCGAGCGCACCCGCTTGGCCACCGCCAACATGTAGCGGAACATGCCTTCCTTGGCGGCCAATGCGAAAACCGCGACGGTGAGAGCTAGCGGACTTACTGCCTGCAACGCCTCCGGATGCTGCAAGCGCACTGCAGCCGCCACCAGCAACACCACGCCGAGCACCGCGAGGAATACCCCAAGAATAAGGGTCGCGGCAGTTTCCACGCGCGCATGGCCATAAGGATGATTGGCATCGGCGTGCCGATTGCCGTGCCGATTGGCATATAACACCAACACATCGGAAAGCAGATCCGACAGGGAATGCAGTCCATCCGCCATCAAGGCCTGCGAGTGCGCAAAAAAACCGCCCGACACCTGAAAGGTCGTCAATAACACATTGATGCCGATACTCACCCAAGTGCTCTTTTGCGCTGCGGCAAAACGCTCCGGATGTACCGGTTCAAAAGCCCCGATATCAGCCTGAGATTGATGCGGATTGGTGTGATTTTTCATGTCAGTTGCGCTAGTATGCATTTATAATGTATAGCATAACACCTGTGCCAACTACGTTGAACTTTGCTATGGAAGAAAGAATCATCATGGGGAGAATTACTGCCATTCTGCAAGCCGCGCAACAACGCGCCAAAGAGCTGAATCTGCCCTATGAAGGCGCACTCTATCCAGACGAGGCTTATGAAATCCAGCAGTCCGCACCCGGAGCCAAGTTGGTGGATGTGCGCAGCCGCGCAGAATTGGACTGGGTCGGGGGCTTATCAGGTGCCACAGTAATTGAATGGGCGACCTATCCGGGCATGAAACCCAACCCGCATTTCATTGCTCAGCTGGAACAACAAGTAGACAAGGAAGCCTTGGTGATATTCTTTTGCCGCAGCGGGGTGCGTTCGCACCACGCCGCTGCAGCCGCCACAAAAGCCGGTTATAGCGACTGCTACAACATGCTGGAAGGTTTCGAAGGCGAGATGGACGACAGCAAACACCGCAATGCTATCGGCGGTTGGCGGGTGGCAGGACTACCCTGGGAGCAGAGCTAGTCCCGGTAATCGATAATCAGCGGCGCATGATCCGAAAAACGTTGCGCTTTGTAGATGCTTGCTGCCTCGGCTCGCGCGGCGATGCAGGGCGTAGCGATCTGGTAGTCAATCCGCCAACCGACATCTTTAGCCCACGCCTGACCTCGATTCGACCACCAGGTATAAGCTTCCAGTTCGGGATGAACGAGGCGAAACACATCGGCAAAGCCGACTTCATCGAATAACTCCGTCAGCCAGGCGCGCTCTTCGGGCAGGAATCCGGAATTCTTTTTATTTCCGCGCCAGTTTTTCAGATCGATTTCCTTGTGTGCGATGTTCCAGTCACCGCATATCACCACCTCCCGTCCGCTGGCACGTAACTCGCGCAGATGCGGCATGAAAGCCGCCATGAATTTGAATTTCACCGCCTGACGCTCCTCGCTGCTGGAACCTGAAGGGAGGTACAGCGAAACCACGCTGAGGTTGGCAAAATCCGCGCATAGATAACGTCCCTCGGCATCAAATTCGGCAATACCCAAGCCTGCCATGACCCGCTGCGGCTGTTCGCGACAATAGATGCCCACGCCGCTATAACCCTTCTTTTCCGCGTAATGAAAATAGCCGTGATAACCCTGTGGCATAAGCATTTGCGCGGTCATGTCCGCCGCTTGGGACTTGAGTTCCTGCAGGCAAACGATGTCGGCATCTTGTTGCGCAAGCCATTCGTAGAAGCCTTTGCCGGTGGCAGAACGAATGCCGTTCAAATTTACTGAAATAATGCGCATGAAAATTCACGGGAGTAATCGGGTGTGCCATTATAATGACGGTCATCATCTCAACCTATAGCAAACATCATGTCCAATTTCAGACAAGATTTCATCCGCTTTGCCGTACAGCAAAACGTGTTGTGCTTCGGCGAGTTTCAAACCAAAGCAGGGCGTTTGTCGCCGTATTTTTTCAACGCCGGTTTGTTCAACGACGGCGCGGCCTTAAGAAACCTGTCGCAGTTTTACGCCCAGGCGATCCTCGCTTCCGAACTGCCCTTCGACATGCTGTTCGGCCCGGCCTACAAAGGCATCCCGCTGGTTGCCGGAACCGCAATTGCGCTGGCTGAGCAGGGCAGTAACGTGCCGTATTGTTACAATCGCAAAGAGGCCAAGGACCACGGCGAAGGCGGCACCACGGTAGGCGCGAAGTTGCAGGGTCGGGTGCTGATCATTGATGACGTGATCTCTGCCGGCACGTCAGTGCGCGAATCCATCGAGCTGATTCGCGCAGCCGGTGCGCAGCCGTGCGGCGTAGTGATCGCACTGGATCGCATGGAGCGCGGTCAAAGCGAACTTTCCGCCGCGCAGGAAGTACAACGCAACTATGATATTCCGATAATATCTATCGCCACGCTGGATGATTTGCTCGGCTATTTACGGGATGAGGGCGGAAGGGTACAAAATCTTACCGCCGTTCAATCTTATCGTGATCGTTATGGAGTAAAAAATGACTAAGCTCAAATTGCTCGTTGCACTTATCGCCGGCGTCACCCTCAGCTTCCCTGTTGCGGCAAAGCTATACAAATGGGTGGATGACAATGGCACTACTCACTACGGCGAAACAGTTCCTCCGGAATATGCCAACAAAGATCGCGTAGAGTTGAACCAGGCAGGGCGCGTGGTAAAAAGTGAAGAGGTGCTCACCCCCGAGAGGCGTCGCGCCAGGGAACAGGAGGATGCGAAGAAACGCGACGATGCCAAGGCTGCACTTGATCAGCAACGCCACGACAAGACGCTGATCAACACTTATAACAGCGTGAAAGAAATCGATCAGGCGCGCATCCGCAGCCTGCAGCAGGTCGACGCGCGCATTAATGTCATCAACTCCTATATCAAGACAGCGAACGACAACTTGCTTGCCTTACAAAAGGAAGCTGACGGCTACACCAATGCAAACAGGAAAATCCCGGATTCCTTGCAAGAGGACTTGCAGGACGCGCAGGCACGTTTGACCAAACTGCAACAAGATTCAGAAAATCCCAAGGCGGACAAGGCGGCGGTGGAAGCGCGCTTCGATGCCGACAAGGCGCGCTACATAGAATTGACCGGGAAACAATAACCGCAGGGTGCGGCAGCTCGCCAAATAAATGGATTTACCTTTAAAACCGCAGTTCATCCCACAGAGAACACAGAGGGCCCGGAGAAAACACTGAGTTTGCTATTTCGTCATGGACACTGATTCATCGTTCCCACGCTCTGCGTGGGAACGATATCAAACGATATCACTTCCTGATTAATCTCCGTGACCTCTGTGGCTAGGTGTTTTTTCCAGATTTTAGAGATTCCCTACAGCGTTTCAAACTGGCGTGTAGTTGCGTTATAGCCCAGCAATTCTCCGCGCTCGATATCAAAATACCAGCCGTGCAAAGCGAGCCCGCCTTGTTCGACACGCTCGCGTATCCAGGGAAAAGTCATCAGATTATTCAGGGAGACCAGTATTGCCTGTTGTTCGCAGGCACGGTGGCGCACCTCGCTGCTGGCCCCTGCAAGTTCTTGCTCAATATGTTCACGTGCGGCATCGGCTATTCTCATCCATTCGGCAATGAAGGAATCATCCTTGGCCACGCCGCCTTCCAGCAGGGCGTGAATACCGCCGCACTGCGCATGTCCGAGCACGATGATGTGCTGCACCGCTAAATTACGCACGCCAAATTCAAGCGCTGCACTGGTGCCGTGATAATGACCCTGGTTTTCTGCGGGGGGAACCAAATTAGCGACGTTACGGATGACAAAAAGGTCGCCCGGGACGCAATCGAGTATCAGAGCCGGATCGACGCGCGAATCACAACAACCCACCACAAGCGTGGAGGGAGTTTGACCAAACTGCACCAGATCGTGAAACTGCGCGTCGTCATCTGCGAATGAGCGTTCGCGGAAGCGTTGAAATCCTTCTATGAGCTGTTTCGGCGAACTCATGCGCCCGTTAGCTTGGTCAGAGCCTCGCGGTACTTGTCAGCGGTTTTTTGCAACACATCTCGAGGGATGCTCGGCGCGGGATCTCGCTTGTTCCAGCCGGAAGCTTCCAGCCAGTCGCGCACGAATTGTTTATCGAAACTGGGTGGATTGCTACCCACATGGTATTGATCGGCGGGCCAGAAACGCGAAGAATCAGGTGTCAGTGCCTCGTCGATCAGATACAACTTGCCCGCCTCATCCACGCCGAATTCAAACTTGGTATCGGCAATGATGATGCCCTTGGTCGCCGCATAATTTGCCGCTTCGCTATAGAGCGCCAGCGTGGCATCACGCACCTCATTGGCGCGCGCTTCACCGAGTAATTCGACCGCTTGAGCAAACGAAATATTTTCGTCGTGATCGCCCACTGCCGCCTTGGTGGACGGCGTGAACAAAGGCTTTGGCAATTTTTCTGCTTCGCGCAACCCGTCAGGCAATGCAATTCCGCAAACTGTACCGGTCTTTTGATAATCCTTCCAACCGGAACCTATCAGATAGCCGCGCACGATGGCCTCAATCGGCAACGGCTTGAGCTTCTTCGCCACGAAGGCGCGTCCACGCACCTGCGCACGCTCTGCGTCAGTCTTGACCACCGACTCCGGCGCAATGCCGGTAAGATGATTGGGAATTACATGCTGCAGCTTGTTTAACCAGAAATTCGACATTGTGGTGAGCACTTCGCCCTTGCCAGGAATCGGGTCGGGCAAAATCACATCGAACGCGGACAAGCGATCCGTCTGCACCACCAACAACTTGTCATCCCCTACCGCATAAATGTCGCGCACCTTGCCGCGATGCAAAAATGGCAAACTCCTGATATCCGATTGCGGCAGCGTTGCACTCATGCGGGTGCCCGGCCAATAGTTCATCGGAGCGCCGCTCCGAGTATGCCAGCAATTTCCTGCTGCACATTCTCGGCGGTTTGCGGTGCATACAAAACTTTTACCGGCTTGCCGTTGGCGTCGAACAATACCAGGGTTGCCTGCGCAGCATTGTTCGCGGTGATAAATGCACGTCCCTCCGGAGTGTCGAAATCAGTCAAAAGAAACTCGACCCGTCCGGCATATTTATCGCGTATGCCCTCCAGCACGTTCATCAAATCAAAACTTTGCACCGTATTTTTGTCACGCACCAGCACGACAGCCGCTTGGCCTTTGCCGATGCGCGACAAATCATCGCTGTAACCGCGCGGCAAATTCATCATTACGGTTGCAACCAACAACAACGACAAGCCGACCACAATCCATTTGATTTTTCGTGCGCGCGCCGGGGCCTCAGTGTGTTGCTCAACTTGGCTCATATTCTCTTATCCAATACAGTAGTTACAAAGTCGGCAAAGTAGTCGCTTTTACCGTTTCCGCCTGCTTTTTGCGAAATGTCTGCAAGCGCTGCGCAAGGTCTGCATCATTAAGTGACAGCATGGCCACCGCGAATAATCCTGCATTGGCAGCCCCTGCTTCGCCAATGGCAAACGTCGCCACCGGTATGCCCTTGGGCATTTGCACGGTGGATAACAGCGAATCCATACCCTGCAAATATTTCGATGGCATCGGCACGCCCAGTACCGGCAGAGTGGTCTTGCCGGCGATCACCCCGGCCAGATGCGCCGCGCCGCCTGCTCCGGCAATGAAACACCGCACGCCTTGAGCCGTCATGTCGTTAATGTAGTCGAACAGCAGGTCGGGCGAACGATGCGCGGAAATCACCCGCGCATCGTAGGCTACGCCGAAATCCTGCAACTGCTGCGCGGCCTGCTGCATGCTTTCCCAATCGCTGGTACTGCCCATCACAATGGCAACTAGCGGCCTGCTCATGAAAACTTCCAATAACCTACTGCGCGTTCGACCTGCTCGCTACGGTTCTTGAAGGTTTCCAAAGCTTAAGCCTCTTTGTGATAACGGACGATGCGCTCGATCTCGTTCTTCGAGCCGAGGATCACCGGCACGCGCTGATGCAGGCCGGAAGGCTTGATGTCCATGATGCGTTCATATCCGGTGGAAGAAATGCCGCCCGCCTGTTCGACGATGAAGGACATCGGATTGGCTTCATAGAGCAAACGCAGCTTGCCGGCTTTAGCCGCATCCTTGGTGTCCTTGGGATACATGAACACGCCACCGCGGGTCAGGATGCGATGCACTTCGGCCACCATGGATGCCACCCAGCGCATGTTGAAATTGATACCGCGCGGGCCGGTTTTTCCCGCGACGCATTCTTCCACATAACGCTGCACCGGCTTTTCCCAGAAACGCTCATTGGAAGAATTGATGGCAAATTCAAGCGTATCCGCAGGAATGGACATGTTCGGATGGGTCAGCATGAATTCGCCGATGTCGCCATCCAAAGTGAAGCCATTCACGCCATGACCGGTGGTGATCACCAACATGGTCGCCGGACCATACAGCGCGTAGCCCGCACAAACTTGCGTGGTGCCGGACTGCAGAAAGTCCGCCGCGGTCGGATTCTCTACGCCTTTAGGTGCGCGCAGAATCGAGAATATCGTCCCAACGGAAATGTTCACGTCGATGTTGGAAGAACCATCCAGCGGATCGAACACCAGCAGATATTTGCCCTTAGGATACTTGGCCGGAATGGGATAAACATCATCCATTTCTTCGGAAGCCATCGCCGCCAGGTGACCGCCCCATTCGGTGGATTTGATAAACACCTCGTTGGTGATGATGTCCAGCTTCTTCTGCGTCTCACCTTGCACGTTCTCGCTGCCCGCACTACCCAGCACACCGATCAACTCGCCTTTGTTGACATCATGTGCGATCTGCTTGCAGGCCATGATGATGTCGCTGATCAGGCCGGTGAAATTGCCGCTTACACCAGGGATCGCGCGCTGTTCTTCGATGATGAATTGGATCAGACTCTTGCTCATGTTTTATCTCCTCATAATTATAAATTTATCGGCGTGCGATTTTACCGCTTTTCCGTCTTGCTATCCACGGCTATTTGAAAGCCTTTGCGCAACGAGCGATGCAGTACCACTTGATGTTTGATGTCCTGTCTCAAGCGTAGTGGTCTCAAGCGTAGTGGTCTCAAGCGTAGTGGTCTCAAGCGTACTGGTTGCGCAGAAATATGCCGTTCATCCGGATTCCCGTGCCTCTAGTCAGCCAAGGGTGGAAACATTAAAATCAATGCCCTACCATCCGCGTCAACTCTATATAAGGGAACCAACCATGAAATTCGCAAAAGGCTTTACCCTGATCGAAATAATGGTCGCAGTAGCAATCATCGGCATATTGGCAGCGATAGCGCTGCCCGCCTATGGCAACTACGTAACGCGTGGAAAGATTCCTGGCGCCACCTCAAATCTCGCAGGCAAGCGCGTACAGATGGAGCAGTTTTACCAGGATAACCGTACCTATTTCGGCAGCAACCCAGCCGTCGCTCCACTCGGGCCCTGCTCCACCGACACCACCTCCAGCAAATATTTCACTTTTTCCTGTACAGGGGGGGGGCTGACATCGTCAACCGCGACTGACTATGTCATCACGGCAACGGGAATTAATCCGGGCACGATGGCCGGGTTTATCTATACTGTCGATCAGTCCAACGCCAAAACATCAACCATCGTATTCCCGGCGCGTACTGCCTTTATAGCTACCAGCCTCACTTGCTGGATAACCAATACGGGCGGCGCATGCTAAGCAAAAGCAAACAGCGCGGCGTTTCTCTCATCGAATTGATGGTGGGCATCACTATTGTCGGCATATTGTTCATGCTCGCGGCTCCAAGCTATAGAACATGGATACAGAATCAGCAGATACGCGCCGGAGCCGAATCAATATTGAATGGCATCCGGTTGGCACGCAGTTCGGCGCTAAACAACAACGCGTCGGCGCGTTTCGTTCTATGTGACGTAAATGACACTCCTCCAACTTCATCCTGGGAGGTATTGGCGGCTTCGGCGACTGCCGTTGCGCCGACTGCTTCACTGGCGTGCGCAGCAGGTTCCAATCCGGGCTCTAACGCTGCCGCCGGCGACATCCGTGTGCAGGAACGCTCCGGTCAGGAAGGATCGAAGTTCGCGCAGGTTGCTGTCTTGCCTATTGGGGCAACCACTGTCACATTCAACAGTTTGGGAAGAGTCGTGAATTTGAACGCTGGTGGAAGTGCCCCCCTTGCTCAGATCAACGTTTCCAACCCGGCCGGGGATCGTCCTTTGCAGATCAATCTGTGGCCGGGGGGCAACACGAAGATGTGCGATCCTTCGCCGCTTTTGGCAGCCAATGACCCGAGACACTGTTAACGGAGCCTTATCATGAATATGAAGCGTGCCAAGACCCAAGAGACTGGCTCCGTGATATTGGAGGCAATGATTGCTATCCTGATTTTTTCGATGGGCATTCTGGCGTTGGTCGGGATGCAGGCGACGGCGATCAACAGTGTAGCGGATGCCAAATATCGCAGCACGGCGGGGTTTTTGGCGGAGCAGATTATTGGCACGGTATGGGCGACCCGTCAGAATAGCACCATTTCGAGCGCATCCAACGTGATCGCCGCCAACCCGGATCCGACTTTTGCATGCAACCCTTGCGGCGCCGCAAATGGCAACCCCTATACCCAAGCCTGGGCGGTGAGTGGAGTGGCAGCCGATCTTCCGAATGGAGCAGCAAACATTGCGATCAATGGCGCTAATGTGACGGTCACGGTGCAATGGACGCCTCCCAAACATGATTCATTGACAGGTGTGGTAACGCACCGCCACGTTACTTCGGCTTTTATCAATTAACCAGCACCTCTACCAGCTCGCCATGAAAAAGAATCCTGACAACATGCGCATCAAAGCAAATGCCGGCTTCAGCATTGTCGATATCATGGTAGGCATGGTCATTGCATTGCTGGGCGTAATCATTATTTTTCAGGTTTTTTCCGTATCCGAGAGCATCAAACGCACCACGACCAGCGGCGGGGATGCCTTACAAAATGGCGCGTCGGCTCTGTTCACGTTGGAGAATTCTTTGAAGCAGGCGGGATATGGAATATTTTCCAGCACCAACTTGCCGCCGCTCCCTGCTGATCCGGCCGGCACTGCGCCGGTGGCAATTACGGCGGGCGCGACAAATACTTCGGATAGCCTCGTCCTCACGTACAGGCCGAGTAGTGGGGCGAATAGTTGGGATTACGGCCCATTTCCTCCCAACCCTACCGGTTTTCCTTTGATTGTTATTCCCCAGCCAACGGTCGAGACGATCAGCGTCAATAATCAGGCGCAACTGGTGTCTACCATTAATAATGTGGCTTCTGTGATTTCCGATGGGATCGCCTTGATGAAAGTGGAATATGGAGTCGATCTAAACGGGAACGGGATGATAGAGACCAACGAATGGACTCCAGCGACACCGGCAAATGCGCTTAACGCATTTGCCGTAAGCAATCCGATGAGCGTGTTGGCTGTGCGCATCGTCGTGGTTGCACGCAGCGCGCAGCCGGAGGTGACCCGCGGCGCAACAGGTCTCATCCTTCCGACCGCTCAGTGCGCCACCACGATTGTGTCTCCAAATTGGATCGATAGTGCAACAGTGCCATTGGATCTTTCCGCCGGCGTGGGATTGTCAACAACCGACAGTTGGATGTGTTACCGCTACAAGACGTTTGAAAATACTGTGCCAATACGTAGCTAATGTGGGCTGGAGGCCGTAATGAAAGCAGGCAGAATTAATGGACGCAGAATAATCACACCACGCAGCCAGCGCGGGGTGGTTCTGCTCATCGCGCTGATCATGTTGGTGGCAATGACTTTGGCCGGTATCGGCATGATGCGCTCAGTGGATACGGGGAGCATGATTGCAGGGAACATGGCTTTCAAGCAGGCGACTCTGAATGCGAGCGATGCCGGCACGAGCGCGGGTTTTAACGCGCTGGTAGCGGTGGCCAACAGCAACAATACTTTGGATAAGGCTATATTAAACTCTAATGGCAACAACACTATGTCATGTGCCACTTATGCCCCTGGGGCAACCGCTGCGCCGTGCTCGGGAGGCAACATTAACTTGCCCGGGTATTCCGCCACACCGATAAATCCTTGCGAGGTTACTGGCCAGATCTCTGGTAATGTTTTCGGCACTGGCTGTATGGCGACGCAAAATACATGGTGGACGGTCGCTGCCAACTGGAACAATGCGGTCACTCTCTCGCCGGTGACCGATCCGACGAATGGCAGCACCATTGCGACGGTCAGTTATTTGATTCATCGCATGTGCCAGCAGTCTGGTGACCCGCATGCGGTTCTGTGCCAGACGTATTCCACGCCTTCAACGGGCTGTAGCAAAACTCAGCTCGAGCCTTGCACCGGCACTTCCGTTTTCTACCGGATCACCTCACGGTCGGTGGGACTCCGCAACACGGTTACTTATACACAAACGCTGGTATTGATTGGAACATGAAGTATTGCAATACCTTTTTCCTTTGGAAAAAGCAAAGAATCGAGACGTACAGGAGGCCATCATGGCAAACGTAAATAATATGCGCCGTAAATTTCAATTCGCTGCATGGGTAATCGGCTTGGCTATGGGTGTCAGCGGACTATCCCTCGCTGCGACGACCGATCTTGCTTCGGCGCCCTTGCAGACCACCACTACCGCTGTCGTGCTACCCAACGTGATGTTCATGCTGGATGACTCCGGGAGTATGGCTTGGGACTATCTGCCTGACGTGGCACAGCAATTCAGCGGCAATTATGGCTTCAACAGCAGCCAATGCAATGGTGTCTACTTCAATCCCAACATCACCTATTCGCCGCCAGTAACTTCTACCGGCACAAGTTATCCGGCCTCCAGCTTCTCTGCCGCATGGAAAAACGGCTATAACACCGCTGCGGGAACCGTTAATCTGAACTCCGGCTTTACCGGCGGCAGCGGCAGCGGCTCCAGCGGCTATACC
>CABEDG010000138.1_pt1 | contig 18216 bp, 16 predicted proteins | sample 3132891 | NCBI WGS metagenome assembly CABEDG01 (sample SAMEA5534329, study PRJEB31848) | metagenome | biome: tundra; feature: field; material: soil | place: USA | collected 2013-05 | depth 0.15 m
CTTTGATCGCCTCGGTGTACCCCGTCTCTCATGACCTCAACTCCTCGAACCGCCCGGTGCGGACCCGCATGCCCGGTGGTGTGGCAGGGGCGCAGCTATAATGGCTGCCCCCTATGCCGATTCTGCGACAATCGCAACGTTGATTGCTTGAGTAAATATGTCCATCGTCCGTGTTGCTCTTGATGTCCCGTTGTCCACCCTGTTCGATTACACGGTGGCGGAGGGTATTGCGGTTGCGATAGGCCAGCGCGTGATCGTGCCGTTCGGGCGCAGGCAGATGGTCGGTGTGGTGATGGAGTGTATTGACACTTCGGACGTGTCGCCGGAGCGCATCAAGCCGGTGCTGCAGGTGTTGCACGATAGCGCGCCGCTATCGGCGGGGTTGCTCGACCTGCTGCGATTTTGCAGCGACTACTACCGCTATCCGATTGGGCAGACGGTGCTGTCGGCATTGCCCGCGCGCTTGCGTGCCGATAAGCCGATCATCAGCAAACCGATTTTGAGTTATCGCTTGAGTGCAAGCGGTGCGGCACTCGACCTTGATACGTTTCCGAAACGCAAAGTGGTGCAGCGGCGCATTCTTGCTAAGCTGGTTGAGCAACCGTGCAATCTCGCGCAGCTTAAGGCGTTGTCGACGACGGCGGGGGCGCAGCTTAAAGCGTTGATGTCGCAGGGGTGGGTTGAGCAGTGGAAAAGTGGGGCTTCTACCCCCTCCCTAGCCCTTCCCCTGCAAGGGGGAGAGCTGGCGAGGGGGCAGGACATTGCGGCTGAATTTGCCACGCAAACTTTCGACAACGCGCACATCCTCACCAGCGAACAGCAACTCGCGGTGGACAGCATTACACAGGCCAGCGGCTACGCCTGCTTCCTGTTGCATGGCATCACCGGCAGCGGCAAGACCGAGGTGTATGTGCATCTCATGCATCATGTGTTACAGCGCGGCGAGCAGGTGCTGTTGCTGGTGCCGGAGATCAATCTCACGCCGCAACTGGAAAATTATTTCCGCAGCCGCTTCCCCGATGTAAATCTGATCAGCCTGCATAGCGGCTTGTCCGAGGGCGAGCGTTTGCATAACTGGCAGCAGGCACAACTAGGTGCGGCGCAGATCGTGCTCGGCACGCGCCTGTCGGTGTTTGCCGAGTTGCCCAGGCTCGCACTCATCATCGTGGACGAGGAGCACGACAGCTCGTTCAAACAGCAGGATGGGTTGCGCTATTCGGCGCGCGACGTGGCGATCTTTCGCGCCAGTCAGCGCGGCGTGGCTATCGTGCTGGGTTCTGCCACTCCGTCGCTGGAGAGTTATCACAACGCGCAAAGCGGCCGTTATCAGATGCTCAAGTTGACCGGGCGCGCGCTTGCCGCCGCGCGCTTGCCTGCGGTGCGTTGCGTCAACACCAACCAGACCGTGATGCACCACGGCATCAGCGAAAACCTGCTGCGCGAGATCGAGCAGCGCATCGCGCGCCGCGAGCAGAGTCTAATATTCATCAACCGGCGCGGTTACGCACCGGTGCTGACGTGCACCGGCTGCGGCTGGTTGTCCGGCTGCAAACATTGCGCGGGCAAGATGGTATTGCATTTGAAAGATCAACGCCTGCGCTGCCATCACTGCGGTTACCAGATACGTGTGCCGCACGCCTGTCCGAGTTGCGGCAATGCGGATTTGCATCCGGTCGGCAGCGGTACGCAGCGCGTGGAAAGCGTGTTGCAGGAACGCTTCCCGGATGCGCGCATCCTGCGGGTGGATAGAGACAGCACGCGCAACAAGCGCGCCTGGCAGACTATGCGCGAGCAGATACACGCCAATAAAGTGGACATCCTGGTCGGCACGCAAATGCTCGCCAAGGGGCACGACTTCCCCGCGCTGACTCTGGTCGGCGTGCTCAATCCCGACAGCGCGCTATACAGCAGCGACTTCCGCGCGGCGGAAAAACTATTCGCGCAACTGGTGCAAGTGGCGGGACGCGCCGGACGCGCCGACAAGCCCGGAGAGGTGCTGATCCAGACCGCTTTCCCGGATCACCAGTTGTTTCGCGCTCTGCAGACGCATGACTTCGAAGGATGGGCCGCATCGCAGCTTGCCGAGCGGCAGATGGCGGGTTTCCCGCCGTTCGTGTACCAAGCGATATTGCGTGCCGAGGGCAAGCAGGAAAACGAGGTTTACCATTATCTGAATGAAGCGCGCACGGCGGCTGTCACGTTGAGCCACTCAATGGAAATCCCGGGTCAGGTGGAAATTTTCGGCGTGGTGCCTGCCGCCATGCCGCGCCGTGCCAATCATATTCGCGCACAATTGCTGATACAAAGCACGACCCGCAAGGGTTTGCAGCAATTTTTGCGCGCCTGGCAAGCGTCGCTGGACGCGCTGACCACAAAAAAGCTGCGCTGTTCACTGGACATTGACCCGCTAGAGTTTTAAAGCGACATATAATCTATATAGGCCTAATTTACCTCTCTACCCATTGGTTCTGGACTCGCATGATCAAACATAATCTGAAGAATTTCATCAGCTCCCCTCTGGGGGCGATAAGCTTAATCGCCTTATTGATAATGACGGCAGAGTTCCTGATCATGGTGCTGATAGAGATTGCTTTAAAGCCGATTTTCGGCCCGAATATTACGGCAGTTTTCTGGGAATTTCTGGATCCTCTTTTGCTGACTTTTATTGTCACTCCCTGCATTTATGTTTTAGCTGTGCGCCCGTTGGAAAGGCAACAGGTCATTCTCCAGCAACAATTTAACGAACTGAGTATCACCTCTGTCACTTTCGAATCACGGGAAGGAGTAATAGTGACCGATGCCCAAAACAACATCCTCAAGGTCAATCATTCATTCACGGAAATAACCGGGTATACCAACGAAGATGCAATCGGGAAAACGCCTGCGATGCTCCACTCAGGTCGCCATGACAAAGAATTCTACCGCAACATGTGGAAAATCCTGGAACGCGACAGATTCTGGAGCGGTGAGATCAGGAACCGTCGCAAGAACGGCGAGATATACCCGGAGTGGCTGACCATCACTGCCGTTCTTGGAACTGAAGGGCAAGTTACCAACTATGTCGGTATCTTCTCCGATTTTACCGAACGCAAAGCCGGCGAGCAGCAATTGCGCAAACTCACCGCGCATATCCAGACCGCGCGCGAGGAGGAAAAAACCAGAATCGCGCGCGAAATCCACGACGATCTGGGCGGTACGCTGACCGCACTTAAAATGGAGGCTTACTGGCTGGCTGGCAAACTGTCCGGTAATAAGCAGGTAGCTCCGTTACTCGAACATGTCGAGTCCATGACGCAATTGATCGATAGCGCGGTGAGCGTCACACGGCGCGTCATCACCGACCTGCATCCGGCCATACTCGACGATCTCGGCCTGGTGGCGTCACTTGAATGGCAGAGCGGGCAATTCCACAAACGTACCGGCATTGCATGCAAGGTCATTGGCGCAGAGGACAAAGACGACGAAAGGAAATTGGACAAGACACAAGCGATCAACCTGTTCCGCATCTTTCAGGAAGCACTGACCAATGTGTCACGGCATTCCGGCGCAACCAGGGTGGATGTCGAACTCCACCAAGGGGATGAAGAAATCATTCTGTCGGTCAGCGACAATGGTCGCGGCCTGCCTGAAGGACACATCATTGCCTCGACTTCCTATGGCATGCGCGGCATGCGCGAGCGCGTCACGCAACTGGACGGCCAGATCAAATTCGACAACCCGCCCGGCGGCGGGCTATGCGTGACGGTGATATTGCCACTCGCTGCCGGGAATAATAAGGGAGACGAAATATGATTCGCATCCTGATTGCCGACGACCATGCCATCATCCGTCACGGGCTGAAACAGATCGTTGAGGAAAGCGGCGAAATGCGCGTGGTGGCCGAAGCTGACAGCGGCATTGATGCATTGCGCAAGATACGCGAAATTGCCTGCGATGTGGTTTTGCTCGACATTTCCATGCCGGACATGAGCGGTATTGATGTCCTCAAGCAGATCCATGCAGAAAAACCACAATTGCCGATACTGATCCTCAGCATTTACTCGGAAGATCAATACGCCATGCGTCTCATCAAGGCCGGTGCCGCTGGCTACATGACCAAAGAGAGTGCGCCGTCGGAAGTGGTCAAGGCTTTACTCCGCGTAGCCAGTGGCAAGAAATACATCAGCCCGGTAGTGGCCGAGATACTCGCCAACGGACTTGGCACGGCGGAGGAAAAACTTCCGCACCAAATCCTGTCAGACCGTGAATACCAGATATTTCTGCTGCTCGCATCGGCTAAAACCGTTTCGGAGATTGCCGACATTTTGGCTTTGAGCGTGAAAACCGTCAGCACATACCGCAGTCGCGTTTTGGAAAAAATGCACCTGAATAACAACGCCGAACTTATGCGCTACGCCATCGATAACCATCTCACACAATAAGTGCCGACCTGGTCCTGTGAACCCGGTCCTGTGAACCAAGTTTAAGCAGTAGTCGGAACGCAGGTGGTGCAGCGGAATCGAAGTAAAAATAAGCCTGTCCTCATGAAACTACTGATGAGACTACCAGCTTGTCGAAGTGGTTCGTAAATTATTCCAAAATGATGGTGGCGCATCGGCCTTCAGACCGATCCACCATTATGCGTTCTGCTGCCAGGCCATGTCAGACAAACACTGACAATAAAATCTCCTCGCTTCCTACACAATTTTAAGACAAACATCGCTATCGCCTCCAAGAGTGAGGAAACATAATCCGCACATCGATTTTGCAAACCGATAAGCGTAAAAAGGCGAAATGATGAACGTATTTATTGTGGAAGATTCAGAAGCGATGCGCGAAAGCCTGCGATCCATGTTGTCTGATTTTCACGATGTCAAGATAGTCGGTTATGCGGCGGACGAAGCGGGTGCTATCGAACAAATTTATGCGTTGCTGCCCGATGTCGTGATCCTCGATCTCAACCTGCGATCTGGATCGGGTATTGCCGTGCTGAAGAATATCAAAAAATACTATGCCGGGATAAAAGTCATGGTGTTGACCAATTGCACCGACGAGTTTTACGTGGACGCTTGCAAGCGCGCCAATGCAGACTACTTCTTCGACAAGTCCTTTCAGTTCATGCAGGTTCGCGAAGTGTTTTTGAATTGGAATCACTCCGGCCACCTTGATAACAAGTTTGACGGCAGGCTGTCTGAGTAACCGGGAAAATTTTGGAGGCACGCATGCCTAAGCACATAGTTCGTTTGTTGGTTCTTATCGCAGTGGTTGCAATCGTTGCTATCTCAGCAAAGAAATTCTTAACACCCGACACGTTTTATCAATACGGGCATTACCGCGGTGCTGCGGTGGCGGAGATTGCTTCCAAAGTTCCCAAACTCCAGGGATCGGCATCCTGCCAGCCATGTCACAAGGCAGTGTACGCCGAATGGACAGTCGGCATCCACCGGAAAGCAACCAGAAATGATGTGATCCAAGGTGTTGTCTATAAATATGGTCCCAATTGTGAAGTTTGTCACACTGGACCAGCAGGTAATCACCCATCCAAAGAAGCCATGCCGCTTTCTATCGAGGATAGAGTGACCACGATCACCCATAAACATATAGATCATCCAGCCGATGCGCCGGGCAGGAAGCTGTTGCTGAGTCCGGATGATATGAGGAGTGTATGCCTCAACTGCCATGAAAAACTGGAGGCACGCCCTAAAGAGCAGCGTCAGATTGAGGTTGATAGTCATAGTGGCAAGGAGTTTTGCACCAAATGTCACAATCCACACTCACCCAGAATCATTTATGCCAGCCTGCCACAGGGCAGGCGTGGAGATGCACAGGCTGGTAAAGCCGTTGCCGCTGTATGCAGCGGCTGTCATGGCGTGGCGGGTATGAGCACCAGTCCGACATTCCCGAACCTAGCTGGACAACATTTCGACTTTTTGGTCGATGAGCTTAAAGCGTTCAAATCAGGGGTACGCAAAAACGACATGATGAGTCCCATGGCGGCTGGACTGAACGAAGCCGATATTCGGAATGTGGCTGCTTATTTTTCCAAGTTCAGTTGCGGTGTGACTGGCGGCGACAAGGCTAAAGCCGCGCTGGGTAAAGCCAAGGCGGCAAATTGCGCGGCATGTCACAGCGCGGGGGGGCTTTATGGTACCGGTGCCCCCGGGGTCAGCGGCATCCCGACTTGGCCGAATCTGGCCGGTCAAAATGCCGAATATCTGGCCAATACGCTCAAGTCTTACCAGGATGGCAATCGTACCCACCCGGTCATGACAAGTATAGCGAAGACGCTGAGTGATGCCGATATCGACCACTTGTCGGCTTACTACGCCAGCATGAAGTGCAAATGATTAAATTACCTAGTGAGGAAAAAATGACGACTCCTGATTCGAAAACAGAAGAAGCAGTTGCCTTGTCGCGCCGAGGTTTCTTGGGATTGTTGGGGAAGGGTGCAGTTTGTGCAGGAGTGCTGGTCGGTGCGGGCAGCGCGATTGGCTCATCAGAAGTGCGAAGCGGTAAGCACGCGTTTCAACAAAATGACGAGCAATACGCCGAGGCGGTCAATGATCCGCCCAAGATACCCGATTACAACTGGAACGACCATCAGTGGGCGATGGGTGTTGATACTACCCGCTGTATTGGCTGTTTGCGCTGCATGGAAGCATGCAAGATGGAGAACAGCGTGCAGATGGATGCAAATCACCAACGAACCTGGGTTGAGCGTTATGTCTATCTGGAAGGTTCGAATACGGCACTCGTCGATAGTCAGGCTGATCCGAAAAATATCGAAAATACCGGGTCGGAAACCAAATTCCGTTTTGACAACCGCTACAGGAATGTCAAGGTTGACAAGGCGTTTTTTGTGGCCAAACTGTGCAATCAATGCGAGCATCCGTCGTGTGTGCAGGTGTGCCCGACGGGAGCTACCTTTAAGTCCAAAGACGGTCCGGTGTTGATTGACACGACTTATTGTATCGGCTGCCAGTATTGCGTACAGGCCTGCCCTTATGGTGCGCGCAGTTTCAATGAATCCAGGGGTACTGCTGAAAAATGCAATTGGTGCTATCACCGTATCACCAAAGGGCTTAATCCGGTATGCGTCGAGGTATGCCCGACGGGTTCGCGCATTTTTGGTGATCGCAATGACCCGGAAAGCCCAGTTAGCCTTTTTATCCGCAATAACCACGTGCAAGTACTGAAGCCGGAAATGGGCAACGCACCCAACGTGTTTTATATAGGTTTAGATAAGGAGGTAGTGTGATGGAACACGTATTCGAACATGTTACCCCGTATATCGGGTACGTTTATCCTAACGAGACCGATTTTCCATGGAGTCAACTCATCGTAATTTATCCCTACATCACCGGGTTGGTGGCGGGTGCGTTTGTGATCTCCAGTCTGCATCATGTGTTTAACATAAAGAGTTTCGCTCCTATCTCCAGGTTTGCCTTGCTGACCGCATTGTGCTTCATGGTCTTCGCACCGTCACCGTTGTTATTCCACCTGGGTCAGCCAACTCGTGCGTTCAACGCGGTAATAACGCCACACTGGACTTCGGCGATGGCGGCGTTCGGTTATGTTGCCGGGTTTTACCTGTGTCTGCTGCTGCTGGAAACCTGGTTCGCGTTCCGCGCCGATATTGTCGCGATGTCCAAGGTCAGAACCGGCATCATGGGAAAAGTTTATGGCTGGCTTACCCTGGGTTCAGATGATGTGTCGCCGCGAGCACTGGCCATCGATCATAAATTTGCGCGCATACTGTCCATGATCGGCATACCCAGCGCGTGCGGCCTGCACGGCTACGTCGGTTTCGTATTCGGATCGCTGAAGACGCGCGAATGGTGGTCGTCTGATCTGATGCCTGTCATTTTCTTGTTGTCTGCCGTAGGTTCAGGGGTCGGGCTGCTGATCGTGTTGTATGTGATCGTATCCAAGGTCCGCAAGACACCGATAATCGACGAAACCATGCGAGGCTTGTTGTACGTATTGTTTACTGCCATTACCGTAGTGATGGTGATCGAAGGTTTGGAATTGCTGGAAATATTTTACAAGGCGCGCGAGGGTGTCGAAACCGTAAGGGAACTGATTGAAGGCCCGATCTGGGCGGGCATGGTGATTCAATGGGCAATGTCGGTCTTTGTCCTGACGGTCACATCGGCATTGCTGATATTTAATACTCATGGGAAACGTCTGGTTAACTGGCTCTTCCTGAGTGGGTTGGCCATCATGATAGGCGTGTTGGCGATGCGCTGGAACGTGGTGATCGGCGGACAGGAATTGTCCAAGACCATGAAGGGACTGATGACCTTCTATCCTGAGATGTTCGGGCGCGAGAGTCTGTTCGTTGTTGCAATCATTTCCATCTGCCCTTATGTCTTACTGTGGCTGACAACAAAGCTGTTGCCGCCTTGGGAAGACGGCAAGAAAGCATTCGCCTGAACACCAAATCTATCTCCGGGCCGACATCATTCTGCTGTGTGATGCTAGCCTGCTGAATTCGAAGTGATATTGTCTTGACGGATGAAACTCACTTTATGAGGCGCTACATCAAAAACAGAATCTTGCTGGGCGGTATTGTTCTCGGCATCAACATTTCTCGATATGGCATTTCCCGCGCTGGCGCTGGGAGAAGTCAGCCACAAAACCGATATCCGCACTATCATCCATGACTATTGTTTGAATTGTCACGAGCCAGGAGGTAAGGGCTACGAAAAAAATCGGGTTGGATATGCGCACCTACCAGAGCCTGATGAAGGGAAAAATGCATTATGATAACGTCTCGCCACACGGGAAACGTGCTATCGCTGTTCATTCCGTTGAGCTGGTCAGCAAGGTGCAGCATTTGGTTTTTGAAAAAACCGGGCAATTCGAGACTGACGATTCGATCTGGGAGTCTGGAAATGGAAACTGGATTGGTTTGTTTTAAGCAGGAAGTGATGCTATGGAAAAGCAATCAATCGCAATCGTCGGGCTGGGTAAAGTGGAGTCGGCCTTTTTGGAGGAGTTGCTGGGTCAATCCAACCAGCGTGTTGAGATCGTCGCCGTCGTGGAAAGCGGTGAAACAACCGAACGAGTCTTGGCTAAAGCACGTGGCATCGAGAACCTCAGCATAGACGAGTTGATTGGAATGGGTGACGACCTGGATATTCTTTTTGCCCTGTCCGATGTGACTGCGGTGCGGCAAGAGCTCAGGGACAAGTTGCGTGCATCGGGAAATCGCCTTACGATCATTGCCACAGAAAATATAGCCCGCATGATTTGGGCATTAATTGCCAGTGGTGCTAATTTGCCTAGCGCACAGGCTAAACCGGGTAATGATTATCCGAGGGGTTATGCCTGCGACTGACCCGTTCTGCGAGAGACGATGATGCCTGTCGATTTAGTCCATTCGCTGTCCGCGCTGGTCGGCAGCGATGCCGTGCTGGTTGGCGAGTCGGCTGCGCCGTATTGTACCGACTGGCGCGGTCGATATTCCGGCACCGCGCTGGCGGTGGTGTTTCCATCAAATACGCAGCAAGTCGCCGAAATGATGAAACTGTGCGCCGCGAATCAAATCGCCATCGTGCCGCAGGGAGGCAACACTAGCTTGTGCGGGGCGAGCGTGCCGCTGCCGCAGGGCGAGCAAATCGTGCTGAACCTATCGCGCATGAACCGCATCCGTGCGTTTGACTCCATCAACTACACTATGACCGTCGAGGCGGGTTGCAAGTTGGCTGATGTGCGCGAGACGGCAGAACGAAACGACCGCTTGTTTCCGCTTGGTCTGACCGCCACACAAAAGTATTGCGAGATCGGCGGAAACCTTTCCACCAACGCCGGCGGCATCGGCGTGTTGCGCTATGGCAATGCACGCGATCTGGTGCTCGGACTTGAAGTGGTGCTGCCGGACGCGCGCGTGTGGAATGGCTTGCGCAGCCTGCGCAAGGACAACACCGGCTACGACCTGAAACATCTGTTCATCGGTGCGGAAGGCACGCTCGGCATCATCACCGCCGCCGTGCTGAAATTATTCCCTCGTCCGCAAGCGGAGGCGATAGCGTGCGTGGCGGTGCGCGCTCCGGCGGCTGCGGTCGCGCTCCTGTCGCATCTGCGCGCCACCTGCGGCGACAAGATCAGCGCCTTCGAGATCATTTCGCGCTCCTGTCTCAACCTGGTGTTCAAGCACATCCCCGATACGCGCGAACCGTTCGCAAGCAAACACGAGTGGATCGTCATCACCCAATTGGCCGACGTGCTGCCTGAGCCGCTGGATGCGGCCTTACGTGAGGCGCTGCGATCTTTCGGCGCTGGCATCATCGAGTTCGACATCACCACCAACAAAGATCACGCCGAGCACTGGTGGAAACTGCGCAAGAACATCAGTGAGGCGCAGAAATGTGAAGGTACCAGCATCAAACACGATGTGTCCGTGCCGATCAGCCGCGTCGCAGAATTCATTGCGCGCGCCGATGCCGCACTGCGCAACGCGTTCTCCGGCATTCGCATCGTCGCGTTCGGCCACGTGGGCGATGGCAACATCCACTACAACATCTCGATGTTGGACGCGAAGCAAAACCAGACATTCATTGCACAGCAGGAAGGCGCGGTGAACAAACTGGTGTATGCGGTGGTGAGCGAACTGAACGGCAGCATTAGTGCCGAGCACGGCTTGGGGCAACTTAAGCGCGACACCATCCGCGATTACAAAGACCCGCTGGAGCTGGAATTGATGCGCACCATCAAGCAGGCACTCGACCCGCAGGAGTTGATGAATCCCGGCAAGGTTCTGTAGTTCTGTAGCCCGTTCGGGCTGATGCCCTTCGACGTTGTTCAGGACAGGCTTCGACTGGGCTCAGCACAGGGTACGTCCGTTCGTGGTGAGGTATCGAACCACAATGGATGTACCGAACTGTTGTTTCACAGCCGTTCACCCTTCGACACGCTTGGCGTACCCTGCCATGAGCTTGTCGAATGGTCAGGGCGAACGTACTACTTAAATCGTGCCGATTCTATAGGCAAGGCAGATAAAATAGGAGATACAAATGGCAGCTCAACCTGAAATTACCAACATGGCATTGTTCTGCGATTTCGAGAACATCGCGCTGGGCGTGCGCGACGCCAAGTATTCGCAATTCGATATCAGGAAGGTACTGGAACGTTTGCTGCTCAAGGGCAGCATCGTCGTCAAAAAGGCATATTGTGATTGGGATCGATACAAGGAATTCAAGGCGACGATGCACGAGGCGGCATTCGAGTTGATCGAGATTCCGCACGTGCGCCAGTCGGGCAAGAACTCGGCCGACATCCGCATGGTCGTGGATGCGCTGGACCTCTGCTACACCAAATCACATGTGGATACCTTCGTCATCATCAGTGGCGACTCGGACTTCTCACCGCTGGTTTCCAAGCTGCGCGAGAACAATAAGTATGTCATCGGGATAGGCGTGAAGGACTCGACCTCGGACCTGCTGAGCGCCAATTGCGACGAGTTCATCTTCTATGACGATCTGGTGCGCGCGCAGGAGGCGAAGCAAAAGCGCGCCGAGAAAAAGGCCCCGGTGAAAGCCGCAGCGGGCAAGGCCAAGCCCCCAGCAGCGAAGAGCGAAGACGACAAGCGTCAGGAAGCGCTCGATTTCATCGTCGAAACCGTCGAAGCCTTGATCGCCGAACGCGGCTCGGACGAAAAGATATGGGGCTCAATGGTCAAGACCACCATGCAGCGACGCAAGCCGGGGTTTACCGAATCCTCCTACGGCTACCGCTCGTTCAAGGAATTGGTCGAGGACGCGCAGCGGCACAGGCTGCTGATGGTGGTGCGCGACGAGAAATCGGGGCAGTACACCATTCGTTTGCCTGCGGCGGATTAACGAGTTGGTCTATGGAGTCGTGCGCGTACTCAACGATAGCATCGGCAACGGCAGCCCGGATGAATCCTGGCAGGGTGGTAGATTATGATTGTCGCTGGGTTTGATCTTGGGGGTAAAAATAACTTTGGATGGTGTGTATTACGCGCTAATCCGTTTGATGTTGCCTTGGATAGGAATGATGTTGCGGTAGGTACGGCTGAGCATGCTATTGCTGCAAGAGATGCCGTTGTTGCTGAGTTGGGTGGTGAGGTTGCCCTTGAGGCGGCCGCAATTGATGCTCCTTTGTTCTGGCAACCTGCTGGACAAGAGATTGACCGAGAAGTGCATGCGCTGCACCTCAATTCTTTGAGGGGAGGATGTTTGGTGCAAGGCTTGTTGGTTGGACGGGAATTGAAAGCTACGTTTCCAAGACTCCGTCTTACGGAGGTTTATCCTCGGTGGCTGGCTGATCAGATCGAGAGCAATCCAACTATTCGGAAGAACTTGCAAAACTTACATGCACATGAACGCGATGCTTTTTTGGCAGTTCTTGCTGCGTGGGCGATGATTGAGGGTAGAAAGGGCTGGAGAAATCGAATTCCAGTTGATAACAACGAGGTTTGGATGCCGATAGGTGAAAGGGAATATTGGCTTCCTTCTAATTTGGCTTAAACCAAAATGCTATAATCCGCGCCTCTCTAAAGGTGCCGTTTCATGTCCGTCGTTTTTAATTTCAAATCCCATCTTTCCGAATTGTTCGCGCAGGCGTTGCGCGAGGTCGCTCCAGACGCAACACAAACCGAGATACTCATTGAGCGTCCCAAGCTGTCAGCGCATGGTGATTACGCCTGCAATCTGGCGATGCAGTTGGCCAAGCCTCTGCGCAAATCGCCGCGCGACATCGCGCAGGCGTTGATCGCGGCATTGCCTGCTTCCGACGCGGTGGCGAAGATGGAGATCGCCGGGGCGGGATTCATTAATGTGTTCATTACCACTGCGGCGAAACAGGGCGTGGTGCGTGGTGTGTTGCAGGCAGGTGCGGGCTATGGTCACATCCACCTCGGCGCGGGACGCAAGGTGGGGGTGGAGTTCGTTTCCGCGAACCCGACCGGGCCGCTGCATGTGGGACATGGTCGCGGCGCGGCGGTGGGCGATTGTTTGTGCAGCGTGTTGCATGCGGCAGGCTGGAATGTGACGCGCGAGTTTTACTACAACGATGCGGGTGTGCAGATCGATAACCTGACGCTATCCGTGCAGTTGCGTTGCAAGGGAATCACGCCGGACGATCCGTCGTGGCCGGAGGCGGGTTATCGCGGCGATTACATCGCGGATGTCGCCCAGGCTTATCTGGCGCAGGAGACGGTAGAAGCGGACGATCAACATGTGCAGGCATCCGGCGATGTGAACGACACCGATGCGATCCGCCATTTCGCGGTGGCTTATCTGCGGCGCGAACAGGACATCGATTTGCGCGCCTTCGGTGTGAACTTCGATGTGTTCGCGCTGGAATCCGCGCTGTACACCGACGGCAAGGTGGAGGAGACAGTCAACAAGCTGATCGCCAGTGGCCATACCTACGAACAAGATGACGCGCTGTGGCTGCGCACCACCGATTTCGGCGACGACAAAGACCGGGTGATGCGCAAGAGCGACGGCACTTACACCTATTTCGTGCCGGACGTGGCCTATCATCTGGACAAGTGGCGGCGCGGTTTTACGCGCGTCATCAACGAGCAGGGCGCCGACCATCACAGCACGATCACTCGTGTAAGAGCGGGGTTGCAGGCGCTGGACGTTGGCATCCCGCAAGGCTGGCCGGATTTTGTGTTGCACCAGATGGTGACGGTGCTGCGCAACGGTCAGGAAGTAAAAATTTCCAAGCGCGCGGGCAGCTACGTCACGCTGCGCGACCTGATCGACGAAGTGGGATGCGATGCCACGCGCTATTTCCTTGCGGCGCGCCACCCCGATTCGCAACTGGTGTTCGACATTGATCTGGCGAAATCGAAGAGCAACGACAACCCGGTGTACTACATCCAGTATGCTCACGCCCGCATCAGCGCTGTGCTGGGGCTGTGGGGCGGCGAGCGGCAAGCCTTGTTGCAAGCAGATGTCAGCCTGCTGGATAGCGATTACGAGACAACGTTGTTGCAGAAGTTGATCGACTATCCGCAAGTGATCGAGAATGCCGCGCAGGATTTGGCCTCGCACCTGATCGCTTTTTATCTGAAGGAATTGGCGGCCGATTTCCACAGCTACTATAATGCGTCGCGCTTTCTGGTTGAGGACGAGGCGGTCAAATTGGCACGGCTGGCATTGATCGCCGCGGCGGCACAGGTGATGCGCAACGGTTTGGCAATACTCGGTGTGAGTGCACCTGAGAAAATGTGATGAGAAAGAACGGATATAACATGGGCAGGGACAACGGCAACAAATCCGCGGCGCCGCGCAAGGGCGGGAATTCGTTATGGACCGGTATGCTCGTTGGCGTGCTGGTCGGTGTCGGCATGGCGGCCGGAGTGGCCTGGTACCTCATGAAATCGCCCAGTCCTTTTTTGCAAAAAGAGCAGTCGACGGTCAATCCGCCAACAGATGCTGTAAAGTTCCCACCACCCGCCGGAGCCAAAGTTTCCAATGCGCAACCGGCAGCCTCAGGCGACAACGGCAAGCCGCGTTTTGAATTCTACAAGGTGCTGACCGACAAGCAGGCTGCGACGGCCATTGCACCGACCATGCCCGCTGATAAACCCAAGGCCGCCGATAAATCCCAGCCAGCCAAACCCCGGCCGGCGGACAGCAAACTTGCTGCCATCAATGAACTACAGATATTGCAGGCGGGATCATTTTCCAATGTCAACGATGCTGAAAATCTCAAGGCTAAACTTGCATTGCTGGGTGTCGAAGCCAACATTCAAACCGCGACCATCCCGGATAAAGGTGTGTGGTATCGTGTGCGTTTGGGGCCGTACAAAAATGCGGATGAGATGAATCACGCGCGCGCTTTTCTGAAACAAAATGGGGTGGATAGCACTCCGATGCGGGCGCAATAAGCTTATGGGCACCTCTAAAAATCCAGATTTCATCCCAACTGATGGAACTACTAGCCATTCCACTAAGTCGCCAAAAGACGGCAACCAAGTGGCTGGTTATACTGCGTTGCGGCAGAGGGGTAAGCAGGCAAGTCGCGTAGCGGATGCTCGCAAAAAATTTCTTGCTTACATATAACCCATATGCGGCGCCTCAAAACAAAGTTTCAGAGCAGGGTAACCTTTAGGTTGGCCGGAACTAAAATTTTTTCCGCGCCTTGCATTTGGGCGAACTCTGAATTTTTAGAGGCACCCATATTTTCTATTTCTACAGGAGGAGCAATACATGAATAAATTGACCAAAGGATTGTTGGTTGCGGTAGCACTGTTTATCAGCGGAGCGGCATTGGCCGATGCGCAACTCGGCAAAGATTATAGTTTGCTGAATCCGGCACAACCGACCGGCACCAAGAAAATCGAAGTGCTTGAGTTTTTCTTTTACGGCTGCTCGCACTGCTTTCATTTGCATCCGCTGTTAAGCGCGTGGGAAAAGACCATGCCTAAAGATGTGGAGCTGACTTTCGTGCCCACCGTTTTCCGTGATTCATGGGAACCGATGGCAAATACTTTCTACGCGCTGGAAAGTATGGGACAACAGCAACAGTTACATGACGCACTGTATCGTGCTTGGAACGAAGAAAATTTGGCCTTGACCGATGCAGAAAAGATTGCCGATTTTGTGGCCAAGCATGGCGTTGATCGCGCGAAGTTCATCGCAGCTTACAACTCCTTCTCCATGCAAAGCAAGGTGACGCGCGCCAAGCAAATGATACGCAGTTATAACATCAGCGGCACACCCACTCTGGTGGTGGACGGCAAATATGTGATCGAAGGCTTGCAACCGGAAGACACCATCCGCGCATTGAAAGAGGTGATCGTGATGGCGCGCAAGGCGCACCGAGGCTAAAAATTCATCAAGGCAACGGCTTGGAAACCAGCAGCGCATTGATTACGATGAAAGGTGAAAAATGCCGCTGCGTGTAGTTAGCCTTGCATGGCCATGCGACTGAAGAAACTATTAGCCATCCCCCTACGCAATCAAAATACGCTTGCCAAGTGGTTGGTTATAGGCAGACGCAAAGCCTTGCATAGCCAATCAACTAAGCCAGTAAAAACGCTGGCAAGTCGCTGGTTAACGTCCGCGAGGTCGCTGGTCACCAGTAATCGTAGGGTGGGCTACGCCCACCATGTCGGGAGTAGCCCGACCTGCATTTATTTCCGGCTCGTCCGGCTTAGGATAAAACCGCCAAGCATGGATCGCTGTGAAGAATGAAAAAATGCCGCAGCTTGTAGTCATCAGTGGCGCGTCGAGCGGTTTAGGTCTGGCCCTCGCGCGCCATTATCTTGAACGCGGCGCAACAGTCGCCGCATTCGCCAGACGCGGCGAGTTGCTGCACGCTCTTGCCACAAAATTTCCCGATCAGGTTTTTTGCTACGCGCTGGATGTGCGCGATGTCCCTGCAGTGCAAAATGCCGCAAACGATTTTATCGCGCGTGCCGGTGTGCCGGATGTGGTCATCGCCAACGCCGGGGTGAGTGTCGGCACGCTCACCGAATACGCCGAAGACCTTGATGCTTTTCAGCAGGTAATGGATATCAACGTGTTGGGCATGGTGAAAACCTTCCAACCCTTCGTTGCGGCGATGCGCGCTGCAGCCCTCTCCCCCAGCCCCTCTCCCGCAAGCGGGAGAGGGGACCGCTTTACGCTGGTCGGCATCGCCAGCGTGGCGGGCTTTCGCGGACTGCCGGGGGCGAGTGCCTACTCCGCCTCCAAGGCTGCCACAATCTCCTATTTGGAATCCTTGCGCGTCGAGCTACATGGCAGCGGCGTGAAAGTCGTTACGATTTGTCCGGGCTACATCAAGACCCCGATGACCGCCGTCAATCCTTACCCTATGCCGTTCATACTGGATGCCGATGAGGCCGCAAAACGCATGGTGCGCGCCATTGAGCGGCAAACTTCATTCACCGTGATTCCATGGCAAATGAGCTTGGTCGGGCGCGTACTCAAGTGGTTGCCGCGCTGGCTATATGACAGCCTGTTCGCCAATGCGCCGCACAAACCGCGCGGACGCGTCTAAGAGAAATCCCAAAAAATCGTAATGAGCAGTTAAAAAACGCCAAAGGTACGCAATCCACTGCGTAGCAAGCCACGTGTGGAATTGCCAGCAAGGCGCACACGGGCGTAGCGATTCCTCTTTGCCAACCGGGCAAGTTTTCTGTATTCTGATAGTTTGTTAGACCCTAAGTCCGACAGGCCTTCGGATTATGAGACTTTTCCTCACCCTGTTTATTTTAAGGAAGTCATGATGAAAACCATTTTTACTCTGCTGGCTCTGTTTGCGTTTGCCGGCACCGCCATTGTAGTACCTCAATCAAACGCCTTTGCCGCCAGCCAATACCCCAACAAAGGCAAAGTATTGGAAGTGATGGACGCCTCAATTTACACTTACATGCAAGTCTCCAGCGACAAGGGCCCGGTGTGGCTTGCCGCATCCAAGACCAGCGTCGCCAAGGGCGATACCATCAGCTATCCTGACGGCAATGTGATGACCAACTTTACCAGCAAAACGTTGAACCGCACTTTCGACACGATTATTTTTCTTGATAAAGTGAAAGTGGAAAAGAAGAAATAAACTGAACTGTTAGTTCGAAACCCCGGTTCCCCGCCGGGGAATTCCTCTCTGTTAGTACGCACACGCCCGGTAGGATATTGTTCGGGCACTCACCGCACTACCCTCCACCCAGCTTGCGTTTCAATACCTCGTTTAACTGCGCAGGGTTAGCCTTGCCCTTACTGGCTTTCATCGCCAGGCCGACGAAGAATCCGAACAGTTTGTCCTTGCCGCTGCGGTAGTCAGCCACCTGGGCCGGATTGGCGGCGATGATTTCATCCACCAGTTTTTCAATCGCGCCGGTATCGGAAACTTGCTGTAGCCCTAAGTGCATGACGATCATTTCGGGGTTTTCGTGATCCCCAAGTGTGAGGGTTCCGGCCACAATCTGCCACATATGTGGGAAAACTGTGTCTTTCGCAATCTTGTTGGTGATCGTCCCGAGAGCAATTAGATTGATCAACTTTGCCAATGCTTCTGCGGGAATAGGACAAGTGGTTATGTCGCGTCCTTCTTTGTTGAGTCGTGCGCTCACTTCACCCATCACCCAATTGGCGCAAAGTTTGGCGTTGTCCTTACCAGCAGCGGCGACACAAGCTTCGAAGTAATCCGCCATTTCGCGCGAGGCGGTGAGACTGTTGGCATCGTAGGCGGAAAGTGCGTACTCGCTGGTGTAGCGCGCGCGCTTGGCTTCGGGCAGCTCGGGCAGCGTGG
>CABEDG010000139.1_pt1 | contig 18149 bp, 17 predicted proteins | sample 3132891 | NCBI WGS metagenome assembly CABEDG01 (sample SAMEA5534329, study PRJEB31848) | metagenome | biome: tundra; feature: field; material: soil | place: USA | collected 2013-05 | depth 0.15 m
GGTAAGAATTTGAGTAAAAACATTTTTATTTAGAATATAAGCGGCCGCATAGAGTAATGCGTCAGGAAATAGATACGATGAAGGAGGAAGCACCCAGTCTGCAAAATGCTTACCCTCTAAAAAAATATTCTTGAATAATGAGGGGAAAAAAAGAGCATCAGAGTTAAAAAAAAGTTCGCGATCTATCGCGCCATTTTGGTATGCATATGCAAACCAGCAAAGAATCAGTACATAAAATGAGCACGAAATAGAAACAAACAGGGATTGATGTTTAGTTTCCATGAATTGTTGGACGCTGCTGTAAAGTAACAATTTGCAAGCTGTTAAATAAAAACTTCACCGATAAGTCCAATAATTATGTAGCAGAAATGTTAATGGCGGAACGACACAAACAACGAGGCCAATACCATATAAGTAATGCAGCCCGTAATATTGTGCAGTGCCAGAAATAGTCATGGCTAGAAAAAGGCCAATACATGAAACAATGCAAAAGCGGAACAGATTTTTTCCATGCAAAGTGTTTGAGAAACTCCACATCGTATTTATCAGGTATGAAAATATAGTCGCTGCCAGAAAAGCCACTCCATTAGCAAGTGTTGGTGCTAGCAATACAATTTGAATTAAAGCGGTCGCGATGAATACGTGCAGACCTGTTACCAAAAACCCCGAGAGGGCAAAGCGTAAGGCTTGTTTTGTGAGCACAGGAGGCAATGTCTTAACACTCATCAGCGGTTTTAAGAACACAAAGTAATGAGGTGCCAAAAGGAAGGTTGAAACGCTCTAGCAAATACCGCTCAGCGCCAAATAAAGTTCTGAAAAATCTGTTGATGGGTGATGGGGGGACACTAGTTCCGGTTGCGGAGGAATTGCCAAGCAATTTATCCTTGATTCGTACAACGACTGCGAGTGGAAACAGAAAAGTATTAAAGTAAGATATTTTCGCAGGCTGAAGTCCCGCGACTGCAATTATTTGTCGCAACTGCTCCGCTGAATACCGCCTTTTATGGTGAAGAAACTCATCATGTGCTCCGTATAGCCACTGATATGCGGGGACTGTAATTAATACGCGACCATTTTTCTTCAGCAATTGCTTTATCGCGATTAGTGTTTCGGTGTCTTGTTCAATATGCTCCAAAACATCGAACATACATATCAAGTCGAAACGCTGATCATGAAAAGGGATTTCGTCCGGGCAATGGCCAGCCCTGATGTTGTAAAGGTTGCTTGTTTTTTTTGAGGCAATTGTCCGTGCGGTTGCATCCATCTCAAGAGCGCTTACATTCCCAAACTTACCCAGCATCTCGAGGTTTCCGCCTGTTCCGCAACCAATTTCAAGAATTTTGGGATTCTGTGGAAGCTTCAAACTAGCTATCATTGACGAAAGAATGGCTCTTCGACCAGAGAACCACCAATGTCTGGACTCGGTTTCTGCCATTTCGAGATAAGCTGCCGGATTCATTGTTTCGCTCCATAGCGCTTTCTAATCAGGTATAGCGGTCTGTTTTTTGTTTCCATGTAAATACGGCCGATATATTCGCCAAGCATGCCTACACTAATTAGCTGTAGGCTGCCAAAGAACAGAATTGCCACAAGCAATGATGCATAGCCAGGAATATCGATGCCGCGTATCAATGTTCTTGATATGATGAATATCGCGTAAATAAATGTGACTAACGCACCTAACCCTCCGATGTAGGTCCAAAACTTAAGAGGAGTGGCGCTAAAGCTAGTTATACCTTCAAGCGCAAAATTCCATAGCTTCCACCCCGAAAATTTCGTAGTCCCGGCAATCCGAGGGTTTCGTACATAATCTAACGTGACCGTCTTGAACCCCACCCATGCGAACAACCCCTTCATAAATCTTTGGTGTTCAGGAAGCCTTTTGAGAGCATCTATGACAATCCGGTCCATCAAACGGAAGTCTCCAACGTTTTCTGGAATCTGAATAGTCGAAAGGTGATTGTGAAAGCGATAAAATATTTCGGCTGATTTACGCTTAAGGAATGAATCTGAGCTTCGATCTGCTCTCCGCGCCAATACGACCTCAGCGCCGTTAAACCATTCCTTAATCATCCTAAGTATTAGCTCTGGTGGGTCTTGCAAATCGGCATCGATAGGGATAACAGCATCACCAGTTGCTGCATCAATGCCAGCTGTCAATGCCGCTTCTTTTCCGAAGTTACGGGATAGTTCTATAACGTGGAAGCGCGAGTCGTTCTCTGCGATAGAAATCAAATGTTTTAATGTGTCGTCACTACTTCCATCATCGATACAAACAACCTCAAAATCTATTTCTGGAACTTGGCAAAATATGGCGCAGAGAGCTTCATAAAAATAAGTAATGCCATCACTCTCATTATAAATCGGAGCAATTATTGATATTCGTCTTCGCTGTGTTCTCATGGTTGTTTAGTTCAAAATTACTATATTTATCATTGTAATCAACATTCCACTAAAAATTGGGCCAATTCCGGCTTTATAAAAACCCAATATTGGCGAAGAAGTGCGCAATACGAACATAAGATGAGCAGGGAATGCAAATAAATAATACTGAACGATTAGTTTTCATGTTTTGTTGTGAAATCGTCTGCTAGTAGTGTGTACAAATCTTGATAACAGGCTATTCTTGTTCAACCCATAGTCCAGTTACTTTTCCCAGACAACTATAGAACGCACAAGAACGCACACCGAGGTAGAGTTGGCGATATTCTTGATCCCAAATGACTTTACACAGATAACCAACGTATGAATTTTTTGATTTTTTTATTGAATCTTGATGCGAGGGACTTCTTTTGAGTACCAAAATGCTTTCCGTCCCAATTTGATTGTCGAACAATGCCAAGATAATTTTTTGACAGCATATAGATACTTATACCACGCTTTTTATCATAGAAATATTGGCTTTGATATAAGTAATTCTTAAATATGTCTTCACAAGGCCATAATGGAATAGGGCGATATTTTAATAAGGCCTCCCCGTATATACGCAATTCATGGGGGCACTGAATTATCAAGTCAGCAAATGATTGATTGCGTGGGATGAGCATGCCCTCTTCTAAAGACACCCAAACTTTATTTGACCAAACCAGAGGGGGGATGCCGAATGAATAGACCCTTCCGCTTCTTCCAAATAATTCCTGAACCTGTCTGGAGTCTTTTTGAAAATTAACCGGTACTTTAGGTAGGTGATATCTGGCACTGAACTCAAGAAATTCTTTTCCTTCTGTAATCACAGTATATGGATGTCCATCTGGCGCGAGGAAATCGGTTTTATAAAATTTTCGAATAAACTCATTATCCGAATCTAGACAAACATAATTTTCACTCAAACCTAACCGCCAAAACTCTGACTTAACAACTTGCTGGCTAAGGGTGCCTGGCATCAAGCGGATATGCTCTAAGTTATGATTTGGATTAGCCGAGATTATTTCTTCATCACAAATGAAAGTGACTTTCAGTCCTGCCAAATGCTCTCGGAACAACGGCATGTCTGCTTCTGGAACGGATACATAGAATGGTATTTCGTCATCATTAAATTTCTGAATTGATAGGGCAAGCCTCTGAGCACGCAAGACATCACCCCGATAGCTCTTACAGTAAAGAACTATAGGCTCCATGCTTTCTCCTAATCTTGAAATGTTTAGTCATTATGAATTTGGTCTTCCAAATGGTTTATCGTGTTCAAAAAAGTGCGTTCATTCTATCAACCTTCGCTGCCAAGGATGTTCCTGAATAATGGCAAATCAGCAGACGGGCAGGAAAGATAGAACGGCAAGTTGCCAGAATTAAAGCGGCGAACACTTTCGGCAAGGCGCTTGGTTCGCTGCACGTCGCGATGATATGACTTGCAGTAAAGAACGATGTCTTTCATTTAGTGTGGGAGGAGGAGTGCATGTCAGGAGTGCAATGGACCGGGCCTAATAGCTTCACTTGCCAAAGCGATAATCTGGCGTGTAGCAGCTTCGGAAGTATAAGGAGAGGGAACTCCCGAATCGGCCAGATCGTCCTGCATCCAGCGGGCGTGCAACTCTTCAAGGGCCGATGCTACCGAATCTGCGTCATCTGCTTTTACCGCCCAATGCCCCAGTTCGCGCAGCATGCGCTCCATTTGCTGGTTACGCCAAACCAGCGCCAGGATCGGGCGCTGCGTCCAGAGGTATTCGTACATTTTCGAGGGAATGTATTCTTCGCAGACAGGAATGGCGCCGTGCAATAACAACAGGCAATCGACGGCGTTCATGCGCTTGATGACTTGATCCCTGCCGCTCTTCCCGGTTTTCGGGTCGGTCTCGAGACGGCCAAACTGCTCGATCATCGAAGGGCGGGCAAAGTCACGCAGGGCGCGTGCAGAAATGGCATCGATGCCGCCGCCGTAAAGATGCAGGCGGATATGTTCTGCCCATTGAGGATTTTTTTCCAAGACCCGGCGCAGGCCCAGCAAAAAGATTTCCAGATTGCGCGTATCCGCCAACGATCCGAAATGCCCGATTACCAGATGCTTGCCACGCCGGTAAGGCGCACGCACAAATTCCGGGGGATTCGAGCCAGGGATGATGCAATGCCCGCGTTCGGCAAGTTCCGGATGCCGTGCTCGTGCACGCGCCAGGGCTTCTTCGGTAAACCACCAGACCAGATCGGCATGCTTGCAAATTATTCCTTCCAGCCAGCCGGCAAAGCGCACGCGTGCATTTTTCGGTTGAACATCGAGAATCATGGGGTCATGAATTTCAGCTATCCACGGCAGGCCAAACCTGCGTGCCAACCAATAGCCCGCCAAGTGAGCCGAATAAGCTCCGCCAGTCGAGTAAATAAGTGCCGGCTTGCGCGTCCGGACGATGCGCGCGCCGGTGAAATAAGCCGTGATTGCCCACGACCATTGGGTTTCAAGACGTATGAAAATTTTTTCAATCAGAATGAAAGGCAACAGCACCAGGGAAATTACCGTCATTGCAATCCGGTAAAGATACCGCGAAGAGATGCGTTGTTTCAGGTAGTGGCGTAAATCAAAGCGTAAAGCGACCGGCAAGGCAGGCAGGACTTGATGATGCTCGACCACCGTATCTTTTTTTCCTGTGATGGCGCTCACAACGATGGGTTCTATACCTTGCTTGAGCAGGTGCGGGATTTTGTCTGTGATGGTCTGGCTTGCTGCGCGCCCATCCATATTGAAGCCGTGAGAAAGCACCAGCCAAACCTGTTTATTGCCGTCGTTCATGTTTGTACCTTATCAGCGTTAGGCAGAAAAATAGCAACATGCAGGAGATCGATAGAATTCATCGAATCAATACAAAAATCTGTTACGCTATTTTACAGATAAACACGGCGGGGAGGTGCGATGGCGATTTATGCTGTAGGTGATGTGCAGGGCTGTCACGCCGAGTTGGTGCAGTTACTTGATCAAATTACTTTTGATCAGGTGGCGGATAAGCTCTGGCTGGTTGGCGACCTGGTGAATCGCGGGCCGGATTCCCTGCAAGTGCTACGCCTCGTCAAATCGCTGGGCGATAGCGCGATCACCGTGCTGGGCAACCACGACCTGCACCTGCTCGCTGTGGCGGAAGGCGTGGTGGAACTGAACCGCAACGACACACTGGATGAGATTCTCAACGCGCCGGATCGCGACGAACTGATGCATTGGCTGCGCAATCGGCGCCTTCTGTATGCGCAAGGCGGCTACGTGCTCGTTCACGCCGGGCTGCTGCCGCAATGGAGCGTGGCGCAGGCCGAGAGCTTGGCGCGCGAAGTCGAAGCGGCACTGCGCGGCGACGACTACGCCGTCTTCCTCGCGCGCATGTACGGCAATGCCCCGCATAACTGGGACGACGAACACACCGGCTACAAACGCCTGCGCGTCATCGTCAACGCCTTCACCCGCATGCGTATCTGCACGATGGAGGGCGAGATGGAATTCAAATTCAAGGGCGAAGTGCAGAATATCCCGGCCGGCTACCTGCCGTGGTTCGACGTGCCCAAGCGTGCCAGCCGCGATGCCACCGTCATCTTCGGCCACTGGTCGGCGCTCGGTCTGCTGCTCAGAAAAAACGTCATCGCGCTCGACACCGGTTGCCTGTGGGGCGGCCCGATGAGCGCGATCCGGCTCGAAGACCGGCAACTCTTTCAGGTGAGCTGCAAGAATCCGGTGGCGAAGCATTGGTGATTAGATACACCGAAATTGACCGACCCACTCAATACGTATAGACTGGCGTTTATACATTTTCGCAAGGGGTGATGTTATGGTCGAAGCCATTTTGGATATTAAACAGTGGGGTAACAATCTGGGTGTCCGCTTGCCGGCAGCGGTGGCGCGGGAAGCGCACCTGCATGTTGATCAGCGCGTGCGCGTATCGGTTGAAGGCGATCAGGTCGTCATCACGCCGGTTGGTGATTCGCGGCTTACCCTGGAACATCGCTTGGCTGCCTATGATCCAAAGCGCCACGGCGGCGAGCAGATGGGCACGACGCAAACGTTGGGAGCCGAGCGTTGGTAGTTGCCAGACAAGCGGCGGTGGGCAAACGCAAACCTTGGGTGCCGGACCGGCAGGACATCATCTGGATCGATTGCAATCCACAGGTGGGACGCGAAATGCGCGACGTTCACCCGTTTCTGGTGCTCTCGCCGCGCATCTTCAACGAGAAGACCTCGCTGGTCATCGGCTTGCCCATGACGACAGCGGAATACAACGCGGACAATCCGTTTGCTGTAGCGGTAGGGAAAGCATCAGGGAGCAAGACCGGACAAACCAGCCACGTGCTTTGTCACCAACCCAAGTCTTTCGATTGGCGTTTGCGCAAGGCCAAAGCGCACCCGCTCGGAACTTTGGCCAACGCTTTATTTGCGCAAGTATGCGAACGGCTGAACCAGATCATCCAGGAGGGTTAAGTCCATCGTTGTTCACTTAAGAAAAATTTCGTTAGCCCTGAGCTTGTCGAAGGGCTCTAGGTGAGTGGCTGGTGGTTCGACAAGCTCACCACGAACGGTTAAGTGAACAGCATTGGGGTAAGTCCGCTGCACACCGGCTGCCTGTGGGGGGCCCAATGAGCGCGATCCGGATGGAAGAGCCAGCTATTCCAGGCGGCCTGAAACAACACGGTGGCGAAGCATTGGTGAGGTCTGTTAGAGTTCTCGAAAAAGAAGTGAGGGATGCCGTTATTAAGGAGGTTACCCCACAATCTCCGCCAGCAATCTCTGCATCATCTGCTGCGCTTGCCGTGCATATCCGCCACCAAACAAGTTGGCGTGGTTGAGGATGTGGTAGAGGTTGTATAGGTCGCGGCGGGTGGTGTAGCCCTCATTCAGCGGAAAGGTGGCGCGATAGGCGGCATAGAAATCTGCGGGGTAGCCGCCGAACAATTCCGTCATTGCCAAGTCGCATTCGCGGTCGCCGTAATAGGTCGCGGGATCGAAGATCGTCGGCGTGCCATCTGAAAGGAATGCGTGGTTGCCACTCCACAGGTCGCCGTGCAGCAGCGCAGACGGCGGTGTGTAGCCGCCGAAGAAGGCGGGCAGCACGTCCAGCAATTTTTCGCCCAGGATCTGCAACTGGCCGCCGTAGCCGTTCTGCGCCGCGAGGCGCAATTGGAAACCCAAGCGCCGCTCGCGCCAGAACGTCACCCAATCATCCGTCCATGTGTTTGGCTGCGGCGTGGTGCCGATGAAGTTGTCTTGTGCTAAGCCGAATTGTTTTGCCGAACAACGATGCAATGCGGCAAGTTGTTCGCCAAGTAGTTTTGCATCGCCGCGCGAACTCAACTCCAGATGTTCCAGCACCAGATAGCTTTGTCCATTTACGATGCCGTGCGAGATGGGTCGCGGTACGCGGATGGTGTTCGTCACGGCGATTGTGTTGAGTCCTTCCGCTTCGGCGACGAACATCGCGTGCTTGTCCGCTGCATTCAGTTTGATGAAGAATTGCTGATGGTCCAAGCCACGAATGCGATAGGTCTGGTTGATGCAACCGCCGCTTGCTGCAGCATAGTCTCCGAGTTGAAAGGGTTGCTGTGTCGCCGAACTGATCGCGGCTGCGATGGCGTCCCAGTCGATCACAACCTATTCCATTTTGATACGAAAAAATGATTCCCTTGTAGGAGCGGACCATGCCCGCGACCCGAGCATGACCTCTGTCGCGGGCATGGCCCGCTCCTACAACGACACTGCATACCCGAAGTGTTGCTGGAATTGCGCCTTCAATTCATCCCGAGTCGGCGCATGGTTCTGTCCGCCGCGACTGGCGATCTTCAGTGTGCCGAGCAGTGATGCCAGCCGTCCGGTGGTCTCCCAATCCCAGCCTTGCTGGATGCCGTGCAGCAGGCCGGCGCGATAGGCGTCGCCGCAACCGGTGGGGTCGAGTAATGTAGTGGGCTTGGCGCAGGGGATGATGATTTCTTTGTCATCGGCGTAAATGGTCGAACCTTCGCCGCCGCGCGTGATGATGAACGCACGCTTGCCATTGGCGAGTTCTTCAACTTTCCTGCCGGTCTTGTCTTGCAACAGTTGCGCCTCGTAGTCGTTCACTGTCACATAGTCGGCCTGCGCGACAAAGCGCAACAATTCATCACCGTTGAACATCGGCATGCCTTGGCCCGGATCAAATATCCATGGAATACCTGCTTCGTGAAATTCCCACGCGTGTTGCAGCATGCCGTCGCGGCCATCCGGCGAAACGATACCGAGGCTGATATCCTTTGCATCGCCGACGTGATTCTGTTCGGAGAAACTCATCGCGCCGGGATGGAACGCGGTGATCTGGTTATCGTCCAGATCGGTGGTGATGAACGCTTGCCCGGTATAGCTGCCGGAGATGTGGCGGATGTGCGCCTGTGTCAAACCGAGCTTTTCCAGACGCACGGCATAAGTGGAAAAGTCATCACCGACCGTGGCCATGATCCGGGGCTGCTCGCCGAGCAACTTCAGGTTGTAAGCGATGTTGCCCGCACAACCGCCGAACTCGCGGCGCATCTCCGGCACCAGGAACGCCACATTCAGCATGTGAATTTTTTCCGGCAGGATGTGTTTTTTGAATTGATCCTGAAACACCATGATGGTGTCGTAAGCCATCGAACCGCAAATCAGAGTGTGCATCGACTAACCTTGCCTGAATGGAAAGGCGCGAATTGTAGCACTTGGCCAGTATCTGTTTGTTATGCGAAGCGACCGGTTTGTCAAATATGATTGCCGGTTGCTTAGCAGTTTGAAATCCCCGATAATTTGCCCGTTGTGGACGCAGTACGCTTCGCAAAATCCTTTCCAAGCTCAACTCCGAGTTATTGGCATAATCACCGGCGACACGATCCAGATGAATATTAATTTCCAGCGCGCGGTTGACCGATATGTGGGTGTGCCAATTTGCGCATTGCTTTCACTGGTGAATCGTGTCCTGTCTAATGACCCTGACGGTACGCCCCCCAAAAAGATTCTGATCATCTTGCTATCCGAAATGGGCAGTCTGGTGCTGGCGCACCCCATGTTCACGCGCCTGAAGCAGCAGTACCCGGAGGCCGAAATCCACGTTCTGATGTTCGCCAAAAATCGCGAAGTGCTCGATTTGCTCGGAGTGGTTCCCCGTGAGAACGTGTTGACGCTGGATGATAGTTCCCTGAAAGGATTGATGGGGGACAGCCTCAAAGCGATTCGCGCGATGCACAAGCTCAAAATCGATGCGGTGATCGACTGCGAATTGTTCGCCCGCATCAGCAGCATCTTTTCTTACTTGTCGGGCGCATCACTGCGAGTGGGATTTCATCGCCATACCCAGGAAGGTTTGTATCGCGGTTCATTCATCAACCGTCCGGTGCTGTACAACCCGTATCGGCATTTGACGCAGCAATTCCTGACGCTGGCCTCGGCACTCGAATCCACTACCGATCCGGTTGCCAAGTTGTTCCCTGCGCCCTATACCGGCAAGACGCCCGTGCTGGAATTCCCCCGTGAGGAATTGGAGCAGATCCATAGGGAGCTGCACAATTTCTTTCCGTCGATCAAAGACAAAAAGCTGGTGTTGATCTACCCGAGCGGCGGCATCCTGCCGATACGCGCCTGGCCGCTCAAGAGCTATTTCCAGCTGAGCAAGACTTTGCTGGACGAAGGCTATGCGGTGGGTGTCATCGGCATGAAGGGCGACAGGGAAATTGCGCAGGCCGTGGTGGATCACTGCAAGAGTCCGGGCTGTGTCAATCTGGCTGGCTATACCAAGTCGGTACGTCATCTCCTGGCGGTGTTTCATCGCGCCGCGCTGCTGGTCACCAACGATGGCGGGCCGGGACAATTCGCCGCGCTCACGCCGCAGCTTCCCGCGATCATCTTCTTCGGCCCGGAAACGCCGGTGCTATACAAATCACTGGGCGACAATGCCTATTGTTTCTACCGTCAACTGCCCTGTTCGCCGTGCCTGACCGCCTATAATCACCGCACCTCACCCTGCGATGGCGATAACCAATGTCTGAAGCAGATCACGGTCGAACAGGTATTGGCAAAAGCCCATGAGATGCTGGCTGGGGCGAAGGGTGTTGCGACGCAAGATCGGCAAATCGCATGAAGCGCATCGCGCGACTCGCCGAGCAGCCGGTGATGGCCTGGATATTCAGGAAACGCTTCATGAAATTCGGCACCGTGGGTGCTTCCGGTGTGGTGGTCAACCTGGGTGTGTTGTACCTCTGCCAGGAATTTCTGTTCATTGCGATTCAATCCCCCGGCATGCGGCTGAATGTGTCTCTGGCGGTGGCGATTTTCTGCGCAACCGTTAATAACTTTTTCTGGAACCGCGCCTGGACATGGCGTGATCGCAAGCATCATCACGACAAACACCTGATTCTACATTTTGGCCAATATGCGCTGGCGTGCTGGGTGGGCATCGTGTTGCAGGTGCTGTTGACCAAACTGTTCGTGATCTATTTGCACTATCTCGTCGCTAATGCGATGGCTATCGTGCTCGCCAGTGTGTTCAATTTCCTGGTGAACAATTTCTGGACGTTCCGCAGCCACAAACCCGTGGAAGAAATTGCGTTGCCTAATATCCCTGAACCAGAGGATGGCATCCCCGACCCAGAGCAGGATATTGAACAGGAAATCGGCAACAAATGAAATTAACCAAACCCGGTTTGCGAACGGCATGGTACTTGTTGGCTAGCCTGCTGGCGGTGTTCATTTATTTTTACGGCCTCGACAGCCAGCATATTCCGAAGAACGGCGACGAATATCCGTATGAACACATTACCCGGCTGACCGCCGACAGCGGCAAACTGTTGCCGCTGCAATCGCAGTTGGACAACATGCGCAACACCAAGCCGCCGCTGCTGTTCTGGCAGGGCATCGCATCCACCGGTTGGGGCAAGAACTGGACGCTGTGGAACTTGCGCTACCCCAGCGTCATTTATACTTTACTGACGGCAGCAATGCTGTTCATGCTCGGCTGGAAGCTCTCGAAGCGCGCGGAAACGGGATTCATCGCTGCGCTGACGTTCCTGGCTTTTTTTACCACCTATCGTTTCGGTCGCCCGTTCCTGACCAATCCGCCGGAAGTGTTCTGGATCTTCCTGCCGTTCTTTGTGTTGTTGTATTGGCGGCAAGCATTCGCATCGCGTTGGCTGATCCCGCTATTGCTCGGCGTCAATATCGGCATAGGTTTCCTGTACAAATCATTCGCGTTGGGTCTGCCCGTCACGCTCGGTTTGGCCGGGTGGTATTTGCATCAGCGTCAGTACCGTGTGGCAGAGTTCCTGAAACAAGATGCGCTAAAAGTTGTGATTACCGTGTCGGTTGCGGTCGCGATGTTCGCCATGTGGTTCGTGCTCGATCCCAACCCTCAAGCGGTCTGGAAGGAATTCGTGGTGGGTGAGAATGTCGGCAAGTTCGATCCGCACGGCCCGGGTTATTTGGAGAAATTGCTTTGGGGTGGCTCCAGCATCTGGAGTTACGCGCTGGCCTTCCTCACCAATCCGGGCTTGCTGACATTCCCGGTGGTGGCGCTATTTTTTGTTGCTTACCAACGGCGCAGTCAGTTGAGCAACGAAGAGAAATTGCTGTGGATCTGGATCGCCGTGATGTTCCTGAGTTTTAGCCTGCCCAGTCAGCGCTCGGGACGCTACCTGTTGGCGGCGATGCCCGCTGTGGCGCTGCTGTGCGCGCTTAACTGGCAGCAGATCAGCCGCAAGGCATTCATCGCCAGCCTGGTGTTGGCAGGTGCGGTCATTGCGGGAATCGCTTATCTGGCCGTGCGGCTGCAAGCCGAAATGCCCGATGTGCAGTTGTATCCGCTGACGTTCTGGTTGTTGATGGCGGGCGCGGGAATATTGACGCTGGTGGTTATCGTTGTCCCCGGCCTCACCCGGCCCGGCGTCAACGTTGTCGCATTATTGGTACTGCTGTGTCTCGCCGCTGTCCTGCGTCCCTTTGATGGCACTTTGGGTAATTACAGTGCGGAGGCCCGGCACTATGCCAGCGGCAAGGACGTTGCGGTGCCGTGCAACTTCAGAGCCATGGACGAAGGCCATCGGTTTATCCTGCCGGGCGCTGAGATACGCGGCTATAGCGAGGATCAAAATCTTTCCGTGAGCGAATTGGCGGCGCGTTATCCGTTGTTCGCGGTACGGCTGGCGTTGAATGACAGCACGCAAAACGGTGGTTGCGCAGAGTGCAAAATCATCGGTCAACGTTTGGATATTCGCGGCCGCCAAAGCTCGGCTGAGCTAAAAGAAATGTTTCTGGAGGGTAAGGTATTTCAGCATCTTTTCGTCAGGGAAATATTGATGGAGTCTCCCGCGGGCAACAAAGCGATGTATGTGCAAACTTTAGCTCAGACATGCCGCTGATGTTTAACGATATGGTCCATCAACCAAGTGCGCGCCATGCGCTGGTTCTTTGTCTGGCGCTAATCGCCTTTGGCGCGGCGTTTTACAAAGTCGCTCATCGTCCGTCGCCGGCACTTTTTCAATTACCTGCGATCGTGCAGAAAACTGGCGTTTCGCAAACCAGTAACGCCGCACCCGATATTCGCACCCACTTCGTTTCTACCCAACAGAATATTTCTACCCATGCCGCCTCTCTGGTTGAGCTGAGCGACGGTCGTATCCGCGCCTTCTGGTTCGCCGGCAGCCGCGAAGGCGCGGAAGATGTGGAAATACGCAGCGCGGTATTCGACCCAGCGAAAAATCTCTGGGGCATGGAACAAAGCATTGCCAATCGTGAAGACACACAACGTTCGCTGTTGCGCTATGTGAAAAAACTCGGCAACCCGGTGGCGCAACGCGCGTCGGACGGCAAGCTGTGGCTGTTCTACGTCACCGTGTCGCTGGGCGGATGGGCGGGCAGTTCGATCACGGCGATCACCTCGAGTGACGACGGCGCAACCTGGAGTCCGGCGCGACGACTGATTACTTCGCCGTTCATCAACATCAGCACACTGGTCAAGGGTACGCCGTTTTTGTATAGCGATGGCACGATGGGGCTGCCGGTTTATCACGAGTTCATCGGCAAATTCGGTGAGATTTTGCGTATCAAAAACAATGGGCGCATCGTCAACACCGGTGAAATCATCGACAAGCAACGGCTGAGCTCCGGCAAATCCACTCTTCAGCCGGTGATGCTGATAAAAAATCCGCAACAGGCGTTGGTGCTGATGCGTCGTTCCGACGCGAGTCCCGGACGAGTGATGGCGACTACCACGGACGATGCAGGGCAGCATTGGAGCTTGCCCGCAAAGACCGTACTGGCTAACCCGGATGCGGCGATTTCGGGTGTGGTATTGCCGGATGGGCGGATTTTAGTTGTGCTGAACGACATCGAAGAAGGCCGCGATGCGCTGTCATTGGTGGTTTCAGCGGATGGCGGAGCCACCTGGAAAACGATTTATCAACTGGAAGATCAGCGCGGCCAGCCCACCGAACCAGTGCGCTACATGCAAGCTGCCGGTGGATTGGCCAAGGCTACCGAGGCGAGCATCACCGACGCAACTGGCTACGCGAAATCCGCCCGGCGAAATAAATGCGAGGCGCAAACCTGCGGTTTCGAGTTCTCCTACCCCTATCTGATCCAGACGCACAGCGGCGACTTCCATCTCGTCTACACCTGGAACAGAAGCTTCATCAAGCATATCCAGTTCACCCGCGCATGGCTGGATCAGCGCATGGAAAAAGTTGGCAATGCCGAACTTCACTGACCTTACCGGACTGACGAGTGTAGCCAGCGCGACAGCGGCTTCTTTGCTGCTGTTGCCGGGCATTGTTCGACTCACCAAGCCGCGTCTGGCATTGCTGCTGGGAGCCGTCTTTGTGCTGATGCTCATCCCGTTCAGCGGGATGCCGCTCGCCGCTTATGTGCGCGGCGTGACAGGCGACTTGAGCATCACCACGCAGGTGTTGTTGTGGTGCGCGTTGTTAAGGCCTTGGTGTGGTTGCGTTACGGTTAAGGCTAAACATCGACTTGCGCTGTTGATCTTGATCGCGCTCGCAGCCCTCGCGCTATACCCAATGGCCTTGGGTGTCGGTGCGTATGACCCCTATCGCCTGGGCTACGGCAATCCGCAGTTTGTCGCTGTGCTGCTGTTGGTTGCACTGGCTGCGTGGTTCTGGAAGTCTTCACTGATCGCGCTGTGTATTGCGTTCGCCACCCTTGCCTGGGCAGTCGGCTGGTATGAGTCCAACAACCTCTGGGATTATTTGCTCGACCCGTTTTTGTCGATCTACGCGCTGGCAGCGATCATAATCTGCGGGGTGAAGACATTGTTGAAACTGCAGCGAGACCGTTCATGTTAATCGCAACTTTGGCTGTCGAATTTGATTGATACCACCTTTGGATGAAAATGCATCCATGCGGCAGGGTATGTGGTTTATCGGGAAAGGTTGATTTTTGCCGGCCCATTAGTCCTGTTCTCTAAAAAGAGCTGTTCCGATATGATTGCCATATCCGTGGGCAACCCTATCAGACTTAAAGGTTGAATCGAGCCATGTTTTCCATACCCAAAATCTTCGAAGGAAAACCGGACCATCCCATGTTTGACGTGAAGGAGGCCGGGAGGCTGCTGGCCGAGTTGCCGAAGGACAATGCCTTTAAGACATTGGAAGAAATTACTTCCTGGTTGGATTCGGTTAAAGATGCACCCGGTTTTCATCCTGAGGTACGCGCAGAAATCACCATGTTGCTGGATGAAATGGGACAGCCGTTATATGCGGAGCTGTTACACCTATATCTCGGCGCGCCGCATTTGCAGGATTTTAAGGGCATGCATCTGTGGCAAGGCCTGCACGGTTTTATGAAGACTTTGGCTGAGGCTTATTCCGTGTGTGTTCACGAATATCAGCAGGCAGAAAAAAAGTCTTTCGACCACAAGGAACTCATGCCGGTCATCTGCGTCAGGCTGTTGCGCGCCGTTGCCGAGCAGATGAAACTGGAAATGATGCACTATGTGGATATTGAGCAGTCGGTCTGGGATCGGCTGTGCAGTTGCTACAATTTTGCTGAAGCCAACCAGTTTGCGGAGAGCATGGTTTTCGCATATCCAAAACAGGTGATTCATATTAGCCCGCAGCGTGAGTTGTTGCGGGCGATGATGCTTTATGAGTCTTCACCCGGCACGCTGGCACCAGACCAGATCGAGGTGGGCTTTCGCATCGCCGGTCGCATGGTAAGTTTTTTCGATTTCAAGGCTGCGCCTGATCCAGACTGTGCATATTGTTTCGATCTGGCCAAGCCAGACGCGCCTAGGCGGGTGGATGGAGATATTCAGATAACACCGACGCTGCGCTTTTTTGGCGCTGTCAAGGCAGTCCCCAAGGTAACGGATATTATCGCTCAGCATGAGCACGGCTTGATCCAGAAAGAACAGCGCTTCGGCAGCGAGTTTACCCCGGCGGGCAAACTGACCGTGCTTAAGCATTTGCAGATCTACTGGGGGAAGGATCAGCCGCACCGGCATCAGGAACGTAGAGGTATCAACACCGCCATTGACGTGGTTCACAGCTTCCGGACGATCAGCAAACTGGTTGCACGCATGGATATTGATAATGCGGTGAACATTTCTGAAAAGGACGCGGCTGCGTTGAAAGAACGTTCTGATATCAATCTTGCCGCTGATAATGATGAAGTCGATTACTCCACGGAAAACTGGACCGTGACGGATGTGAGTGTTGATGGAATTGGCGGCATGATTCCGAATAACGGAGGAGCCTGGGTAAAGATCGGAGACCTGTGCGGCCTCAAGGCCGGAAACAATTCGGTATGGTGGATCGGCATGATACGGAGGTTGCATACCGACCCCAAGGGTACGGTGCATGTGGGCATCGAAATGCTCGCCAAGAAACCCTTGTCGGTGTGGTTGCGCACGCTCGGCAAGGGCACTGAAAAAGTGTCCAACTGGGAAACGAGTTCCAGCTCCTTCGAATACGATTATCTATCGGCCATCTTGTTGCCCGATGCGAGCAACTCCTATGTGAATGCCACGATGCTGATGGAATCGGGCGGCTATGTGCCGGAAACTATTTATGAGGTGATGCTGGGAGAAAAAAGTCGCGACATCAAACTCACTGACTTGCTGGCGGAGGGCGAGGACTACGAGCAGGTCAGCTTTCAGTGGCTCAATGCTGCGCATACATAATTTGAGTGCGGTCAGTTGTATTGGTAATCCCGGATTCAGCAGTGGCGCTGCGCTGCCGCTTCAAGGCCGCCAGCCTTGAGCAATGGGGTGTTCGCCGTGAGCTCCTGTATCGGTTGAAGGAGGCATTTGATGCGCGAGGCATTGAGATTCCATATCCTCATTTCACGCTCCACGCCGGTCAGGACAAGAGCGGAAATGCGCCGCCATTGCGGCTGCTCAATGTCAAAGATGGCGCGTAGGCGCTTTTGCGCGGATCACAGCCTGAGCATAACCGCGGCAGAATGGTGTAGTTCTCCATATGCTGGGCTACAATGATCATGTTCCCCGTTGCCGAGACCATCTTTTGAATGTTCCGAGCCTCCCGCATCTTCATTCTGCTGTCATCTTTACCTTCGTCTCTAATCAACGCTTGAATCTGCATTTCGCCTAGACAGGAAGCCATAAATTCAGAATTCCACCTCCACGAAATGTTACTTAACTCAAAATTTTTTCAGGTCAGGTTAGCAGCATAGTTGGATTACGCGTGGCCGAACAGCACCAACCCCCACACCGCCAGCGCATTCACGATACTTAAAAACACCGCTGCGCTGGCGATGTCCTTGGCGCGTTTGGCGAGTGGGTGCTGTTCCAGCGAGGTGTGATCCACTGCAGTTTCGAGTGCGGAGTTGAGTAGCTCGACGATCAGCACCAGCAGGATGCTGGCGAACATCATGGCTTTGCCGAGGGAACTGGCAGGCAACAGCAGCGCGGCGGGTATGGCAATCGCTGCGACCAGAACTTCCTGACGGAAAGCGTCTTCATGTTGCCACGCGGCGCGCAGGCCTTGCAGCGCAATCCCCGTTGCGCGCCAAGCGTGAGTTAAACCGTGCGGGTGCTTGTGGCGGGTTTCCATGTCAGGTCGAGTTCGCGTGCCGCTTTCACATCATCTAGACGGCGCACCGGCATGGTGTGCGGCGCGCCCTTGACCAGTTCCGGTGTGGCGTGCGCCTCGTCCCAGATTTCCTTCATCGCGGCGACGAAGCCATCCAGCGTTTCCTTGGATTCGGTTTCGGTCGGCTCGATCAGCAGACATTCCGGCACCAGCATCGGGAAATAGGTGGTGGGCGGATGATAGCCCTTGTCCAGCAGGCGTTTCGCCACGTCCATCGCGGAGATGCCGGTGGCATCCTTGAGCGGCTTTATCGAGACGATGAATTCGTGGCTGGCGCGGCGTTGCGGAAAGGCCACGGTGAAGCCCGCCTTCTGCAATTCCGCCATCAGGTAGTTGGCGTTCAGTGTGGCGAATTCCGCGACGCGGTGCATGCCTTCCGCGCCCAGCATGCGCGCATACACATAAGCGCGCAGCAGCACGCCGATGTTGCCGGTGAATGCGGAGAGGTGGCCGATGGATTGCGGCAGGTCTTGCTCGGTCAGACAGCGATAGGTTTCATCTTGCTTGGCGACCACTGGCAACGGCAGGAATGGCAACAAACGTTTTGCCACGCCCACTGCGCCCGCGCCCGGCCCGCCGCCGCCGTGCGGGGTGGAGAAGGTCTTGTGCAGATTCATGTGGATCACGTCGAAGCC
>CABEDG010000141.1_pt1 | contig 18146 bp, 17 predicted proteins | sample 3132891 | NCBI WGS metagenome assembly CABEDG01 (sample SAMEA5534329, study PRJEB31848) | metagenome | biome: tundra; feature: field; material: soil | place: USA | collected 2013-05 | depth 0.15 m
AACGTACCACGCTATATTTTCCACATACAGGCGCATTCGGAGTTACTGCCGCATCTGGTGGAAATGGAGCGGGATTGCCGCATGCGTAGACAATAAGGCATTCTAAAATATGAATCATCCAGCCTCCTGATATGCAGTCCTTTGAGCAACAAGAAGCTCATGGTAAATCCACCTTGATGCGTTCAAGAGTGCGTCGATACACTGCAATAGCGATGAGGAGCGCGTATTCGAGCAGCATGCCTTGCAGCAGCAAACCAAGTGCGACCAACCATGCTGCTGCATTCCACCAGGGTGCGAATAGTGCTGCAAGCAGTGTGCTGCGATGCAGCCACAGGTGCCGCCACATCCAGGCTTCCGGGATGATTTCCTTCATATTGGGAACGCCGCTTTTTACCCCGCCACGAAACAGATGGAACCGCAAGGTTGATGCCGCAGAAATTTCGCAGGGCTTGACTGTCGTAGAGGGCATCCTCGATGGCCACATCAGCTAGTCCGTACCATTAACTGTACAAAGTACATGCGCAACATGCACTCAATACCGATGGGCTGACGCCCAGGCTTGACTGTTATCTGACTGTTAGCGGGCGAGTAGGAACTGCTGGGCATCTAGATTGCTCAGACCGAGGGAGCCAAGTTCTGGCTACATGTGGTCACCGAGCTCAAGAACCGTGGCGCCGTGTCCGATATCTTTATTGCTTGTATGGGTGGGCTCTAGGACTGAAGGGCTTTCCCGAAGCCTTTGAGCCGTGTTCCCCAATTCTGTTTACACAAAATCCAGGACGCCTCCCCAAGTGATGGAGCACGTGCCAGCAACAAGAAAATCGGTCGCTTGCTTAATCTGTCGGAACTACTTCTCCGCCCCATCTATCTAAAAACGAATTACCCAAAAGATCTAGTTCCTTTTCCTCATTTACCTTGTACTTCGGAAGGATAGGCATGCTGCCCATGCAAGCCTATTCTTCTCAATTGGAATTTTCCTAAAGGGATCGAAGGCGATGCCATCAACGCGCCTCTGTGCGGCTCAGGCCGCAACTTGCGCAACATTCTGCGCCGGTTGGTACTTTTGGGTGCTCAAATTTGGCGTCTGTTACAACGATTGGCACAGTATCAAAATGCAATCATCTTTCAACAGCGGATGATCGTTGCGTGAAAATGGGGCTTTTCAGAGATGGCTAAATTATATGCTAAAGCACTTAATACAACGAACTTGAAATCGCGTATTGAATTTACTTTTGATCGCTATCATGTCAGAAAAACTTATTCCCATTGCATATCACCGCCAGCTTAACGCGGTTCCGACGATCCCCACTGCACTAGAATCGCCAACGGGGTTTGTCGCCGACGCGCTTGCGCGCCCATTACAGGAACTGCGTATCTCACTCACGGATCGCTGCAACTTCCGCTGCGTATATTGCATGCCTGAAGAATCATTCGGTAAGGATCGCGTTTTTCTGCCGCAGACTTCGCTGCTGAGTTTCGAAGAAATCACCCGTATTGCACAGATTTTCGTCGCCCATGGCGTCCAAAAAATCCGCCTGACTGGTGGTGAACCACTATTGCGCAAGCATATCGAAAATTTGATTGGCCTGCTCGCACAATTGAAAACACCTGATGGTCGCAATCTTGAACTAACGCTAACCACTAACGGATCGCTGCTCGCCAAAAAAGCACAATCCCTGAAAGATGCAGGGTTGAATCGTGTTACAGTCTCGCTCGATTCGTTGGATGACGCCACTTTCAAGCGCATGAACGGTGTTGATTTTCCTGTATCGGATGTACTGCACGGCTTGGATGTCGCGCACGCAGTCGGTTTCGGGCCGATCAAGGTGAACATGGTTGTCAAAGGCGGCATGAACGACCATGAAATCGTACCCATGGCACGCTACTTCAAGGGCTCTCCTTTCATCCTGCGATTCATCGAATACATGGACGTAGGAGTTTCCAACAATTGGAAAATGGACGAAGTTCTTCCATCCTCCGAAGTGGTACGGCGCATTGCCGCTCACATGCCGCTTAAAGAAATCGAACCAAGCCACAAAGGCGAAACCGCAGAACGTTGGCGCTATCAGGATGGCAGCGGCGAAATTGGGGTCATTTCAAGCGTTACACAAACATTTTGCCATGACTGCGTCCGTGCTAGGCTATCGACCGACGGAGTAATCTACACCTGCCTTTTTGCGGCGAGCGGCCAGAACCTGCGGGCACTGATGCGTGACGGCAAAACAGATCAGGAAATCTCCACTGCCATTGCGCACCTATGGCGTTTGCGCGCTGATCGATACTCAGAGTTGCGGAGTACAGCAACAAATGTTACGGGACGAGCGGTTAAAAAAATTGAGATGTCATACATCGGTGGTTGATTTGTAATGCGTACTGCTCGCGCCAACAATTGGAGGCAACGGCACTAGGGCAACTATTTAATATGCCGTCATAAACACTTGGAAAGATGTGGGTCACGAGGTATTCACGTCTAGCAGCAGGCTCGCCTTATCTGTCCCCATGCGGCGCGAGTCGCCGCCCGCCAGAATGACAGCGGTACAATCCGCGATCATTTATGGTCAAGCATGAATTGGGCGATACCGGCGATGTCTTCCAGCCCGAAATGCGGCAGTTGCGGATAGACCTCGTCCATGTCGGTGACGATAGCAATCAGCCCATCTTCAACCGTGCAGCGCGGCGGCTTGGCGCACTCGCGGCGCAGCACCTCGATCTTGGGCGTGGCACATTGCGAAAATCCTTCCGCCAAAACCAAGTTTGCCTCGCCCATGAATCGTTGTGCCAGTTGCTCCGGCTCGCGTCGGTCGACCGCATCGGCAACCAACTGCAACTCGTTGGACGTGACCAGCATGCTCATCACCGCGCCCGCCTGTTTGTACCGGTAACTGTCCTTGCCGGGGGTGTCCAGCACCACCTGATGATGCGCATGTTTGATGGTGGCCACGCGCAGCCCCCTGCCGGTCAGCTCGCCCAACAGCTTTTCGATCAGTGTGGTCTTGCCGGAGCCGGAATGCCCGACAACATTAAATACAGGTGTCATGGATGCGGTGTCACCCATGCCTCGCCCTGTGGTGTGATTTCCTTTTTCCAGATCGGCACGCGCTGCTTCAGTTCGTCTATCATCCAGCGGCAGGCTTCCAAAGCGGAGATGCGATGCTCCGAGCCTGCCGCGATAAAAACGATTTGCTCGCCCGCGCCAACCACGCCGATGCGATGCACTATACGCGCATCCAGCAAACCGAATTTCGCAATCGCATCGCTGCGCAACCTGTTCAGTTCAGACAGCGCCATGCTTCCGTAGGCATCGAAGCTGATTTCCAAGACCTCGCGGCCTTCCGAAAAATCGCGCGCGCAGCCGAGAAACGTGGCGATGCCGCCCATGCGTTTCGAGCTGGCTTGCAGCGCCCTGATTTCCTCGTTCTGGGAAAAATCTTCCTGCTGAATCCTGACTGCTTCTTTCATTTCATCTCCGTTTGCCATTCACAGGGTGCTGAAAAACTACTGTGGCGACCATCTGCTGCGTTGCGCGGTGCTCACTCCCTCGTCTATCTCCTTGATATGCCTCGGTCGTTGTGCTCCGTGCGCCTTGCATCTGGCTGTCCTCGCTACATTTTTCAACACCCTAATTAACCGCCAGAAAACTTGGCCATGAAAGCCACTTCGCTGTTATCCGCGAGCGGTAACGACATATCGCGCACATGTTCGCCGTTGGCCGCGGCGAAGCAGACGATTTCGAATGCCTGCGGGTATTGCGCCGCCAACTCGTCGCGCACGTCCTGCAGGCGGATGCCGGGACGGAATGCAACCGTCGCCTGATTGTTGCCGATACGTTCTGCGACCGGTCCTAAAAACAGCACTTTTATCATGTTGACTCCTTCGCGGCTTCCTCGCCTTGCCCCGGATTTTCCCGAAGCCAAACCCCGCTCTTGCCACCGCGCTTTTCCTCCAGTTGAACGTACTCGATGCGCATCCCACGGTCAATCGCCTTGCACATGTCGTAAATGGTCAGCAGTGCCACACTGGCTGCGCACAATGCCTTCATCTCGACGCCGGTCTGCCCGACGCAGCTTGCCGATGTGACGACCTTGATCCCCACGCAACCGCTCTCGTCCGGATCGGCAATCTCGCTGAACTTGACCTCCACGCCGGTGAGCGCCAAAGAATGGCACATCGGAATAAGATCGGCGGTGCGCTTTGTCGCCATGAGTGCGCCGACATCCGCCACCGTCAACACGTCGCCCTTGGCGATGCTCCCGGTCCGGATCCGCGCCAATGTCGCAGCTTGCATGCGCAAAATCCCGCTGGCAACCGCGAAGCGCTGGGTGCTGGACTTTTCCGCCACATCCACCATGCGCGCCCGGCCCGCATCAGAAAAATGAGTTAATCCGTCCATTTGAATACCTATCCGATCTATGGAAGCAAGCCGCTGCAAACACGGCAAGCGGGATCTTTGCTCAACGTACTGCGCATGATATTCATGTCCAGCGCGTTGACCGTCAGCAGCTTGCCGCTCAAGCCGCGTTCTATCCCGATGAGCAACTTGAGCGCTTCCGCGGCCTGTAGTGTACCGATGAAACCCACCAGCGGGGCGAATACGCCGGTGGTCGCGCAGCGCAACTCGGCAGCTTGACTGTCTTCGGGGAACAGGCAGTTATAGCAGGGCGCGTCGGCGCGGCGAAAATCGAATACCGAAACCTGCCCGTCGAACTGGATCGCCGCACCCGACACCAGCGGCTTGCGCTGGACCAGGCATGCGTGATTGACCGCATAGCGCGTGGTGAAATTATCGCTGCAATCCAGCACCACATCGGCTTTGCCGACCAGCTCAAGCAATTGCGCCGCATCAGCACGAACGGCCAGTGCGATGCACTCGACTTCGGGATTGACGTCATGCAATACGGCCTGCGCCGAAGTGACCTTGAGCTGATTCACCGCAGAGGTGCGGTGGATGATCTGCCGTTGCAGATTGCTGAAATCCACCGTGTCATGGTCGCACAAGGTCAGTTGACCCACCCCACTGGCGGCAAGATACAGCGCGGCGGGCGAGCCCAGCCCGCCCAGTCCGATGATGAGCACTTTGGCATCGAGCAAGCGTTGCTGTCCCTCGATGCCGATCTCATTCAGCAGAATGTGGCGGCTGTAGCGCAGCAGTTGTTGGTCGTTCATGCAGGTAGTCCATATTTTCAAAGATGTTTGTTGGTAATCAGGCGGGTGACAACTTTCACCCGCCAATGGCCTTACCCGCCAGTGCTATCATTAACCAACAATATAAAATATTTCTATTTTTCTCTGGGAATTCCTGTTGCAGCATGGCGTATTTGCGAGTAGCGGTCGTTCCGCAGCTCCCAGTGTTTGGTGCCCATAAGTTGCGTGGCACATCCAGCTCGTTGTAGCCCTGCACGGCTCTCGTCGTTGCAGAGGTGATTGGAATAATTTTGGCTGTTTCAGCCATGGTGCAAGTTAATGCGCGAGAACAAATCTGCCATCCGGAACGCAAATTCCACACCAGCATTTTAAGCGGGGAGCAATACCGCTCGATCCAATATATGGGCACCTCTAAAAATCCAAGATTTCTGATGGATGGAGCGCGTCAAATTTCGTGACGATAAATTTTTATGCAACAGGACGATTGTTTCTCGGTTTGTCTTAATTCTCCACGTTGTTTCGCGTCTTCCTCCCCATTTTAGCTTGCCGCAGGCGCAATAACCCTATCGAAGTTCCAATGCTTTTTGCGAATCAAAAACGCCACACGCTTGATGTTGTAAGTCAGGTTCAACAAGCCAATCTGCACTTGCGCCCGTGCGCGCCCAATGGTGCGGATGCAAATGCCACCCATCTCATTGGTCATCGCCCCAAAGACATGCTCCACCCGTGAACGAATTTTTGATTTCGTGTCGTTAGCTATTTTTTGTTCGTCCGATAACGGGTGGGCGCGTGACCCTTTCTCGTTAATCTGGTTGACGTGTCCAGTCTCAATCAGTCGGGCTTCCTGTTCCGCGCTCCGGTAGGCGCTGCCTGCATGAATTCCCGCACCACCTTCTTCCGGGCGGCGGAGTATGGCCTCCAGCGCTTGGCTGTCATGCACTTGCGCCGGGGTGTCTTCCCACGCCGTGATCAGTTTGGTGTCACGATCCACGTTGATATGATCCTTGAACCCGTAGATGCTTTCGCCATTCTTTTTGGTCCAGCGCGCGTCCGTATCTTTTTGCGCGAGCTTGTGCGGTACTTTGCCCCACTCGATGGGTATGGCTCCTTCCTTGATGAGTGCATTCTCTTCTCGGTTGTTGCGCTGGATCGGAACGGTGACAAAGGTCGCATCCACGATCTGCCCTGATTTCAATTCAACATTCAGGGCGCGTAGGCATTCGTCGAATCGGTCAAACAGTTTTCCGGTGAGTTTGTGTTCTTTCAGTTCTTCCCGAAATACCCACATCGTCTTTGCATCCGGCACTGAAGCTGCGAGGCTCAGCCCAAGGAATCTCATGAACGATAGCCTGTCTTTTACTTGATATTCCAGTGCCTCATCCGCTAAGTTGTAGAGCCGTTGCAATACCAGCATCTTGAACAACAGTACCCGGTCTATTCGCTTGCGTCCCGCCGCGCTCTTGCGGGGTTTGTCGGCTATCGTCGACAGGGTGGAACGGAACAATTCCCAATTGATCACTCGGTTCAATTCAATCAGTGGGTCGCGCAGCTTACTCAGCTGCGCGTACCGGTTGTCTAAGTCGAAAAAGCTGCTTTGCATGTCTGTCTACTTTGCCTGAATTTATCTTTTACATTAACGCAGGACTCAGCAAATTCGATTACAGCAACGATGATTTTTAGAGGTGCCCTTCAGACTCGACCCCGATATGCTCGCCGGCACGCCCGGCCAGGAACAGGCTGACCTATAGCGGGATCTGGGTCGATCCGTCGTTAGTGGTCTTGGTGGTCGGAGTTTCACCAGCAGTAGAGCCATTGGTTTTCGTATAGCTCATATTGCCGACCAGGGCTCCGTTCAGGACTGCGGGGATGGACAGATCTTCGGCCTCGATCTTTTCCTGGGCGCCGGTCATCGTGAAGCCGCCTTCCCTGAAGGCACGTCCAAAGCTGTTCAGCACGGGGAAGCGTTGGAAATGGCAGGCGCTGCAGGGCATGCCGACCTGGCGGGCGAACGCGGAAATCGCCTGTGCCTGCGGTGCCCAAAGCGCAACAGACATCAGCGCAGAGAGCGCAAAAAGTATTTTCTTGAATTGTATGGTTATCTCCCTAATGTAAAAAAAGTACCGTTAATGAACTTTGCATAATTATTCGACTGATGGAACTACTAGCCATTCCACTACGCTACCAAAAGACGGTAGCCAAGGGGGCGGTTCTCAACCAGATACGCGTCCGACTGGCCTCAACCGCCGAGGCATGGATCAGGAGCATCTTCCTGGTCATGAACTGATGGCTCTGCTCAGGTTTTTGCTGTCTTTTTTGCACCTCTCTGCTTTCCACACCTTGGTTTCAGAATGGCTGATGGGCGTGGTGAGGCATGTTTCCGTCATTGGCCATTCGGCCGGAATCTTTTGCGGGACATCGCCAGTTTGCTATCACCAGCCAGAAATTATTGGTCTGTAGCTGAATGATTTTGAGGAAACTCTACTTGATCCCGCACCCCCCCTCGTCGCAGGAGGCTGTCACGGAAAGGTCAACTACGTTGGACGCGCGCAGTGCCGGTTCTGGAAGTTTGAGGCGTCGGGCTTCCACCTTCGAAAGACGCTCGAGGAAGATAGCCGCTGCCGGGTAGAACCGATCGCCGCCCCGCTTCCGCGCGAGGGTATAAAGACCCCGCGCGAACGACGCGGCCCAGCGGCCGAAGTGATCACGGAAAAATTTTAGGAAGACGTCATCGAGAAGCGATTCCTTCTCCCGCCCGTGACCGAGCTGGCGCGCGGCGATCTTGCGTTCGAGGAGATACTGCAAAAATTCCGCCTCGATGGCGATGTGGTCGGATCGCTCGCCAGGCACAGCATCAAGGGCGAAGGACCGGTAGAAGCCTGCGATATCGGCGAGTTGCTGGGTACGGAAGAAAACATTGGTCTTTTCTTCATACTCAACTTCATACGGCGCAACCTCGCCCGAGGCGACCATTCCAAATATGCGGAGGTAACCCTCACGGACCTCGGCCGTCTTGACCGGCAGAGCCAGCCCGACCCGCGCTGCGGCCCAGGCAAGTTTCGGTTCGCCAAGGTACCACGCCGCCGCCTCGGCCGCCTCGACATCCTTCGCCTGCGCGAATGGCGCGTGCATCGGATCAGCCAAGCACCGTGCGGCGAGGCGATACAGCACCGCCCGAGCGAGAAGCACGGTGCTAAATTGAGTTGTAGTGTTCGGCTGGGCGCTCATAGAAAGGCTCCTCAATAGTGATTCGCACGGCTTCCCGGTCCTTGGCGTCGTAGCCGATCACCGTGTCGTTAAAGATCTCTTGGGTAACGCTTCGACCGGAGGGAAGAACTACCTCCCGCTCGTTCACCTTTGGCCCCTCCTTAACATCGAAACGGAAAATCACCTCGCGGGTCGCGCGGAAGAGCGCCAAGACCGCGAGAAGCCTTCGGCTTGGGGCGACGTACCGCTCAATGGCCGTTTCGACGCCCGGACCAAACATCTGTTCGAGGTATTGCCTAGGAACCCAGCGCGGCGGGATGTAGAAACCGTTGGGTGAAGTCCCAAACTGCGGGTACAACGGCAGGGCGACCTTTTCCTCCTTGACCATATAATAGAGCGGGTTGCTGGAATCGGGTACCCAGTTCCCGTCCGCCGCCCTGCGCACGAGTGACTGCATGCGGATCTTCCCGGGACAGGCCGCCATGCAGCGGGTCTCAATGGGAACATCGGAGATTTCCTTGGCGCGCCCCTCGATTCTGGGGTAGCAGGCGATGCATTTTTCGGAGGTCCCCGTTGTCGTCCGGTACATCGGCTTCTTGTACGGACACGCCTCGACGCACTTGCGGTAGCCCCGGCAGCGTTCCTGGTCGATGAGAACGATTCCATCCTCCTTCCGCTTATAGATCGCCTTACGGGGACAGGCGGCCAGGCACGCCGGGTAGTCGCAGTGGTTGCAGATACGCTGGAGGTAGAAATACCAGCTTGCATGTTCGGGAAGCGACACGCCGTTCGCCGGACCCTTCGCCCCGTCTTTGTTATGTGTGGTTTCTTCAAAGATGTTCGGTGCACGCCATTCCTCATCGGTCGGCTGGTACCCCAGGATTCGTTGGTCCACTCCCGGTTCAATGCCGGTCTCGAAAATGGTCTTACCTTGGAAGACGCCCTTTTCGTCCCACACCTGACCTCCGGGGTTCTTCGCTTCGAGCATCGCAAGGAGTTTCTCGTCCCAGTGGAGGGGATAGCCGCCGTAGGGTTTCGTCTCAACATTATTCCACCACATGTATTCCTGCCCCTCGCCGTAGGTCCAGGTGGACTTGCAGGCCATCGAGCATGTCTGGCACGCGATGCACCGGTTGATGTTGAAGACGAAAGCGAATTGGCGGTCGGGGTGAGCCTCTTCGTACGGGTACTCCATCTCGCGGCCGATCTGGCGATTCAGAACTTTGTGCTCGAACGATTCACCTATGCCTCGACTCTTTGATTCATCAGCCATGATTCGCCTCCTTGATTTGGTATCTAGTCATGATTCGCCCCCTCGGTTCGGTAGTGAAGAATCGGTGCACGTTCGAGCACGCGCGCGATCATCGCCAGCGTCGCTGCCTCGCCCCGCAGGCGATAGTAACGATGCGTGGCAAAATAAAACGGTGACTTGAACAACTCCAATATTTTATCCGCCGGCATGCCGATCTGGGCGTACTCCTCGACCACCGCCTCGCTCATCGCATCGAGTGCGCCGGGCACATAGGCGGAGGAAAGAATCATCGGATCGTCCGGTTCGGCGGACTTATCAGCGCCGGTCACCCGGCCCGCATCATGTCTCGTCATGTTTTTTTCACCTTTGTAAGCGCACCGGCTAGGTAGGCCTCGGCGGCGGGCGACAATTCGTGGCCGGGCGATAAGCCTGTCTTGGCACCATACCAGGCGCCGCGCCCGCCCAGACCGCCCGCTTCCGCCTTCACGATCCGAACGAGCGTTTCCTTCGGAACGGAGTTGATCGCGTGGTTATCCTCATCGAAACCGAATGTGAACTCCATTGCCACGGCCTTTTTGTGAAAGAGCGTGTCGGTCTGGTGCATTGGCATCGACCAGGCTCGGGTGATCGACTGATGCGAACCGTAGCGGTAGGACGACTGGTAGCCGCTCTCCTCCAAATAGGGGCGGCCGTCGGGGCGCGTCTCACCCGCGCGCACCGATTTGGGCGTAGACATCCAGCCGGTGTGCTTCAGGATGGTGAAGTTCGGGGGGAGCGACGTGTTGTACTTCACCCGAACCATGCACCGCATCGAACGCTTCTTGAAAGCATCCTTTTCGTCCTTCCAGCCGATATAGGGCCGGTCGGCCGGGTTGGCATCCACCCAAACATAGTCACCGTCCTCCAAGCTGAGTGACGCCGCATCGGCCGGGTTCATCTGAATCTGACGGTCCGCAACACCCGCAGAACGCGGATCGGTGCGGTAGGGATCACCTGAGTTGGCTGACCAAATCATGTGCCAGTCGACCACCGCCCAGGAGGAGTGCACCGAGTGACGCGACTTCGGCGTGGAACAGAAGAAGCGGTACCCCTCCACCCAAAGGGGATTGGTCGTCAGTTTCACTTCGGACCAGGGCATCTTGATGTTGCGCACTTGACGAAGGTCGGCGTCGACCGCCTTGGGCGAGATTCCGTAGTCGTTCGGCCGGATCATCGGATTCGTCGAGACGATCACATTGGGGAGATACGGCGTCGCCTCCACGGCCTCCCGGTGAACGATAAAATTCTCGCCCGCATCGATCACCTCGGGAAGGTCGCAGTAGGACGCAAGTCGTCCACTGTCCGTGTAGAAAGGATTCGAGTCCTTGATCTGCTCGTAAAACGGAATCCTCGGATAGGTCCGGGTGAGGAAAAGCGCCGACCCCGGCGTGCCGTACTTTCCGTCCATAATGTCTTGCACGGTGTAGTGCCGGCCGTCTGTGGTCTTGGTGGTCGTCGACGAGTCGAGGATGCGATCGAGATGGACCGAACTCTTTTTCTCCACGACGAACTTCCAGTAGTCCGCGAATCGCTTATCATTCGTCAAGCGCCCAAGGGCTATCGAGACGCCAGCGAAGATCACCGCGTCGTCCCTGCTGTCGTAAAGAGGTCGGATGCCGCCCTTGGCGATCTGGATAAACGGATTCGAGCACGATCCTCCCAGCTCATAGTCCTCGTATTCGAACCAGGAGTTCGCCGGAAGTATGAGGTCGGCGTACTCAGCCGATCCGGTCCATTCGACCTGCTGATCAACGATCATATCTACCTTGGGCAGGACATTCTCGATGATGTTGTAGTGCCACTTGGCCTGGTTCAAAAGATTGGCGTTGTTGTACCACATCACCTTCGTCGGAGTCGGCATGTGGGTATGCCCGGTGAACACCTTGCGGCCGTGCGGGGTCTCGATGATCGTCGGCCGGTCGCCGGCGCCCCAGTAACCGACTTCCTCGCCATGCATCATACTGCGCATCGGCACCTTGTTGGCCGGCGTCGCCGGATCGAGCGCTGGAGCGAAGGGATCTTCCTTGGTGTAAACGCCCGCACCGTGCCCGGCCCATTTGGCGCCTTGCAACATCGCGCCCTTGTAGTTGCCGGCCCAGGTGTAGACCCCCCCGCCCTGCTTCCCAATCTCGCCGATGAGCATCATCGGAAGAAACTCCGCCCGATTGTGGAGGGTGGCGTGGAAGTAGTGGTTGATGCCCTCGCCGATGTGAATTGCGACGGGCCTGATCGTGACGAAGTCCTTCGCCAGGCGTTCGAGGAGTGCGGGGTCGGACCCCGTGATCTCGGCGACGGTGGCGAGGTCATAATCGCGCAGGTGACTCTTGTAGGCCTCGTAGATGGTCATGGCCTTGAATGTCTTGCCGTCCGTTCCGGTGAGCTCACCGCTCCATTCGAGTGCCGGATTGATGTTCTTTTTGGCGAGCTGCACACCCACATCGTCGCGCGTTATGGCCCGCAGGGTCTTCGCGCCTTCGTCCCAAACGACGAAGTCGCCGATCTTTTCGCGCTGCTCGGAGGTGAGCCCCTGAATCTTGAAGCTCGGACCGGCGGAGATATCCGGCAACTTGTAGCCAGCAATCACCTCTTCAGGTTTGATGCGCTTCAGGGTGTCGGTTCTGAGGAGCAGAGGAAAATCGGTGAAGCGCTTGACGAATTCAACATTGACATGCCCGTGCTCCATGACGTAATTGGCGAGGTAGAGAAAGATCGTCGTGTCGGACAGACCTGCGCGGGCCCTGATCCAGTAGTCGGACTTCGCCGCCGGGGCGCTGTAGTCCGGCGAGATCGAGACGATCTTCCCGCCACGCTCCATCAGCTCGATGAACCAGTGCGAGTCGGCCATTTTGTTTTCGACAAGGTTTTTGCCGCACTGAATATGGAGCCCGGAGCTAAGGAGGTCTGAGAAATCGCAGTCGGAGGCCTGCAGACCCGTGACGAAGGGATAACCCGGTGCCTGGTCGCCCCGCCAAGTGTACTCGCACCATGCCCGCGCGCCCCTGGCCTTGTCGGGCGACACGCCGCGCACATGGTGATCGAGGAGACCCATCACGTTGCCGAAGCGATAGATGCCAAATTTTCCGATGACGCCGTGGATCGGAAGGTTTGATCCGTACTTGAAGGTCCGGGTGCCGGCCCCGTCCCAGTGCTCGAGCATCTCATCGGGGTAGCCGTCGCGGGTGAAACGGTCGCTGCCTTCCTTACCCGAGTAGGTCTTGGCGATCGCGAGGAGCCCGCGCGCGGCGTAGTCGTTGGCTTCGTCCCAGCTGATGCGTATGGCATCGTCATTGCCGCGGTCGTCGAAACGGTACTTACTGCGTAGTTCCGGCTTGTCGGTAAGTGACGGAAAGCCGTCGTCGGCCCATTCCTTCCAGCCCTTCCGAATGGACGGACCCTTCAACCGGTGGTTAGCGTAGAGGCGGCGGTGGAGGGTGTAGCCCTTGAGGCATCCGCGTGGATTCCAGTGGGCCGATGTGCTGTTTCCGTAAATGTCGCGGACATTGCCGTCGCCGTAGTTCTGCTCGGTGCGAAGGACCACGCCGTTTCGCGTGAACGCCCGGAAGCGGCACATATGGGTGTCGTTAGGGGCGCAGACATAGGTGAAGGAAGAGTCAACATGGTACTGGTCTCGGTAGACCTTCTCCCAGTCGCGCGCGGGATAGTATTCGAGGGGGTTGCCCACTTCGATGGGGGCACCCAGCGACGAGGCCGCCTGCGCGAGTGTGCCAAACGCGGAAAACCCGTAACCGGCCGCCAAGAGCCCAGCCCCCGATTTGGTAGCAATTTTCAGAAAGTCACGGCGAGTAAGTCTCTTCATGATCATTTTCCTTCTTTCCTTAGAGTTTGAGTCGAATCCATCTTGTCACGGACTTTTGTCCATTCCTGTCGCCCGCGGCGCCGTCCCATACGGCAAAGGCCGCCCACGTGGATGATTTTGAAAGCGACGGGACCCCGTCGCGCGACCGAGTGATGAGCACCTGCCAGCGGCCTTTATCCCATCGGGATTCGGAGTACATATTGTCATTGGGCACGTAGGTGAGGGTTCCGAATCCGGCCTCGACGTATTCTGCGACCGCGCGTGCCGGGGCAGCGAGCGGGTTCCCCGCCGCGCGCGCGGGCGTCGCGAACGGCTGGTCTTCCCAAGGGTTCTTATCACGATGGGTTCTGGCCGGCAACTGCGGACCTGGTATAACCGCCCGCCACTGGAGAATCCGAACAACGGTGTCCTGCGGTTTCACGCCGTGCGGCACCTCACCGCTGCCACCCATCCCGACGTAAGGCGGCATGCTCGAAGCTTCCTGTGGAAACTCCACCGCTACGGCGTCGTGGAAATCTTCCGTCGACCCCTGCAACTGGTGGGGGGTCGCGTCGACCCATGAAAAGAGAAATGCGATTGTGCTGGCGTTGGTGAGTGTTTGGACTTCGAGCGATTGGGGCCAAGAAGGCCGGTCCCAGAGAGGATGGAGTGTGAGCGTCACGGTGTGGGCGTTCGCCCAGGCGGGGTCATCGAGGCTCCACGCAGCCACACCGCCGTGCCGCGCTTTGGGATGTCCGGCTACTAAAATCTTGCCCACCAAGCTGTCCGGCCCCTCGACCGGGAACTTCAGGTCCTTGCGGAGGCTCTTCACATACGCAACGATATCCCACAACTGCGAGGTGGAATACGTGTCGCCGAAGGCAGGCATCGGGTTGGTGGGAATACCCTGGTGAATCCGCGAGTAAATGTCCGCTGGCCTCTCTCCGCCCTCAAGCGGCTCAGCGACGAGGTTGCGCGGCCGAATAGGGTTCCCGGCTGTATCAGTCAGGCCAAGGGCTGCCGGCCCGTTGCCCAAGCCTTCCGAACCGTGGCACGCCACGCAGGCCTCGCTGTAAAGTGCCGCCCCACGCGAGATGCGCGAGACGTCGTCCAAACCGGCGGGCGGGGACGGCGGGACGAACGCCGCCGGTGTTTTTCCCGGTACGAAATGGCGGACATAGGCCGCTACTGCAGCGATCTCGTCCTCAGTGAGGGCCGCCGCGAAGGACGGCATGGCCGTTCCCGGTATGCCGTACCGCACCCTCTGCTTGATCTCAGCGATCGAGCCGCCGAACTCGAACTTGCCTTGCGTATAGTTGCGTGGGCGAGGAAAAAGATACGTCGCCGCACCCCCGTTTCCATCCCCTTTAGGCCCGTGGCACCCAAGGCATTGGCGGGCGTACACGTAAGCGCCTGATGTGGTGCCCCTAGCGTTAGCAGTTCCTGCCACTTCCCCGTAAGCGGACACGCACCCAAGCAGAAAACCGTACGCGATAATCCGAAGAATTCGCTCCCGTCCTTTAGATGAGATGATAGATGATAGAAAATTTTTATATGATATATCCATCATTAAATGCCCCTGATTTATCAGATTTATGTTAAAGCCTAAAGCCATGTAAACTACGTTAAGAAAAACGTAAACTACAAACTTCTCCATCGGTGACCACTGCAGCTGCATAGCCTGCGCAGAAGATACTTCCGACTGTCCCCTGTTGGGTCTTCTGGAACCGGCGCCAGCAAGCAGGCGGTGCACACCATGAATGCGCCACGTATTTCTGCGATGGCATTACAATTCCAAGATGTAATATATAAAGAATAGGCTTGCGTGGGCAGTGTGCCTATCCTTCTGAAGTACAGAATAAGTGAGGAAAAAGAACTAGTTCTTTTGGTTAATTTGTTACTTTTGGGCAGGTAGTATTTCTAGGTGATGAGGCCATGCTCCACCGCATATACGGCGACCTGCACGCGTTTGGCGAGATTGAGCTTGCGAAGGATGCCTTGCACATGGATCTTTATGGTGGATTCCGACAGATTGAGCACGCGCGCGATTTCCTTGTTGCTGGAGCCACGGGCGAGCATGACGATGACTTCCCGTTCGCGCGGGGAAAGTTTTCCCGGATTAACCTCCGCCACGGCAACATTAGCCTTGTGTGGCGTACGCAGGGAATCTGCCAGCTTGTGCGCTATTTGCGGCGACATCACGGATTCGCCGCGCGCCGCCCGCTGTATGGACTCCAGCAGAAACTCAGTGTCGATATTTTTCAGCAGGTAGCCGCGCGCCCCGGCGCGCAGTGTTTCCAGCAGGTCTTCGGCATCTTCCGAAACAGTAAGCATAACAACTTGAGTTTCCGGAACCTCTTCCGTCAGCATGCGCAAGGCTTCCAGTCCGCTTATGCCAGGCATGTGCAGATCGAGCAGCACCACGTCTGGCTTGAGTTGTTTGGCACGCTTGATGCCTTCCAGCCCGTCGTCCGCTTCGCCCACCACCTCGAATCTATCATGCCGCTGCAGTGCCAGTTTGATGCCGCTGCGGAACAGTGTGTGATCGTCAACGATCAAAATACGTATTGGTTTCATGCCATCGAGTCTCTCCTGTGCGGCAGAACAAGACGCACCCGCGTGCCCTTTCCAAATTCCGATTCCAGCGTCAACTTCGCGCCAATGCGGCGCGCACGCTCGCGCATGATACTCAATCCCACATGATTATCTCCGGCATCGTGCATAGCGTCGAAACCGGTACCGTCATCGCGGATACATATCCAGACACATTCTCCGTCACTAACGAGCTCCACGTCAACGCGGCTTGCCTTGGCGTGCTTGCGTACGTTGGAAAACGATTCCTGCACAATGTGCATGGCCTGGAGCACATGTTCCGGCGACATATCCGGCACCGTCCCGCAATACGTTAAGGCGGTGCAAATACCGGTTTGCCCCTCGAATTTATCCAGCGCGCTGCGCATGGCGGTTTTCAAATCCGCATTGCCGATGCGAATGCGGAAATGCGCCAGCAGCTCGCGCACATCGTCATAACTTTCCTGCACTCCTTCCCGCATTTGTTCCAACCCTTGCAACGCCTCGGTGGTGCGCCCATGTTGCAGATCCTGGTGCAGTAATTGCACCTGAATGTTGAGATAGGCGAGCGACTGGGCAATGCTGTCATGCAGTTCCTGCGCCAACAGGTTGCGCTCCTCCGACACCGCCATTTCTTTTTCGCGCGCGACGAGCCGCTGGTTTTCAATGGCGACGCCGAGATGTTGCCCCACCAACTCCAGCAGCCGGATTTCCGACGGCGGCAAGATGCGCGGGGTGTCGAAGAACAGATTGATCACGCCCACCACCCGTTGTTTGGAGCAGATCGGAACCGCCACCACCGCTTGGAATCCGTCCCGTTTGCACGCATGCAGCAACGGCCGTGTCAATGGAGTGGAAAAATTGGAACTGACCGCAATGCCGTCACGCGCTACCTCTCCGCACAAGCAGTTACCGACAACGAGACAAGTCTCATCTGCAAGGAATGATTCCGAAACCCCGCGCGATGCAACAATTTGCATTTGCTCTCCCTTAGTGTCGACCAAGCGTACCACGCCGTCACGCGTGCCGATCAGGGTGGACAGCTTATCCAGCACGATACCGCACAGAGGTTCCGTTGCGGTCGAGGAATTAAGGAATGCAGCCACATCATAGAGCGCCGCGAGCTCACGGTTCTTCACTTCGACGCTACGGGATTTTTCTTCCACCCGCTGTTCCAGCGTAGCGTAAAGATCCTGCAACTTGTCGGCCATCTGGTTGAATCCCTCGGCCAGTTCGCCGAATTCGTCCCGTTTGGTGAACTGCAGACGCACACCGAAATCCGCCTTACCCATGCGCTGAATGCCCTCCCGCAGGCGGATGATGGGACGCACCACAATCAGCGAAAACAGGCGTATCAGCAGCACCGTGCCGATCAACGCCAGGCCCGCCAGTCCGATCTGGAATGAACGTAGCAGCGTGGCGGCGCGGGCGTTGTTGCTCTCCACCATACTCACAAGCATGTCAACGTGGTCAACAAATTTTTCCAAGACAGGCTGGAAATCCGCCAGCATCTTTTCCTGTTCCGCCCGTTGCGGTCTGTTGAGTATGCGTCTGATGCCAGGTTTGATGTCGTCATGCCAGTTTTTCTGCAATCTGCTCATCTGCTCACGTACGTCATTATCCTTGTACAGGGAAAGTGAGCGACGGTGATCATCCTGCAAAAGGTAAGTCAAGGTTGCTTCAAACTGCCTGATCTCATCTTCGATAGAGACCCGCAAACTCAGCGCCTCCTGAGGTTGAGGTGGCGACAATTGCCCCACCTGCATGCCAAGCAGGAAAGCAATATGGTACAAACGCATGCGTTCCCTGCCGGCATTGTTAATCGCCGCAGCACCACCCTCCAGCCGCCAGGATACATACAGCGTCGAACTGATGGCGATCAGGGCAACAATAAAATAGAGCACCAGCAGGCCGGTGATCTTTTCTTGGAGTTTTATGGCGAACATGTTTGCTCGATAAGCGTACTCATCTGCGCGTGTTCCATGCGCATCATCTGCACCGGGCCGGCAGGACCGCCGGCGGAGACCAGCGTGGGGAAAAGCTTGTCTTCTTCCATGCGAAAGTGCTAGGCCAGCTCGGTACGGAAATTGTTAAACGCTGTTTCCGCTTCGCTCCAGTTTCCGGCCACAGCAGTTTGTTCGG
>CABEDG010000150.1_pt1 | contig 17621 bp, 16 predicted proteins | sample 3132891 | NCBI WGS metagenome assembly CABEDG01 (sample SAMEA5534329, study PRJEB31848) | metagenome | biome: tundra; feature: field; material: soil | place: USA | collected 2013-05 | depth 0.15 m
GGTAATTAGGGCGAAACGTAACCAAAATAGATCTTCAGGAAGAGCTTGAAAATATTTTCCTGCCGATGATTGTAACGGTATTCAATTTCTTTCAGATACATGGGAAAGTGATACCTCGATACGCCGCGATAGTTGTACAGAATATGTTTAGCATAACTCCAAAACCCTTCGATGCCGTTGATATGGTTTTTGGTCTTTTTACTCACAAAGCCTTTGGAATGATTAACCACCATATGTTTTCCAAATCGTTGCAACGACTGATATCCACGAAACGCATCGGTATAGTAGACCGATCCCTTTCGGGTATGCGCCTGAATATGAGTCATCAGCGTCTCCGCCGAGACAGACTCCACGACCTTGGTGTAAACCCTTCCATCCCGCTCCAGCAGGCCGAATACGATACTTTTGCCTCTCGCTCCACGACCCCGTTGCCCCTTACGGACTCCGCCGAAGTAGGACTCATCCAATTCGATCTCTCCAGACAGCTTGGCACCTTCCAGTTCAGCAGTATGAAACAATGCAATGCGCAACCGCTGATAGACCCGAGTCACCGTCTTGGCATCCAGGTTCAAATCACTGGCCAATCGATAGGCCGGTTGCTGTTGGTAAAAACCCTGCAAGATGGCAATCTCACGGCGCAGCTTGTTCAGGCTTTTTTGCTTGCCACACAACATGCACTTCACATAACCTCTTGTGGTCTTCACAGTCTTAAAAGAACCACAAAAAATACACTTGCGACCGTTCAAAAAGTTGGTCGCACAACTAAATACTGTTTGAACCCCAGTAACCATAAGTATCTCCAAGGATACACTGGTTACGAAACGCCCTAATTACCTTGTTGATTAAGTACTTCGGCTTCAATTTGGCATGTGCACCATAAGCTGGCAGCATGTCGGCTATGCCGGTATTCGAACCACACACAGAAGGCCGAGCTTGACCCAAGTACACCATGCCAAACACACCTAAACACGGCCAGTTCAGTTTTGTGCCAGCCAGCCAACCTGAGGCGCAACAGCTTTCTCCAGACCAAGCCATGACGTTGGCGACACAGCTCCAGTCGCAGGGTCGCTTGCAGGAGTCCGAGCATCTGCTGCAACAGATTTTGCAACGCCAGCCCAACCATGCGTTTGCCCTGCATCTGCTGGGGGTGATCGCGCATCAGGTGGGCAAGCAACCATTGGCCGCGGAGTTGATCCAAAAAGCCATTCAGCTCAACGGGAATGTCGCGCTGTTTCATGCCAATCTGAGCGAGATATGTCGCCAACTGAAGCGTCTGGATGAGGCGATCGCGCACGGTGAGCGCGCCGTCGCGCTGGAGCCGCAGATGGTGATGGCGCACAGCAATCTGGGTATCGCTTATTTCGACCGCAAGGATTACGACCGCGCCGAGGCTTGCCAGCAGCGCGCGCTGGCGATCGAGCCGAACTTCGCGCCCTCGCTGAACAACATGGGCAGTATCCGGCGTGAGCGCAAGCTTAAGGATGAGGCGATCACCTGGTATAACAAAACGATTGCCGCCAGCCCGAATTATCTGGAGCCGCTGAACAATCTTGGCGCGCTGCTGCTCGAAGAGGATCGCACTCCGGAAGCCATCGCGGCGCTCAACAAAGCATTGCAGATCAACCCGAATTACGCCGAGGCGATTTGCAACATGGGCGGGGTTCATCTGGTGCTGGAAGAAAATGATGCCGCACTCGCCTGCTACCAGCGCGCGCTAGCGCTACGCCCGATCTATGTTGAGGCGCAGATGGGTCTCGCCAAGACCTATCAAGCGCTGGAAAACCTGCCCGATGCGGAAGCTGCCGCGCTGCGCGCAATCCAGTTCAACCCGAACAATGCCAAGGCACACGCATTGCTGGGCGGCATTTTTGCCGAGCTCGCGCAGCCTGAACAGGCGGAGACGCAATATGACAAGTCATTATCTATTGATCCTGAATGCGACGATGCGCTGCTCGGTTTGGGGCATCTGTGCATGGAGAATGGCCAGATGGACAGAGCGGAAGAATTGTTTCTGCGCGCACTTCAGTACAAGCCGGACAATCTGGCGGCACGCATCCACCTCGCGCAGGTAAACAAGGTAAAGGCGGACGATGATAACTTTGCCGTGTTGCTTGAAGAAGAAAAAAAGTTGGCCAGCTTTTCCGAAAACAAGGCAATGTCGCTGCATTTCGCGCTGGGCAAGTGTTATGACGATAGCGGGGATTATGAACATGCCTTTCCGCACTTTCTCGCGGGCTGCAAACTGAAGCGCACAAAATTTTCCTACGATCCGAACAGTGCAGCGCGGCAGTTTACCGGGGTGATGGAAATTTTCGATCAGGCTTTCATAGACCGCTTGCGCGGCGGCGGAGACCCATCGCGTGTGCCGATCTTTGTGCTGGGCATGCCGCGTTCCGGCACTACCCTGACCGAGCAGATCATCGCCAGCCATCCCGAGGTATATGGCGCGGGAGAGCTGCACGATTTGTTGAAAGTTGCGCATCGGAATATCACCGGCACGACCGCTCCAATCGTCTTTCCGGACAACCTGCGCTCGCTCGATCAGCCGACACTCGCTGCATGGGGTGCAGAATATGTTGCCGGGCTGCAACAGCGCGCGCCGGATGCACGGCGCATCACCAACAAGATGCCGGCGAATTTCTTTGCGGTCGGGCTGGTTCATCTGATGCTGCCGAATGCCAAGATCATCCACGTCAACCGCAATCCGGTGGATACATGTTTGTCGTGCTTCACCCGCTTGTTCAACCACAAGCAGGAACACACTTATGATCTGGCAGAATTGGGACAGTATTACGTTCACTATGCGCGGCTGATGGAACATTGGCGCAAGGTGTTGCCTGCCGGTGCTTTTCTCGACGTAAACTATGAGGACATCGTGGCGGATCAGGAATCGCAAGCGCGCCGTCTGATCGAGTATTGCGGGCTGGAGTGGAACGATGCCTGCCTGGATTTCCACAACACCAAACGCTCGATCCGCACCGCCAGTTTGACTCAAGTGCGCCAGCCGATTTACACGACGTCGGTGGAACGCTGGCGGCATTATGAGAAATTTTTGGAGCCGCTTCTCGACGCGCTGGGCGATCTCGCACCTGACCGTTAATCACTCACAGGTTCAGATTTAACAAGGAGAAAAATTGGTATCTTCCGCACCTCTCGCGATGCAGCATCGATTCGACCAGCATGCGCAACACTGGGATCTGCTTGGCTCGCCGCTCAGGCCATGCGCCGAAGATATGCGTCTCATGCAGAGTTGTTTCGACAAGTGGCATGACGCTTATCGTTCCATTCAATCGCCAACCCTGCTCAAGGCATTGTTGCTCGGCGTGACCCAGGAGATAGCCACGCAAGACTGGGGCATGCCGGTAGATATGACCGCCGTGGATATTTCCCAAGCAATGATCAACGCGGTCTGGCCCGGCGACACGCCAACGCGACGCGCCCTGCGCGCCGACTGGCTGGAGATGCCTGATACCCAATTGGCGATGCCCGTTGCCGAACACGCTTTCGATATAATTCTGGCAGACGGGGTCTTTGTGCTGCTCGATTATCAAACCGGTTATGCAAAGCTCGCCCGTGCCGTGCAGCGTTGTTTGAAGGACGATTGGATATTTATGGTCAGGCCATTTTTGCGCCCGTCCGTGACGGAACCCTGGGGAAATATTTTTGAAGAGTTGCGGGGCAAACGCATCGGCAGTTTTCACGCTTTCAAATGGCGGCTGTTGATGTCCCTTCAGGGCGACGATGTTCGCCGGGGTGTGGCGGTCGTCAAGGCATGGGAGATGTACCACCGCCAAGTATCCAGCCACGCACACCTGGCGGAAGTTACCGGTTGGCCGGTCGAGGTGATCGCGACGATAGACGCTTACCAAAATAGTCCGACGGTTTATGCCTTCCCGAGCTTGGATGAACTTATTGAAATCGTCTCACCGTATCTGCTCTTCACCAGCCAAGAAACCGGCCGCTATGAACTCGCCGAGCGTTGTCCGATGTTATCCTTCAAGCCGCGCTGATGAGTGAACTGGCATGAACAAATCTTTACCCGAGGCCGACATGCTCCAACACCTGCATAGCGCGATTCCGGGCATAGCCTGGCCCGCCATACCGAATCCAGTCGGCGCAAATATCCTTGCCTTGTTGCAGCAACTGGAGCAGAGCCAATGGTGTTCGCCGGAAACATTGCTGGACAGACAGCTCGCACAATTCGGGATGCTCGCAGCATATGCTTCCCATCATTCACCTTTTTTTCGCACCCGCTTCGATCAGGCCGGACTGGATGTAAACCAACCGTGGTCAGTAGCTTCCCATGCCAAAATTCCTCTGCTGACCCGCGCCGAACTGATGCAAGCTGCGGCGCAAATCAACTGCCGGGCAGTGCCGCGCGAACATGGCGCAATACACGAAGTACAAACTTCGGGCTCGACCGGACAGATGATTTCAGTGCTCCGCACCGAGGCGACTCAATTGTTCTGGCTGGCACTGGCGATGCGCGACCATTTGTGGCATCGCCGCGATTTTTCCGCATCGCTCGCGGTGATCAAGGCGCTCACCCCTTCGATGGACGATCCAAGTGTAGCGGCGCGAATCGGCTGAGGGCATCCGGCAACGCTGTTGCTCGACACAGGGCCTTCGTACGCGCAACCTTTGGCGATGGATGTTGCGCAACAAGCCGGCTGGCTCATTCGCCGCAATCCGCACTATCTGCTGACCTATCCCTCCAACCTCAACGCGCTGCTGGACCAGTTCGAAAAACGCGGCAGCTTCCCTCCCGCATTGCGCCAGGTACGCACCATCGGCGAAACGCTGTCAGCCGACACGCGCGAACGCTGTCGGCAATCAGGTGGTATCGAAGTGGTAGACATGTACAGCTCTCAGGAAGTCGGCATCATCGCCTTGCAATGCCCGGTCAGCGGACTATATCACGTGCAAAGCGAGAGTCTGCTGGTCGAGGGATTGAACGATGATGGCCAGCCATGCAAACCGGGCGAAGTCGGACGTATTGTCATCACCGATTTGCACAACTTCGCCACCCCCATCATCCGTTATGAAATCCGCGACTATGCCGAGGTCGGCCCTGCCTGCCCGTGCGGGCGCGGCCTGCAGACTCTTGCGCGCATCATGGGACGGCGGCGCAATATGGTGGTATTCCCAAATGGTGAACGACATTGGCCGCTGCTTGGCGCCTACCGGTTCCGCGAAGTCGTAACCATCAAACAATACCAAGCCATCCAATACGCACTCGACGATATCGAAGTGAAGCTGGTGGTGGAACATCCGCTATCGAGCGAACATGAAGCACGGCTCACCGCCATCATCCACAATGCGCTGGGATATGCCTTTCCGCTACGCTTCAGCTATTTTGATCAGGAATTGCCCAAGACCCAAGGCGGAAAGTTTGAGGAATTCGTTTCGTTAATCAGATGATCGACATAATCCAGAGCTAGTACAAATCGTTTTCTTCGAGTGCCCTGAACAGATGCTCTACATTTTGGTCGGTAAACGAACCGCCCCGCCGCTCGATTAATTCCACCCTGACACCGGTCACAGGATCACGCCGCAAAAAAATCTGGCGTATCCCTTCACTACCTATAATTGGTGTGTCGGCCATGTTACCGGCTTCGATTGCCCGAAGAATTGCTTCATCCATATCCGCAACTGCGAAGGCGATGTGATGTATGCCGGAACCAAACTTCGCCAAAAATCTGGATATTTGCGATTTAGGACAGGTGCCTTGCAGCAGAACCACCATTGTCCGGCCGGTTTCCATCACAGCGGACACCATGGACGAATGTTCGCCTTTGGTCACGCCACGCTCCACCAGCAAGAATCCCAAGTCCTTGGAATACCAGTGGATAGCCTCATCAAGATTCTCTACGGCGATTGCGATGTGGTCTATTTCCACGATCAAATCGGCAAGTTGTGTCGCCAGAGGTGGCCTAATTCCGTACAGGTTCGGACTTGTGTCCTGCATTGCCTAAAGCCTCACAGTATCTTGTCAATGAAATCAAAACTTGCTCATTTTAGAACACTCTATCCCGGAGGGTACAGTGGTGACGAGACGGTTTGTGTCAGCTAAATTTGCGCGCCACCAAGTCTATCAACGCAGACATACCGCTGTGCCCCGCACCTTCGCTAACGAGGTCGTCATGCTCGCGCAGATGCAAAATTTCCATATCGGCAAAAGTGCTACGCAACAGCGGCTCGGTGTAGAGATTTTCCGCATTTGGCGGGCCGCCGGTGCCGTACTCCAGTTGGCGCGGCGTGTAGCCTTGCAACACTAACAAGCCGCCGGATTTCAAACTGCGTTTGAGGTTGGCAAATATCTGCTCGCGCTGCTCCGGCGCGGCGAACTGGATGAAGATCGCCACGATCACATCGAAGCGATTCTCGCCCCACTGCCATTGCAGCAAATCCGCCAATTCAAAATCCAGAGCGACTCCGCGTTGCTCAGCAAGACTGCGTGCTTTGCGCTGCGCGACCACAGAGCTGTCCACCGACAATACCCGCAAGTCATGCTCCGCCAACCACACACCATTGCGCCCTTCGCCATCGGCTACGGCAAGAACATTTGCACCCGGCTTGAGCAAGTGCCGTTGTGTCACCAAAAAAGCATTCGGCAGCATGCCAAACAAATAGCCTTCCATCGCGTAGCGTTCGTCCCAGATGCTGCTCATATTGTCCCCAATAAAACCCACCACGCGCTTAGCGTAAAAAATGAAATCACCAAACCCACCGCCACCATCAAATTCGCCAGCGGCGGATCAAGGTCATGCTCGCTCGCCACGATGGCGGCGGTAATCATAGGCGGCATCGCCGCTTCGAACAACGTCACCTGTATCGCCTGACCATGCGCGCCGAACATTTGCACATACAACAGAAAAATCGCCAACGGCGCGAGCACTAATTTGAACAGCAGGCCTATCGCCAGATTGCGGCCATTACCCGCGAGATGTCCAAGACGCAGTTGCAAGCCGACTGACAGCAAAGCCAACGGAGCCAAGGTATCGCCCAAGCGTTTCAACAACACCGTGAACCACTCAGCATATTCGATCGGAATCAAAAGCAACGCGATAAGCAACGAGATGAACGGCGGAAAGAACAGAATGCGTTTGAATATCTCCACAGAGGTCGGTCGGCCTGATGAATAAATGCCCGCGACGGTAATGCCCAAGACCGACAGCACGAAGAACGAACCGAGTTGATCGGCGATGATGGCAGTAGTCAGCGCTTCCTTGCCATAAAACGCCTCGACCATGGGCAGGCCAAAGAACGAGGTGTTGCCCAATCCACCGACCAGTATCAACGCGCCCACCGTGGCACGCGGCAGCTTCAGCCAGCGTCCCATTAACCAGAAAAATCCCGCCGATAAACCGAACACCAGCCATGCCATCAGCGCGATCAGCAGCACATCGCCGGATAATTTGAGTTGGTGGATATACAGCAGCGTCAGCGCGGGCAGCGAGACGTGAATGATGAAGCTGTTGAGCGTAGCGGGCGCGTTGTCCGGCATGCGCCGCGCGCGGTGCAGCAGCATGCCGGCGATGAAGCAGAGAAGGAGCAGGAGGAGGTTATTCACTTAACCACATTAATGCATATCAAAAATGTCTGCACACTTCTTGACCGAATGTTTGAGCACTTCTAACAGCAACCACCCTTACCACCAAGCTGAATCGGCGGGCAGGGAACCGTTCCATAAGAGCAATAGACACAACAATCTCCCGCTTCAGGTTTGAGTATTGTTCGACAATTTGTACATTCATAAAACCACTGACACGCATCGGTAGGCATCTCTTCTTCCTTGGCAAAACCGCACACGGGACAGGTAAGCACTGATCTGGTTTGAATTTGCATGAATGCTTCAACCCAAATAATCCATTAGCCGAGTGAGTGCAGAAACGAAGCAAGATTTCTCCCTTCGGTCGAAATGACAGGGGAGTTGTCATCCCGAACGACGTGAGGGATCTTGGTTTTGAGCAAATTTTTCATGATTAAACGCCTATGGGATTTTCCGGGTTCAATGCTCGAAAAATCTGAATTACGACGGCACTCTTGCCGCGATGAACGCTTTGAGTTGCGCCACATCCGGCGGCAGAGTATCGAAACGTTGCGGCAGGTTTTCGATGTTCTCGTAGCCGGCAGGACGTTGCGGATCCTGCCCCAAGGCTTCGCGGATGGTCTCTTCGAATTTGGCCGGCAGTGCGGTTTCCAGACACACCAGCGGGATGCCGGCTTCGCGGTGTTCGAGACCGGCCTTGAGGCCATCGGCAGTATGCGGGTCGATCACCACGCCGTATCGCTGATGCACGCGACGGATGGTGGCGATGCGATCAGCGTGGTTACTTGAGCCGGAAGCCAAGCCGAATTCCTGCACCTTGGCAAAATAAGGGGTCTTGCTCAAATCGAAATAGCCATCCTTTTTCAGTTGCTGCCACAAACCCTTGAGAATCTGCGGGTCGCGTCCGACCAGGTCATAGACAAAACGCTCGAAGTTGGATGCCTTGGTGATGTCCATCGACGGGCTGCTGGTGTGCAGGGTTTCCGCACGCGGGCGGTAAATGCCGGTCTTGAAGAATTCATCCAGCACATCGTTCTCGTTGGTCGCGACGATCAGTTTGCGTATCGGCAAGCCCATCTGACGCGCGATGTGTCCGGCGCACACGTTGCCGAAATTGCCGGACGGCACAGCAAAGGAGACTTGCTCGTCGTTATTTTTGGTCAGCGCGAAGTAAGTCTGGAAATAGTAAATCGTTTGCGCCGTGACGCGCGCCCAGTTGATCGAATTGACTGTGCCGATCTGATATTTTTCCTTGAAGGCCAGATCGTTGGACACCGCCTTCACCATATCCTGACAGGCATCGAACGGCGCGGTGACGGCGATGTTGAAGATGTTCGGGTCTTGCAGGCTGTACATCTGCGCGGTCTGGAACGGACTCATCTTGCCCAGCGGCGACAGCATGAACACGCGGATGCCACGCTTGCCGCGCATGGCATATTCCGCCGCCGAGCCGGTGTCGCCGGAAGTGCCGCCAAGAATATTCAGTTCGGCGTGATCTTTGGCCAAGACATACTCGAACAGATTGCCGAGCAACTGCATCGCCACGTCCTTGAACGCCAGAGTCGGGCCGTTGGACAAACCGAGGATGTGCAAGCCGGGTTCCAGCGTCTTGACCGGCGTGATCACATCGCTGCCGAAAACTTTTGCGGTGTAAGTCTTGGTTATGATGGCCTTGAGATCGGCTGCCGGAATATCGGTAGCAAAGCGGCTGATCACCTCGAACGCCAGCTCACGATAGTTCATGCCGCGCATCACCGCGAGATCGGTTTTGCTTAGCTTCGGATAATGGTCTGGAACCGCCAAACCGCCGTCGTCGGCCAAACCGCCGAGCAGAATTTCGGTAAAGGATTTTGCGGCCATGTTGCCGCGGGTGCTGGTGTATTTCATGGATGCCTCTATAAATTCATTTTGTGAGCGAATCGCGGCGTCACGTGCTCGCTCACTCCTCGTCTATCAATCTGATATGCCTCGTCGTTCGCTGCGCGGCTCCTTGCGCTTCATTCCACAAAAGCGAATTTCTAAAGGCATCCTCAGTTCGACGTAGGGCGGAACGCATAGCGGTTCCGCCCGATGGTTAGCTATTGGCGGAACGCCCCTGCGGGGCTTCCGCCCTACCTATTTTTCAACCCAACTCTTCCAAACGCAAACGCGTCACTTTACCTGCCACCACTGGCAGGGCTTCCATCCTGGCAATCGCCGTATTGATGCGCTTCTCGCGGGTTTGATGGGTGAGCAGGATCAAGTCGGTCTGGTCTTCGCCTTCACCCGGTTCCTTCTGGATCACCGCGTCGATGGAAATCTGCTCGTCCGCCAGGATGCGGGTGATGTCGGCCAGCACGCCCGGTTTGTCCTGCACGCGCAGACGCAGGTAGTAGCTGGTGATGACCTTGTCCATCGCCAGTATCGGCAAATCGGATAACTGATCCGGCTGGAACGCCAGATGCGGCACGCGGTGCTCAGGATCGGCGGTTTGCATGCGCGTGACATCGACCAGATCGGCGATCACCGCGCTGGCGGTGGGTTCTGCCCCAGCTCCTTTACCGTAGTATAGCGTCGAGCCAACCGCATCGCCTTGCACCAGCACCGCGTTCATCGCGCCTTCCACGTTGGCGATCAGACGCTTGCTTGGAATCAGCGTCGGATGCACACGCAGCTCTATGCCTTCCGGTGTTCGCTTGGTGATGCCCAGCAACTTGATGCGATAACCGAGTTGTTCAGCGTAGCGTATGTCGATTGCATCCAGCTTGGAAATCCCTTCGATGTACGCCTTGTCGAACTGCATCGGAATCCCGAACGCCAGCGCGGACAGAATGGTGATCTTGTGCGCCGCATCCACGCCTTCGATATCGAAGGTCGGATCGGCCTCGGCATAACCCAGACGCTGCGCCTCCTTCAGCACGGTGTCAAAGCTCAAGCCCTTGTCGCGCATCTCGCTGAGAATAAAGTTGGTGGTGCCATTGATGATGCCGGCGATCCATTGGATGCGATTCGCGCTCAAGCCTTCGCGCACCGCCTTGATGATGGGAATGCCGCCCGCCACCGCCGCTTCGAACGCAACCATCACACCCTTCTTTTGCGCCGCCGCGAAAATCTCGTTGCCATGTGTCGCCAACAGTGCCTTGTTGGCCGTCACCACATGCTTGCCGTTCGCTATCGCTTTCAGCACCAAATCTTTCGCCACGCCACAGCCGCCGATCAGTTCGACGATGATATCCACTTCGGGATCGGACACCACGGAGAACGCATCTTCGGTCAGACGACATGCGCCCTTGGTGACTTTCTTCGCCAGATCCAGATCGCGGTCGGCAACCACCGTGATGCGAATCGGCCGCCCGGCGCGACGGGTGATTTCTTCGGCGTTGCGCTGCAACACGGTGAAGGTTCCACCGCCTACCGTGCCTATGCCCAGCAGTCCTACGTTGATTGGTTTCATTTAATTTCCTGGTTGTTAGTCACTAAACTCAGTTGGAAGTCGGAAGACGTAAGTTGTTAGCAAAACCCGCGTATAACCAGCGACTTGGCTGGCGTAGTTTGCCAGCTTAGTCGAATGGCTAGTAGTTTCATCAGCGGACAATAACAACTTATGACTTACGTCTTACGTCTTCCAACCGGCTTATTTTCCGTACCGTGCTTTTTACGATAGCTTTCCAAAAAACGAGCGATACGCGCGATGGCATCGGCCAAATCATCGGCATTGGGCAAGAACACCACGCGGAAATGATCGGGGTGTATCCAGTTGAACCCGCTGCCCTGCACCACCAGCACCTTCTCGGTTTCCAGCAATTCCAGAATGAATTTCTGGTCGTCCTTGATCGGATAAATTTTCGGGTCGAGGCGCGGGAACAGATACAGTGCGGCTTTCGGCTTGACGCAGGTCACGCCGGGAATTGCGGTGAGCAATTGGTACGCCAGATCGCGCTGCTTGCCCAAGCGTCCGGTTGGCGCGACCAGATCGTTGATGCTTTGGTAACCGCCCAGCGCGGTCTGGATCGCGAACTGGCCGGGCACATTGGAACACAGCCGCATCGATGCCAGAATGGTCAGGCCGTTGATATAGTCCTGCGCGTGTTTCTTCTCGCCGGACACCACCATCCAGCCGGCGCGGTAACCGCAGGCGCGATAATTCTTCGACAAGCCATTCAACGTCACGAACAGCACATCGTCGGCCAGCGAGGCGATCGAGGTATGCGTCGCGCCGTCATACAACATCTTGTCGTAAATCTCGTCGGCGAAAATAATCAGGTTATGTTTCCGCGCGATCTTCACCACTTCGCGCAACAACTCATCCGAATAAAGCGCCCCGGTCGGGTTGTTCGGATTAATGATGACGATGGCGCGCGTGTTCGGCGTGATCTTGCTGCGCATATCGGCCAGATCGGGCATCCACTCGTTCTGCTCGTCGCAGATGTAATGGCGCGGCGTACCACCGGCCAGCGTGACTGCCGCCGTCCACAGGGGGTAGTCCGGCGTGGGGATCAACACTTCGTCGCCGGTGTTGAGCAAGCCCTGCATCGACATCACGATGAGTTCCGATGCACCATTGCCGATATAAATATCTTCCAGTCCCACGCCCATGATTTTCTTGGACTGGCAATAATGCATGACCGCCTTGCGCGCCGCAAACATGCCTTTGGAATCGGAATAGCCGGACGAATTCGGCAGGTTGAGTATCACGTCCTGCTGGATTTCTTCCGGTGCTTCAAACCCGAACGGCGCGAGGTTGCCGATGTTCAACTTGATGATGCGCTGGCCTTCTTCCTCCATCTGCTTGGCGCGTTCCATCACCGGTCCGCGGATGTCGTAGCACACGTTGGAGAGCTTGGTCGATTTTAAAATTGGTTTCACGGTCATTCACTCAATCAGCTAAATCAATAAATCGCGCCTAATCTAACACAGCGCGAAAAGGCACAGCGCGAAAACGCGCGATTTTACCTGTCCGGCCCCGCAGCAGCAAATCCAACCATCCGGGCGACAATTTTGGCATCCCCGCAAAAGCACACTCGCTTTCAGAAGAGTTGCCCCCCTTCCAGCGCTGGTTTAACATGCGGCAGCAAGCGCCTATCCGATGTTTTTACTAAACATCGCCACACCGAATTCACGCTCGCAATTTTTTTGCCCTGACTGGGCAAGCCGCGCTCGCTGACGCTTGGCTCCAAGCTAGTTAAACCCGCCAATCAGGTGCACTGAACGCCATGGAAATACGCTTTCGAAAATTACCGATAGGCAAAAAACTGCGGGTGATCAACCTATTGATCGTCAGCCTGATCACTTTGCTGACGATATCCAGCATGAGCTTTTTTATGTATGGCTCGTTGCGGGATGACTACCGGCAAAACGCGGCCACCCTATCCGCACTGCTGGCACAAAGCGTAAATTCCGCCTTATTGTCCAATGACGCTAAAGCGGCCCAGGGCGCACTCGACGGTTTGCGCACCGTCCGCGATGTATTGCACGCTGAAATATACGACCAATCGGGCCATTTATTCGCCAGCTATGCAAGAAAAAATAATACCTTTAACGCACCCCTCAGCTTCGACCCATCGCAATATGAGAAGGCCGCCCACTTCGGCAGTCTGGCGCTGGATAATGTATCGCCTGTCTTGAGCGTATCTCCCGGCAAAGAACAGATCGGCACCATAGCGATCCGCCTGGACTTGGTTGATGCCTATACGCATCTCGCCTACCAGATTGGCACCCTCCTGCTGGTTGGTCTGTTCAGCTTTGCCCTGATCGCCGCCTTACTCACCAAACTGCAAAAAAGTATTACGCTGCCGTTACTCTCCCTGACCGAAGCCATGCACAAAGTCAGTAAAGACGGCGATTTCTCGGCACGCGCGACGCTCGTCAGTCAGGACGAAATCGGGGAGCTGGCCAGCGTATTCAATCAAATGCTTGATGAACTATCAAAGCGCGAAAATTCATTGCATCAAGAACTGAAAGAACGTCGCCTTATCGAAGAGAGGCTTTCTGAAATCGCGCACTTTGACTCCGTCTCCAATCTGCCAAACCGCAACTCATTCAACAGCCAAATCGACAGGGCGCTTATCAATTATAAATATGATCTTGAAAAGTTCGCGCTGATGTTCCTGGATCTGGATAACTTCAAGTATGTGAACGACACCTTTGGCCATCACGCCGGAGATTTGCTGTTAGCGAGAGTGGCCGAACGGCTGCGCGGATCGTTGCGCCAGGAAGATTACATCGCGCGCTTGGGCGGAGATGAGTTCGCGATCATAATGTATGACTTTAGCGGCATTTCGCAAATCAGTACCGTGACCGGAAAAATCCTGGCGGCACTGCAGCAACCGTTCTTTCTCGAAGGTCATGAAGCATTTATCGGCGCATCGATTGGCATTACGATTTGCCCTGACAATGGCGAGGATCGCGAGACTCTGCAAGGTCAGGCAGACAGCGCGATGTATCAGGCCAAGAAGCTGGGCAAGAACACCTTTCAGTTCTATCAGGCCGATTTGTCTCTCGCCCACAAAAATCGCATCAACATCGAGGCGCAATTGCGGCGCTCCCTGGAGCATGACGAAATCGTCGTCTACTATCAGCCTATCGTGGAAATCCCCACCAAAAGAATCGTTGGTTTTGAAGCTTTGACACGCTGGATAAAACAAGATGGCACGATAGTGCCGCCGGATGATTTCATTCCTTTAGCCGAGGAAACCGGGCTGATTATCGATATCGGAAGCCACGTGATAACTTCGTCAGCGCTGCAAACGGCGGCTTGGGTTAATCGCTTCGGCCAGACCTTCACATCAGTCAACTTTTCATCAAGACAATTCAAGCAGAATGACCTCGCAAACGACGTGCTCAAGACATTGAAAAACGCAGGACTCCAACCTTGTTATTTTGAAATGGAAATTACTGAATCGATACTGATGAACAACTCCAGCGACAGCATGAATTTACTGGGTCTGCTGATCGATCAAGGTATGGGTGTCGCGATCGATGATTTCGGGACGGGTTATTCATCACTCAGTTATCTGACCAGCTTCCCGATCAGTAAAATAAAAATAGACAGAAGCTTTGTCGCCAAGTTGCCCAACGACAAAAACGCGCTTGCTGTGGTGACTGCGATTATCGGCTTGGCCAAGTCGCTGAATTTGAAAGTTGTGGCGGAAGGCATAGAAACCGTCGAGCAATTCGCTTGTCTGGCAAAGCTCGGCTGCCAATACGGGCAGGGATATCTGTTCGGCAACCCGCTGCCCGCCGTTGAGGCAACCAAATTGCTTGAAATGCGCAGTACCCAATCTGCGCTATCCAACAACACTATCTAGCCATTCCGGTTTGACGCGCCTTGCACCCAGCCTTTAAACTCATCACCATCTCATGACACGACTCGCGAGGTCATTTTGAAATTACATCTAGCCAATCCCGGCGAAACCAAACTATTCACCGCCCACGCCCCGGATCACGTCATGGTCAGCGGCGAACGCTATGACCATAGCATCGTGGTACTTGCAGAAGCAGTGCACGACGACTGGGCTGTCGCCAGTTTCGACGAACTGAGCGAAGCGCATTTTGACTACTTCCTCGTGCTCAAACCGGACGTGCTGCTGCTTGGCACCGGTGCGCGGCAATGCTTCCCTCATCCGCGCCTGTATCGCGCACTGACGAATGCGGGTATCGGCGTGGAGTGCATGAATACACCTGCAGCTTGCCGCACCTACAACATACTGGTTGCGGAGGATCGCAAGGTGGTCGCGGCGATTTTGTTTTGATACATCTACGAACGGACATTAACTTTCGGAGCATCATGAGTCAGTCCCTCAATAACGTCATCCTACAAGCCGAGCAAATCATTCTCGGCAAGCCGCAGCAAATTCGTCTCGCACTGACATGCCTGCTGGCGCGCGGTCATTTGCTCATCGAAGATTTACCCGGGGTCGGCAAGACCACGCTGGCGCAGGTACTTTCGCGCACGCTGGGCTTGCAGTTCCAACGCATCCAGTTCACCAGCGACCTGCTACCGGCTGATATCCTCGGCGTGTCGGTGTATCAGCGCGACAGCGGCGAATTCAAATTTCATCCCGGGCCAATTTTCGCGCAAATGATTTTGGCCGACGAGGTGAATCGCGCCACGCCCAAGGCACAGAGCGCTTTGCTGGAAGCGATGGAAGAGCATCAAGTGACCATAGAAGGTGTAACACGCGCTCTGCCCCCGCCGTTCTTCGTCATCGCCACACAAAATCCGGCACACCAGATCGGCACCTTTCCGCTGCCGGAATCGCAACTGGATCGCTTCCTGATGCGCATCCAGATGGGCTATCCCGATGCGCAGGCTGAGCGCGGCTTGCTGTCTGGGGTGGACCGGCGCGAAATCATCGCCAAGCTCAGTCCGCAGATGGAAAGAGTGGAACTGCTCGCGCTGCAAAAACGTGTCAGGGCAGTGTTCGTCTCGCCCGCGCTGCTCGATTACGTGCAAGCCATTCTGCGCCATACGCGCGAAGCGGCGCGCTACACGCACGGCCTGTCGCCGCGCGCCGGACTCGCCCTGCTCTCCGCCGCACGCGCGTGGGCATTGCTGGATGAACGCGACGCCGTGATTCCGGAAGATGTGCAAGCCGTGCTGCCCGGCGTGGTCAGCCATCGCTTGCAAGCGGTCGGCGAATACTCGAAGCAAAATAGCGATGTGCTGGTGCGTGAGCTGATCGAAGCGGTCGCCATACCCTAACGGGCATGGGGCAAGTTGCCACCTCTGATAATGAAACTTGCCATGCCCGTTCCCTCTCCTCAATCCTCTCCCGCAAGCGGGGAGAGCGAAGCGAGGGGGGCGGAGCCAGGCAAACGAATCGCTGCGCGAGTTTCACGTTAATAGCTGTGCTCGCTGCGCTCAAACAAAAATTTCGCACCTGGCTGTTCCGCCCCAGGATCGAGCATGGCACAATCACGCTCACGCAACGCCGCATCTTCATCATCCCCACCAAACAAGGTTTCACGCTCGCCTTCGTGCTGGTGCTGATGCTGCTCGGTGACATCAATTACAACCTCAGTCTCGGTTATGTGCTGACCTTTGTACTGACGATGATGGCAGTGATGTCCATGCTGCACGCCTTTCGCAATCTGGCACACTTGGAGATTCGCGCCGGTCGCGCCGATGCCGTATTCAGCGGCGAGACAGCGCAATTTTTGCTGCACTTTAACAATGGCAGCAAGTTGTCGCGTTACCAGCTTTGTCTGGTGAAAACAGGCGAGTCGTTTTGGGCGGCCAGCCCTTCGTCTATATGCTTCGATGTTCCCGCCCGGCAAGATAGCGAGATTGCATTTCCGTTACCCGCCGTGCAACGCGGCTGGCTGGCGTTGGGTAGATTGACGCTGTATAACGAATTCCCGCTTGGCCTGTTTCACGCCTGGTCGTATCTGCATTTCGATACGCGCTGTCTGGTCTATCCGAAACCATTGAGCGACGCACCGCTGCCGTTCGGCAATGCACCGGACGGCACAGGCAAGCGCAGCGTTGCGGGGGATGATGATTTCGCCGGATTGCGCAAATACGTTGCGGGCGATGCTTTGCCGCGCATAGACTGGAAAGCCTATGCGCGTGAACGGGGATTACAGGTAAAGCAATTTACCACGCCAGTCGGCGAAGAATTGTGGCTGGATTTTTCCGCTGCCCCTGATCACAGCGAAGAAGAAAAATTGGCGCGCATGGCACGCTGGGTGCTGGATGCCGAGGCGCAAGGTTTGCGCTATGGGCTGCGCTTGCCGGATGGCGAATTGCCAACCAATAACGGCATCGCACAACGCGATGAATGCTTGCGCAGGATTGCGTTGTTTAATCTGCCACAGCAGAACGACCCTCTCCCCCAACCGGCTTCGCCCCCCTCGCTTCGCTCTCCCCGTAAACAGGCGAGGGGAGCAAAACAAGTCCCTCGCCCACTTGTGGGAGAGGGGTTGGGGAGAAGGAAATCATGAACAAATCCCTCACCTACGGATTGCTGCTCAGCATCCTGATGGTCATCGCGCCGCACGCCGATCATCTGCCGCTGTGGGTCAGCAGTTTGTGCGTCGGCTTGCTGCTGTGGCGCGCTTATCTCGCCTACACTGGCAACCCTCTGCC
>CABEDG010000160.1_pt1 | contig 16569 bp, 19 predicted proteins | sample 3132891 | NCBI WGS metagenome assembly CABEDG01 (sample SAMEA5534329, study PRJEB31848) | metagenome | biome: tundra; feature: field; material: soil | place: USA | collected 2013-05 | depth 0.15 m
CGGCCTTAGCGGTCGCATCGCAGAAAATGCGATTCCGTTTTCTGCGAGCGTCTGCAAAGCGCCATAAAGCAGCCATACAAACCGGGTTGAAACTACAGGCCTGACCGTCGCAAACCGACACACAGGAGACATTCGATCTTCTCGGAAGCAGACATTAGTGAAGTGCACTTTGGCACACAAATTTCCATTTTTCCTGCCCTTTCGCTACGATGTAGCATGGATACTTCCTTACAGCACCGTTATTTCTCGAGATCCGGCGCTTCCTGCTCGCGAGGGGCGCAAAGGCCCTTGCGGCTCGCGGCGCGGATATGAATGAAGAGTAGCGGCCCTCTCGTCTTTGCAGGGTTGCCCGCACTCTGCGCAGCGGCCTTCCTTTCAGGTTGCAGCGACATTCCGCTGCTGGATCCCAAGGGCCCCGTCGGCGTTGCCGAACTTTCCGTCATCGGTGTGGCATTCGCGCTCATGCTGGTCGTCGTTATTCCCGTTATTGCCATGGCCCTTTGGTTTCCCCACAGATACAAGGCGTCTGACCCCAAAGGGGACTATGATCCGAAATGGAGCCATTCGGGCAAGATCGACTTGATCGTCTGGATGGTTCCCGCTGTCATTGTCGCGGCCCTAGGGACACTGGCTTGGAAGGAAACCCACAGGCTTGACCCCTTCAAGCCCATCGGTTCCGCTGTCAGTCCGATCAGCATCGAAGTTGTCTCTCTTGATTGGAAGTGGCTTTTTATCTATCCGGACCAGAATATCGCCACCGTCAATCAACTCGTGTTTCCCGCCAATGTCCCCGTGAGCTTCAGGATCACCTCGGACACGGTCATGACATCTTTTTTCATCCCACAACTCGGCAGTCAGATTTACGCCATGGCAGGTATGCAAAGCCGCTTGCATCTCCTTGCCGATGAGCCCGGCGTTTATTTCGGGCAGAACCAGCAATTCAGCGGCCGCGGTTACTCTGACATGAATTTCAATGTAAGGGTCACATCCGGGAAACAATTCGAAGCGTGGATACAACAGGCCAAACAATCATCGGATAAACTTGACCTAGCCCACTTTAAGGAGATCAGCAAACCGAGCATCGGTATTCCAGTAACTACCTATTCCTGGGTCGAACACGGTCTTTTCGACGACATTATGAACAAGTACCGCACCGCCGCTGGGCAGAAACCGGCGCCATAGGGAAAAATTGATATGTTCGGCAAACTAAGCCTATCAGCAATACCTTTCGACAATCCGATCATCATGGGTGCCGTGAGCGTTACGCTTCTTCTGGCCTTGGTGATCCTGGCTCTGATCACGTACTATGGAAAGTGGTCGTACCTGTGGAAGGAGTGGCTGACCAGCGTTGACCACAAAAGGATCGGCGCCATGTATATTGTCCTGGCCCTGGTCATGCTGCTGCGCGGCTTCTCCGATGCCATCCTGATGCGCTTGCAGCAGGCCGTGGCTGTCGGCTCGTCGCATGGCTTTCTGCCTCCCGGACATTTCGATCAGATATTCAGCGCACACGGCACGATCATGATCATCTTGATGGCCATGCCGTTTCTGGTCGGATTGATGAATATCGCCGTGCCGCTGCAAATTGGCGCACGTGATGTCGCGTTCCCCTTTATGAATTCGGTCAGTTTTTGGCTTACCGCCGCGGCAGCCTTGCTGGTCATGGTGTCTCTCGGCGTGGGCGAGTTTTCCAATGCCGGCTGGTCGGGATACGCACCTCTTACGGAACAACAATACAACCCGGGCACGGGGGTGGATTACTGGATATGGTCTTTACAGATCGCCGGCATCGGCTCGCTGCTAACCGGTATCAATTTTCTCGTCACCATCCTGAAAATGCGCGCTCCTGGAATGAAGCTGATGCGCATGCCGATCTTCGTGTGGACCACTTTGTTCACCAACGCGCTGATGATCTTTGCGTTTCCAGTTCTGACCGTCGCCTTGGCGCTGATTACGTTTGATCGCTACCTCGGCATGCATTTTTTCAGCAGCACACTGGGCGGTAACCCAATGATGTATGTCAACCTGTTCTGGATCTGGGGACATCCCGAAGTCTATATCGTGATCCTGCCTGCCTTCGGCGTATTCTCGGAGGTTGTTGCCACGTTCTCGGGTAAGCAGCTGTTCGGTTACCGTTCGCTGGTTTACGCCACAGCGGCAATTACGGTACTGTCTTTTGCCGTCTGGCTGCATCATTTTTTCACCATGGGTGCCGGTGCCAACGTCAATGCGGCCTTCGGCATCGCAACCATGTTGATCGCGATCCCCACCGGGGTGAAGATATTTAACTGGCTGTTCACCATGTACCGCGGTCGCGTGAGATTCACCACGCCGATGTACTGGACTTTGGGATTCCTTACGACGTTTGTCATCGGAGGCATGACAGGGGTCATGCTGTCTCTACCGCCTGCCGACTTCGTGCTCCACAACAGTCTGTTCCTGGTCGCGCACTTCCACAACGTGCTCATTGCCGGCACTTTGTTCGGTTTTTTCGCAGGGTATGCCTATTGGTTCCCGAAGGTCACCGGCTTTCCGCTCAATGAGAAGTGGGGCAAACGCGCCTTCTGGAGCTGGATAATTGGCTTCTATCTTGCCTTCATGCCCCTGTATGTGCTGGGTTTCATGGGCATGCCACGCCGCATGGAACATTACTCCAACCTCGCTTGGCAACCCTATCTGGTCGTCGCCGCCATCGGTACCGCGGTGATACTGCTCGGCATCATCTTCCAGATCACCCAATTGGCCGTGAGCATCAGGCAACGGCATGACACGCGAGACCTGACCGGCGATCCTTGGAATGGCCGCACCCTGGAGTGGGCGACATCTTCCCCTCCCGCCGCCTACAACTTTGCGATCACACCCGTCGTACATGACATCGACGCCTTCGAGGACATGAAGGAAAAAGGCATCGCATATAAGCGGCCGGATCGATATCACGATATCCTGATGCCCAGGAACACCGGCAAGGGCTTCATGGCCGGCGCATTGGCCTTCGTGTTCGGATTCAGTATGGTCTGGTACATTTGGTGGCTGGCAATCCTCAGCGCTCTGGGCATCCTTATCACGGTGATCGCACGGTCGATGGACGACGATGTGGAATACGTCATTACCGCTGCCAAAGTCGAACGGATCGAGAATGAGCGCCATCGCGAGTTGCCATCCGTTGCAAGTGGCCAACATCAACACAAGACAGTCAAATCCTTCGCCAGCGGGTCAAGTGATGACAGATAAAGTTGCGACCATCGGCACCATGCTTGCCGGAGAAGTGGAACACCCGGATACCGTCGAGAGCAAGGCATTCGGTTTCTGGATTTACCTGATGACGGACCTCGTGCTGTTTGCGGCACTGTTCGCGACCTTTGCGGTAATGAGCCACAGCTATGCCGGCGGTCCTACCGGCAATGATCTGTTTGACCTGCCCGACGTATTCGCAGAGACCATGTTCCTGCTTTTCAGCAGCGCAACCTATGGTCTGGTGATTCTGGCCATGCACAACGGCAGGAAAGGCCTGGTCTTGTCATGGCTCGTAGTCACATTCCTGCTGGGCCTCGGATTTATCTCCATGGAGGTCAGGGAGTTCCACACCATGATCATCGATGGCGACGGCCCGTGGCGCAGTGGCTTCCTTTCAGCCTTTTTTACCCTGGTAGGCACCCATGGCACCCATGTGACCTTCGGCCTGATCTGGATGCTGGTCATGATGGTGCAAGTCTTCACCAAGGGGCTGACTACTCCCGTCCGGTCACGGCTGCTGTGCCTGAGCATGTTCTGGCACTTTCTGGATATCGTGTGGATCGGCGTATTCACCGTTGTCTACCTGATGGGGGTCATGTAGATGAACCAGGCATCAGTCGACAGCGCCGGAGCGAGCAAGGGAACCTTCAGGTCCTACACCACCGGCTTCATTCTCTCCATCGTTTTAACCGCCATTCCGTTTGCCTTGGTGATGCAGGGCATGTTGTCACACGATGCCACGCTCGTTGCCATATTCAGCGCGGCCATAGTGCAGATACTGGTGCACCTGTATTACTTCCTGCATATGGATGCCTCATCGAAGGCGCGTTGGAACGTCCTGGCCATGCTGTTCGCCCTGTTGATCATGCTCCTCATCGTTGGCGGAACGATATGGATCATGTACCACCTCTATTACCGCCTGATGTAGAGGATGCGCGGAATGCTCAGGAATTATTGGCGCGTCACCAAGCCGGGGATCATATTCTTCGGCAACCTGATCTCCGTCATGGGCGGTTTTTTCTTGCTTCCATAGGGCGTGTTGATATCGCGATGCTGCTGTCGACGGTCATCGGCATATCTCTAGTGATTGCCTCCGCATGTGTTCTGAACAACTGCGTGGATAGAGATCTAGACCGAAAGATGACCCGGACGCGCGATCGGGTAGCCAATCTGAACTCTATGCTGAACTTCCGCAATTGGCACAAGCAGCTGTAGCATCTTGCTATTACGCTGCCAGAAAGCTGATATTCATAACGCGCAGCCCGTGACACCGAGCTGCACGCCAGCTATGTTTATTATTATGATTCTTTATTCGTGAACAAGCACAGTAACTTGCGTCCGTTTTAGCAGCTTCTTGAAATCGGCATCGAATGTGACAAGGTGTTCGCCGAGTTGAATCACTGCCGCCGCGAGCCACGCGTCGGGAATATCGTTGGCAGTTAGCTTCTTCTCTATGCAGAGTTGGCGCATTATTGGCCACTCCGCGCCGAGATAAGGCATCTCAACGCCAGGCACCGAAAAGATCGCATCCAGAAATTCCACGGCATCTTCCACGGGCGTAGGATGGACAAATATCTTCGCATTTGTGACCAGCCGTAAGAAACTGGCAACAACCATTGGCATCAGCCTCAGGGATGCGCCATCTGCACAAGTTGCAACGGCTTTATCTAACCACGCATAGGCTGTTATGTGGTGAGGATGATCACTACGCGACGCTGCAATCAATACATTGACATCAGGCGTCATTGTCAGCGGCATCCAGCAATGCCCTATTGCTGCATGGGTTTAGGCCAGCAACTACCCCACCGCGCCCCTTGAAGACAGGAATCTTTCGTTTGCTTACCTTGGTTTCGGTATGGGAAGATCGAAGGCGGAGTTGCAATCCTTCCTCGATCAGTCGCGTCAGGCTGGTCCGCTGCTGCGCTGCCAGCGCTTTGGCATTGGCAAGCAGGGAATCGTTGATATCAAGAGTGGTCTTCATGAGCCAACAATACAGATTTCTGTATATTATGTCAATCTTCAACAACTGCTCGACGAAAATCCTGACAGGACGCTGAAGTTCCGCACAGAGTTGCCCTTCATGTCTCGTAATATACCGCCCTAAACCAGACATTAGAGAGCAATTGCCTTTTTGTATCACTGGGAATGGTTGCCCATAGTTTAGCTGTGAGGGTGGTAAATTTAGGTATGGATTCGATGGGCATAAATTCTCTACATCATCTTACAAAGGTATTTCGGGCAGCTTGCTGAGATTTTTAACGTAACGAGATTCATTGAACGGTTTCTGGGATTTCACAATTTCGAATATCTCAACGCACATTGCGCAACCAATGAGTTTCATTGCTTCTTCTTTTGAATGTCCTTCAAAGAGTAATCGCTGAAAGGTCTGCTTTACCTCACGAGGATTATCGTCTCGAATTTGGTTTTCAATGACCTCGAATATTGCAGCTTGGGCGAATTCTGAATCTTCTTCCATTTCGTTCCCTAACATCACTGTGCTGGAACCTGACGAATAACGCGAAATTGATAATATTCTATCAAATCGTATCGTGCCTTAACCCAAAATGAAAATTTACCCCGACTATCTGCACATGGCACACCGGCACGTCATGTTGCCATATTTACCGCCATAAAGCAGCCAGTATTAACGCACAGCCCGCGACACTTACCAGTCAGACGATTTCCTCCGAAGCGGAAGTTCAATGTGAAGTAATGTCTTAACATTTGCTATGCTATGGCTGAGCTGACAGCTGCTATGCACTTTTCATACTGACCACATTGGCAGCGCTAAGGATCGCCTCTAATCTATCGCCCAGTTTATTCCACGCATCGCGTTTTTCATTGGCGTAGTTATGGAGCAAATATACGCGGTCAACTTTTGAGCCGATCACATGATTTTGGCAAAGGTTGATAATGTCCCTGCTGATTTGTAGCGTTTGCATTAGCGTTGCGCCAGTTCTTCGTAAGTCATGTGGCGTCCATTCCATATCCCCAAGTACTAGGCTATTGTTCTCAACTCGGCCTTTCAGTTTTCGAGTTCGCTGTTTAAATTTGGCCTGCCTATCACCCACCAGTTTGCTGGCAGACTTAATGTCCACATGCCCATCTTTGTATCGAGCAGGAAATGACCATTGGCTATCGCCGGTAATGGAGTGTAGTTGTTTGAACTGATCCAATGCAAAGTCAGATAAGTAAACAACTTGGTCAGCCTTGCGACCACGCTCACCCTTGGTATTGGCTGCTGGAATAAACCATGTGCGATTATCAAAATTGACGTGTTTCCATTCAGTCAAGAGCAATTCGCCAATTCGACATAAGGTACTAAGACATAACCACATAGCGATCTGAACTTCCTTTTTCAGAGGGCGCTCTATCCCATATTTTCTTGAAGCGTCAGCATAGGCCAAGGCCGTTTCATCGAATATTGTTTTTAACTTTCTGATTTCATCAATACTTAATTGGCGTGTGCGCTCTTTGGTGTAGTTATTCGGGAGTAATTTCTTGACATCAACCAGTTCGGATGGGTTTCCATCAACCATCAAGGCTCGCCAAGGTTTACGTTTTTCTGCCCATCTCAACATCTGCCCTATATCTTTTGATAATTCTACTGCGGTAGCATTTTTTCCTTTGGATGTGATCGTTCGATAAACATCACGTAAATGATTTTCGGATAAATGCTGAATTTCGATATTGCCTAAGGCAGGGAGAGCGTGATTGCTGAACGATTGTGTAATATATTTGTTGCCATCCGAGCGATTAACCCCATCTTTAATCCAAGTCGTGTACAGATCATTAAAGGTGAGGGCTTCAGCGCGCTTTTGCTCATTGGCCTTGATGGTTGCGTCAACTTTGGCCTGCGCTTCAATTCTGGCCGCGACCTTGTTAGCTCGTGGATCAATTCCAGATTTAACCAAGTTACGCGCTTTATCGCGCCCCTCGCGAATTTCCGCCATATCCGTGGTTGGGTAAGTGCCACAATAATGCCACGTCACTTTGCCCTGCCACTTGAAAGCACAACGAAACACAATAGACACATTCTCGGAATTAACACGGACTTCGCCGGACAGTCCACCCCCATCATTTAGCGTGTCGCCTTTCCATTCCGCTTTGACCGCATCCAGCTCTTTAATTGTCCACTTGCTACCTTTTTTGCCCCTCGGATACCTTGTCATATCAACCCCCCGTCGAATTCTCATGGGTAAACCCATGGGTAAACCGGAAAGCGGCTGTTACCGAATCCAGCTACACTGTATTGGACGAAATATACCAGCAAAAAGTATTCGTAATAACAAGAATTATAAGGAAATTATCTGTCCAGCGAAGTCCAAAGCTGTCCGATACTGTTTTAGTGGGAAAGTGTGTTTTAAATAGCTACGAACCAAGGGGTCGGGCGTTCGAATCGCTCCGGGCGCACCATTAATTCAATGGGTTAGGTTAAATACCTAACCCATTTTTCTTTTACGCATGGATTTTTCGGCTATCGTTTGTTCCGATGTTTTGAAGGCAAAGCCGCGCCCGCAGAGCTGTAAAATTCCCGGACATTTCTATAGCTTCAGGGTAATTTATATAGCTTCCGGGAAATATGTTGACAGGAAATATGTTCACAGTTGCCCCGGAATCCAGTAAAGTGCTACTCTGTTCCTAACTATAAGAGCAATAACATGAGTGAAAAAGGACAACAACTGCAAGACCCGTTTCTCAATATGCTGCGCAAAGAGCATGTGCAGGTTGCGATTTATCTGGTGAACGGCATCAAGCTGCAAGGCCAGGTCGAGTCGTTCGATCAATACGTGGTGCTGCTGAAAAATACGATCACCCAGATGGTCTATAAACACGCTATTTCGACTATCGTTCCTGCACGTGCGATCAGTATTCCCCACGACGACGCAGAGTAATGCAGCAACAGTCCGCCGGCTCTGAGGCCGCAATATTAGTCAGTATTGATTTCGGCGAGAACGACCACAGTGAGAGTTTAGATGAGTTGCGTTTGCTGGCTGAAACCGCTGGTGTGCGCACCTTGGCTGTCGTTGAAGCCAAGCGGCAACGTCCAGACGCGGCGTTGTTCGCGGGTAGCGGCAAGGCTCAGGAAATCGCTGAGCTCGTAGAACGATTGGAAGTCCCGCTGGTCATCTTCAATCATGACCTTTCTCCCGCGCAGATGCGCAACCTGACCACCAAGCTGAATACACGCGTGATTGACCGGACCATGTTGATCCTGGATATTTTTGCGCAGCGTGCGCAAAGCCATGAAGGCAAGGTTCAGGTTGAGTTGGCGCAACTCAAGTATCTCGCTGCGCGTCTGGTCGGTCAGGGCGCCGACATGGGACAGCAAAAATTCGCGGTGGGTGCGCGCGGCCCGGGCGAAACCAAGCTGGAGCTGGATAGGCGCAAGCTGGATAAACGCGTTCATCTGCTGAAAGACCGCTTGGAGAAACTCAAACATCAACGTGAAGTGCAGCGCCGCGCGCGCAATCGTGCCGACGTGCTGTCGGTGTCCATCGTGGGTTATACCAATGCAGGCAAGTCCACGTTGTTTAACAGGCTGACCCGCGCCAACGTGTATGTGGCCGACCAATTGTTCGCTACGCTGGATACCACCTCGCGCCGCATGTTCACCGAAGAGCAAGGAGAGATCGTGGTGTCGGACACCGTCGGTTTCATCCGTCATCTGCCGCACTCGTTGGTTGCTGCGTTTCGCAGCACGCTGGAAGAGACGATTCAGGCCGATTTGTTGCTGCATGTGGTGGATGCCAATAATGCCAATCGCGACGATCAGATTGCTGAGGTGAATAAGGTGTTGACTGAAATCGGTGCGGCGGACATTCCGCAGGTTTTGGTGTTCAATAAGATCGACTTGCAGGATGTGCCGCCCAGCGTGCAGCGCGACGATTATGGTAGAATCGTTCGCGTTTTTCTGAGTGCCAAAAGTGGCGCGGGTTTGGATGGATTGCGGCTGGCCTTGATGGAAGCCAAGACCATGCGCCAAGCCTCCGCAGTAGTTGAGAATCGAATTAATCAAGCGAGTGACGAATATGGGATTGAATGATCCGCAATGGGGCAATAAAAACAGTGGTGGCCCGCCCGATCTGGAAGCGTTGTTGCGCAAGCTCAATGCAAAAGTATCTTCCCTGATGGGTGGCAAGGGCGGGGCAGGCAAACCCGGCAACGGCGCACCGATGAAAGGCTTTGCTGGCGGTATGGGCTTGATTGCTGCGATTGTTGTGTTGATCTGGGTGGGCAGTGGCTTTTATATTGTGGATGCCAGTCAGCGCGGCGTGGTGTTGCGTTTTGGCAAGTTGGTCGAAACGACCCAGCCCGGTCCGCGCTGGCATTTGCCGTTCCCGATCGAAACCGTAGAAATCGTCAATTTGAGCCAGGTTCGTACCGTGGAAGTGGGTTATCGCGATAACGTCAAGAACAAGATGATCAAGGAGTCGTTGATGTTGACCGACGACGAAAACATCATCGACATCCAGTTTGCGGTGCAGTACTTCCTGAGCGATCCGAGCGAATATCTGTTCAACAACCGCATGCCCGACGAGAACGTGCGTCAAGCGGCGGAAACCGCGATTCGCGAGGTGGTCGGCAAGAACAAGATGGACTTTGTACTTTATGAAGGCCGTGAGCAAGTGGCTGCCGCTGCGACCAAGTTGATGCAGGATATTCTGAATCGCTACAAGTCCGGCATCCTGATCAGCAAGCTGACCATGCAGAACGCGCAACCGCCCGAACAAGTGCAGGCTGCCTTCGATGATGCGGTGAAAGCCGGGCAGGATCGCGAACGGCAAAAGAACGAAGGCCAGGCTTATGCCAATGACGTGATACCGCGTGCAAGCGGTGCGGCGGCACGTTTGATACAAGAATCGCAAGGCTACAAGCAAAGTGTGATCGCCAATGCCGAAGGTGATGCCAGTCGCTTCAAGCAAATATTGGTGGAATATGAAAAAGCGCCCGCCGTCACACGCGAGCGCATGTATTTGGACATGATGCAACAGGTGATGGGCAATATCAGCAAGGTGATGGTCGATCAAAAGAACGGCAACAGCTTGTTGTATTTACCCCTGGATAAATTGATCGAAACCAGTCGTGCCGGCGGCATGGAAACAGATGTGCAGCCTGCTGCGAAAACCGATACCACACCTGTTACACCACAGGGAAATGACAACACTGCAGCACAGCGCGCACGTGATTCGCTGCTAAGCCGCGACCGGGAGGCACGCTAATGAAAAAGAATATTGGTAACGTACTGATCGGCGCGGCCGTTGCGTTAATCCTGCTGAGCATGAGCGTGTTCGTGGTGGATCAGCGCCAGAATGCGATTGTGTTCCAGTTGGGTGAAGTGGTCAGTGTCAAAACCGAACCGGGTCTGTATTTCAAGGTGCCGCTGATGCAGAACGTGCGCTTCTTTGATTCGCGCATACTCACGCTGGATACCGGGGAGCCTGAGCGTTTCATTACGGCGGAAAAGAAAAACGTGATGGTGGATTCGTTTGTCAAATGGCGCATCGTGGATGTAAAACAGTATTACATCAGCGTCGGCGGTGATGAAATGCGCGCTGCAACGCGTTTGATGCAGACGGTCAATTCCAGTATGCGCGAGGAATTCGGCAAGCGCACCATCCACGAGGTAGTGTCCGGCGAACGCGAACAAATCATGACCGTGTTGCGCGAAAAGACCGACAGCGATGCACGCAAAATAGGTGTGCAAGTGCTGGACGTGCGCCTCAAGCGAGTGGATTTCCCGTTGGAGATCAGCGATTCGGTATATCGCCGTATGGACGCCGAGCGTAAGCGTGTGGCCAATGAATTGCGTGCTTCCGGTGCGGCCGAGGGCGAAAAAATCAAGGCCAATGCCGACAAACAACGCCAAGTGATTTTGGCTGAGGCTTATCGCGAAGCGCAGAAAACCAAAGGTGAGGGCGACGCCAGGGCTACCGCTTTGTACGCGGCTTCATTTGGTCGTAATGCCGAGTTCTATGCGTTTTACCGCAGTCTGGAAGCCTACAAACAGAGCTTCAAGAACAAGAGCGACGTGATGGTGCTTGATCCCAGTTCAGCTTTCTTTAAATATCTGAAAACCCCAAGCAAGGCTGGTAAATAGTGTGCTCGATTATTGGCTGCTTGGTTTGGCGATGATGCTGGTGATCGAGGGAATGATACCCTTCGTGTTGCCTGAATTGTGGCGCGAAACTTTCCGCAAGCTGGTGACGCTGTCGGATGGGCAATTGCGCTTCGTCGGTATCACCGCGATGCTGGCCGGCCTGCTGCTGTTGTACTGGATTAAGTGATGGGAACCTGATGGGCACCTCTAAAAATTCAGATTTCATCCCAAATGCAAGGCGCGGAAGAAATTTCTTGCTTACATATAACCCATATGCGGCGCGGCGAAATTTTTCCCGCGCCTTGCATTTGGGATGAAATCTGAATTTTTAGAGGTGCCCTTGATGCAAAACTGGCTGCTTCCCGAATTTGTAGAAGACATGCTGCCCGATGAGGCGTGGCGCATCGAGCAGATGCGCGCGCAAATTCTCGATCTGTTGCGCAAGTCGGGGTATCAATTGGTTGCACCGCCGCTGCTGGAATATGCCGAATCGTTGTTGATCGATGGCTGCGCCGAAAAACTTTCGGCCGGGCACCCGGATGACATGGATCTGCGCACTTTCAAACTGGTCGATCAGTTGAGCGGGCGCACTCTGGCGTTGCGCGCCGACATCACGCCGCAAGTGGCACGCATCGATGCGCATCTGCTCAATCGTCAAGGCGTGGCGCGCTTGTGTTATGCCGGCAGCGTGTTGCACACCCAACCGATGGGGCTGACGCGTACCCGTGAGCTGTTGCAAATCGGTGCCGAGTTGTATGGGCATGGCGGCTTGGAAAGCGATCTGGAAATCCAGCAGCTGATGTTGCAATCACTGGCTTTGCTGGGCATCAAAGACGTGCATCTTGATCTCGGCCATGTTGGCGTATTTCGCGCGCTGGTGAGCCATGCCAAGCTCGACAAGGAACTCGAAAGCGAATTATTTGTCGCGCTGCAAAGCAAGGACAGCGCGGCTTTGCAAACATTGGCGCGGCCGCTGGATGCGACCCTGCGCAACGCTTTGCTGGCACTGCCGACACTGTATGGCAATTGTGCCGATGTGCTGGCGAAGGCACGCAAGCTGTTACCGGATTATCCGGGAATTGGTGCGGCACTGGATGATTTGCAAAGCATTTCCGGCAAGTTGCTACCGCTGGTGTCCAGCGTGGGCATAGACCTCGCCGATCTGCGCGGCTATCACTATCACAGCGGCATGGTGTTCGCCGCTTACCATGCCGGCAGCCATGACGCGATTGCGCTGGGCGGGCGCTACGACGATCTCGGCAAGAGCTTCGGGCGCGCGCGCGCCGCGACCGGATTCAGCATGGACCTGCGCCAGTTGTATCGCCTGTTGCCGCCGCAAGCAGCCAAGTTAGGCGTATGCGCGCCGCACTACGAAAAACTTTTGTCCGGGCACCCGCTCGACGCCGCCGTGTTGCGCGACAAGATCGCACAACTGCGCGCGGCGGGCGAGGCGGTGGTGGTGGATTTGCTCGGCGATGCGACATTGCGCCGGGAGTTGCAGTGCGATCGTGAATTGGTTTTGCGCGATGGTGTTTGGCAGGTCGTCGCGCTTTGATTTTTAAAATTCGAAAGTTTTGTAATGGCTAAGAACGTAGTGGTAATCGGTACCCAATGGGGTGATGAAGGCAAGGGCAAGATCGTCGATTGGCTGACCGATCATGCGCAAGGCGTGGTACGTTTTCAGGGTGGCCATAACGCCGGGCATACCTTGGTGATCGGCGGCAAGAAAACCGTGTTGCATCTGATCCCATCCGGCATTCTGCGCGACCATGTGATGTGCTACATCGGCAACGGCGTGGTGCTGTCGCCATCGGCATTGCTCAAGGAAATGGACGAACTGCAACAGGCCGGGATCGATGTCTATAACCGCCTGAAGATCTCCGAAGCCTGCCCATTGATTTTGCCCTATCACGAAGCGATCGATAAAGCCCGCGAGTTGGCGAAAGGTGATGCCAAGATCGGCACCACCGGACGCGGCATCGGCCCAGCCTATGAAGACAAGGTCGCGCGCCGCGCGATTCGTTTGCAAGACATTTTTTTCCGCGAACGCTTTGCCGCCAAGCTGGGCGAGGTGTTGGACTACCACAACTTCGTGTTGAAGAATTACTTCCATGCCGAAACAGTCGACTTCCAAAAGATCCTGGACGATACGCTGGCGCTGGCCGGGCGCATCAAGCCGCTGGTGATGGACGTGCCGCGCGCCTTGTATGAAGCCAATCAGGCCGGCAAGAGTCTGCTGTTCGAAGGTGCGCAGGGTGCGTTGCTGGACATCGACCATGGCACTTACCCGTTCGTTACGTCGAGCAACTGTATCGCCGGTGCGGCCTGTGCCGGGGCAGGGGTAGGGCCGCAGATGCTGCACTATGTGCTGGGCATCACCAAGGCTTACACCACGCGAGTTGGCTCCGGTCCATTCCCGACCGAGCTGTATGACGCAGTCGATAAACGCGATCCAATTGGTGAGGGATTGGCCAAGCGCGGTCACGAATTCGGCTCCACCACCGGGCGTGCGCGTCGCTGCGGTTGGTTCGATGCCGCCGCGCTCAAGCGTTCGATCCAGATCAACGGCGTGTCAGGTTTGTGTGTCACCAAGCTGGACGTGATGGATGGCATGGAAGTGGTGCGCATCGGTGTGGGTTACCGCATCAATGGTGTGGATAGTGACATTCTGCCGGCGGGTGCGGATGCACTGGCGGATTGCCAGGCAGTGTATGAGGAAATGCCGGGCTGGAGTGAAAGTACCTTGGGTGTGCAACGCTATGAAGAGTTGCCGAAGGCTGCGCGCAACTACCTGGAGCGCATTGCCAAGGCATGCGGAGTACCGATAGATATGGTTTCGACCGGGCCGGATCGCGATGAAACTATCGTACTGCGCCATCCGTTTGAGTAGGCTGGTGAATGTGATGGACGACGAAAAATCACAGTGCAGAATCAGCGCTGCGATTTTGTTATTGCGTTGGATTTATTTAAAGCTGGAGCACAGAAGAGTCTCGGTGACGCAAGCGCGACCCCGGCATCCGTTGCATCGGATGCCTTTCGAGTCCTGGCGCGAAGCACGCAGGTGCTTCGCTTGTTCCGGGCACGAAAAAAATGGCCCGCTTGCGCGAGCCATTTCATGTTGTGGTGCCAGAAGAAGACCAGAATCGTAGTTCATAGTCGTCCATCGTAGTCCAAAAACACCTCGCTGTAAGCCTTTATTCAAGCCATTTTTCGCAATCATCGTCTTTTTACATCCAAGGAAATCCAATACAAGCCAAAGTTTTATGGTATAGTTTTAGGTATAGAAAATATGGTGTGACCCGAACCTATGCCAAAGCTTGCGACAGGACTTACGGTTAAAAAGCTCGATGTCGCGAAGCCTAAAACGACTTTGTCAGATGGTCGTGGATTGTCTCTTGTGGTCGATGCCAACGGTAACAAGCGTTGGGTGTTCAGATATACAAGGCCGGACGGTCGGCGCAACTGGTTAGGTTTGGGGGCATACCCTGATACCTCACTTTTGATGGCACGCTCCGTGGCACAGGAAGCAAGAGAGCGGTTATCCAATGGTGAAGACCCGGCAGATATAAAAAAGGATTCCAAGCGTGCTGAAAAGGCTGTTGCGCGTGGCACATTTAGGGCAATAGCCGAAGAATGGTATGCACACAAAGCAAAAAGCTGGGCTTCCGAGACAGCCCGCAAAGCGCGTGAGTCACTTGATGACGATCTTTTCCCTAAATTGGGAGCAAAGCCAATTGCTGAGATCACCTCTGCTGATATTAAGCCTATCATTCTCCTTGTCCATGAGCGCGCCCCGCGACTAGCGGTAAAGGCGCGCCAGTATTGCAACCAGATAATCGAGTACGCCATTCAAGAAGGTTTGCGCGAGGATGGGCGATTGCTGTCGTTGCGGGGGGTTTTGCCTAAATCACATAAAAGTCACTATGCTGCCGTCACTAAGTCGAATGATCTTCCCGCGCTAGTCAAAGCCATTGATGCCATCGGCTCGCCGCAATCGCGTGCCGCCATTCTGTTCTGTCTTTACACCGCCTTGCGCCCCGGTGTGGTGGTAGGCGCACGCTGGGACGAATTCGATCTCAATGCAATGGAGTGGCACATACCCGCTTCACGCATGAAAATGGGTAACGACCATATCACGCCGATCCCTTCGCAAATGTTGCCACTGCTGGATAGGCAACGTGAGATCACGGACGATTCACCATTCGTATTTCCCGGCGTAAGAAATCCAAAAAACCAGCACATGCACCGCGATAGCCTGAGCAAGATACTGCGTGAAAGCGGGTTGCGCGGCGTGACAGTGACGCATGGATTCCGCGCTACATTGCGAACCATTGCGCGCGAGAAGTTTCGGGTCGATGCCGATGTATTGGAGGCACAGCTTGCACACGCTAAAAAAGATGAGATACAAGCCGCCTACGACCGAACCCAATTTCTCGAAGAGCGGCATAAACTAGTGCAAGACTGGGCTGATTATCTGGCGGCGCAGACAAAGAGCACGGATGAAACCCCAGCAGGCGCGAAAGTGATCCCGTTGCATGGGCACAGGGCTTGATATTTTGCTGAGACCAGCTCGAAACATTGAGTTAAAGATGAACAGCTCGTATTTGGCATAAGGGTTTTATAAAGAAGCAATTTGATGAATGGCATGGCGTTTTTCTTCATTCAGACCTTCGATATCTTTTTCGTCAATCCACCCCTCTCTGAGTACTCTTCCGAATACACTGATCAGTTGAGGCCGCCGGCCTTTGCGGACCTTGGCGGTTTGCTGAAAAGGACCTCGGTTGAGCATACTGGAAGGTCCGGTTCTCAATTTCTTGAACTGTCACTTCTAACCCACAAGGGACAGTCGAGCTTCGATTTTCGCTTCCCCAAACCCGCCCTTCGCGAAGTAGCACTAACGACACAAAGCGACCATAGCAACTTCACGAAAGCGGACGCTCATGCTCAAATCCAAAGCTCATTGGATAAAGTTAGGTCTTGATTGTTTTGCTTAAATCATAATAGTGTTCGCTACCAGGATAAGGAGTATCCAAATGCAAGTATTAAATTATGAAACCAAAGCTAAACAGCGCCCTGCCAAAGATGGAGTGGTTGAGGTGCGTCCGCGCAACGCCATGATGGACAAGCTGGTAAAACATGTTAGCACCAGCCCTAAATATTCCTTCGAGGCCGTTTGCAAAACCATTGGCGGTGCCGTGGAGAAATCAAAAACGAAGGCTTAAACTCTAATAAGT
>CABEDG010000161.1_pt1 | contig 16560 bp, 12 predicted proteins | sample 3132891 | NCBI WGS metagenome assembly CABEDG01 (sample SAMEA5534329, study PRJEB31848) | metagenome | biome: tundra; feature: field; material: soil | place: USA | collected 2013-05 | depth 0.15 m
CCTCCGCCTCAAGAATATGTCCTTCGTCAATCAAACGCAGCGCATCCTGTTCCGATGTGTCCGCTTTACTTCCGCTGCCGCCCGCGAGGGCTTGTCCGGTAGAACGAAATCGATCAAATATCCCCATCTCACAACCTTTCCACGGTGATTTTTGCTAAACTGATTTAGCTGGGTTGTTGATTAGACTTATGCGCCAAGAGCGTGGACTAAGTCCGACAATAGCTAGGTGCTACCCTTTCCATTCCAGAAATATGCCCGGAGCAACAACATGATACTTGATTGGTTCAACGCTGGAGAAGCGGTTTTGTTTGCACAAGAAATAGTCCGTGGTGTAAATCGGCTATTCCCCCCTACGGATCAAAAAGGGAAGGCAATTCCAGCGAAGGTGTATCAGAAAAAATTCGATAGTCTGATCGTTCGCATACGCACATTTTCGTCAAAGCATAAACTGAACATTTATAAAAAGGCGAAACTTCTTAATACGATCAAATGGGAAATGCGAGACGCTGGCCACGAGGAGATTATTATTGACGAATTCATCTCCTTCATCACCCCTCTGTTGAACAAGTAGTTCGTACTTATTTGGAAGCGCCAGGAATCTTCTTGCTGATCAGCGCGCCCTCATATCCAGTGCGCAGGTTCATCTCTTCGGGAACACCTCTTCCCTTGCTGCACGATTTCCCGCTTACCCGCTATTAATTCGGTAAGATTGCGTCTGCGCGCCAATCGCGGCGCGGACTCCGTTCAGACGATCATTCATTATGAAAATTCACGAGTATCAAGGTAAAGAAATCCTGCGTCAATTTGGCGTACCCACGCCGCGCGGTGTGGCGTGCTTCAGTGTTGATGAAGCAGTGGCTGCGGCGCAGCAATTGGGCGGCGCGGTGTGGGTGGTGAAGGCGCAAATCCATGCCGGTGGACGCGGCAAGGGCGGCGGGGTGAAAGTGGCGCGCTCGCTGGAAGAGGTGCGCAGTGCTGCGCGGCAGATATTGGGTATGCATCTGGTCACGCATCAAACCGGCCATGACGGCCAAGTGGTGCGGCGCTTGTTGATTGAAGAGGGCGCGCAAATTACCAAGGAATTTTATCTCGGTATGGTGATCGATCGCAGCACGCAGCGCGTCGCCTTGTTGGCTAGTAGCGAGGGCGGCATGGAGATCGAAGAGGTGGCCGCGCATAGTCCTGAGAAAATTCACACTGTGCGCATCGACCCTGTCACCGGACTAAACGCACCGGATGCGGCGCAAGTCGCGCGCAGCATCGGTATCCCTGATGTGGCGATAGATGGTGCGGTAGTCGCGTTGCAAGGTTTGTATCGTGCCTTCGTGGAGAAGGATGCGATGCTGGCAGAAATCAATCCGCTGGCGCTGACCGCAGATGGGCGTGTGCTGGCATTGGATGCAAAGTTTAATTTTGACAGCAACGCGCTGTATCGTCATCCCGAGATCGTCGCGATGCGCGATTTGGACGAAGAAGATCCCGCCGAAATCGAGGCCTCCAAGTTCGACCTTAGCTATATCTCTTTGGATGGCGACATCGGTTGTCTGGTGAATGGTGCAGGACTCGCGATGGCGACCATGGACATCATCAAGCTGTATGGCGGTAGCCCGGCGAACTTCCTTGATGTGGGAGGCGGGGCGAGCAAGGAAAAAGTTACTGAAGCGTTCAAGCTGATGCTGCATAACCCAAAACTGAAAGCGATTCTGGTCAACATCTTCGGCGGCATCATGAAGTGTGATGTGATCGCAGAAGGTGTGGTGGCAGCGGCGCGTGAGGTGCATCTCAAAGTGCCGCTGGTGGTACGACTAGAAGGAACGAATGTCGAGATCGGCAAAAAGATTCTGGCGGAATCCGGCTTGACTATCATTTCCGGCAACGACATGGCGGATGCAGCTCAAAAAGTAGTTGCTGCTGCGAGGGCTGCATAATGTCTATCCTGATCGATAAGAACACCAGAGTGATGACGCAGGGCATGACCGGCAAGGTAGGCCAATTCCACACCACGAACTGCAAGGCCTACGCGAATGGGGCGGCGTGTTTCGTCGCAGGTGTCACACCGGGCAAGGCGGGGCAGAGCTACGAGGGCATCCCGGTATATGACAGCGTGATGGATGCCAAGGCGCAAAGCGGCGCGACAGTGTCGGTGATCTACGTGCCGCCGGCTTACGCGGCTGCCGCGATAGATGAGGCGGTTGAAGCTGGACTGGATTTGGTGATCTGCATCACCGAAGGCGTTCCGGTGCACGACATGCTGCGCACCCGCTACAAGATGTCCCTCCAGGGGATACCGACTTTCAGCGAGAGCAAAAACGCTCTCGCGAAAGATCGTGTTCAGGGCAAGCGTACCCTGCTGATCGGGCCGAACTGTCCCGGGCTGATCACTCCGGATGAAATCAAGATCGGCATCATGCCCGGACATATTCACCGCAAGGGGCGCATCGGCGTGGTGTCGCGCTCCGGCACGCTGACCTACGAAGCGGTCTGGCAGCTGACCGCGCTTGGCTTGGGGCAATCGTCTTGTGTTGGCATCGGCGGTGATCCGATCAACGGCCTGAAGCATCTCGATGTGATGAAGCTGTTCAACGGCGATCCGGAAACCGACGCGGTGATCATGGTCGGCGAAATCGGTGGCAGCGACGAAGAGGAATGTGCGCGCTGGATCAAGGACAACATGCGCAAACCGGTGGTCGGTTTCATCGCGGGTGTGACCGCGCCGCCCGGCAAGCGCATGGGACACGCGGGTGCGATCATTTCCGGGGGGCAAGGCGGTGCCGAAACCAAGCTGGCGGTGATGGAAGAGTGCGGTATCCACATCACGCGCAATCCGGCGGAAATGGGGCGTGTGATGCAAAAAGTCTTGAAGAGTTAAGCAATGCCGGAATTGCTCTTCACTTCCCAGTTTTGGGTCGATGTATTCAAGATCATCATGATCGATGTGCTGCTGAGCGCCGACAACTCGGTGGTTATCGCGCTGGCTTGTCGCAACCTGCCTTTGGAACAACGCAAAAAAGGGATTTTGTTTGGCGTGCTGGGTGCGATAGTTTTGCGCATCGTGCTGACTTTTTTTGCAGTGAGCCTGTTGTCGCTGCCCTATCTCAAACTGGTGGGCGCGCTGCTGCTGATCTGGATCGGCATCAAACTGATCCTGCCCGAGGATGAGCACAGCGCGGATAGTATTCAAGCCGATACGCGTCTGTTCGGCGCGGTCAAGACCATCATCATCGCCGACTTGGTGATGAGTCTGGATAACGTGCTGGGTGTGGCGGCTGCGGCCAAGGGTAATGTGCTGTTGCTGGTATTCGGCCTGCTGATCAGCATTCCGCTGATAGCCTGGAGCAGCCAGTTGGTGCTGAAGTTGATCGACCGTTTTTCCGTCATTATCTACGCCGGTGGAGCGCTGCTTGGTTATGTGGCGGGCGAGATGCTGGTCAGCGAGGCATTGCTCAAACCGCTGGTCGAGGCGCGCCACTATTTGCACTGGTTGATACCGGTGCTGTGTGCGTTGCTGGTAATGGGTCTTGGCAGATGGTTGGCGATGCGCAAGGCCGTGGAAGGTGAAGTCATCAATCTGGTGGATGAAGCGGTTTTAGCAGGGATGGGCGACAAGTCGCCCAACTCGCAAAAAGTGACTGTCGCATCGGAAAAGGTTCTGGCAGGGATGGGCGACCAGTCGCCCAACTCGCACAATAAATCGTAAGGGGAATAAATGAAAATACTGATTCCGTTTGATGGTTCGGCTAATGCCCAACGTTCGGTTGACTACGTGATTAAAAATATCGCCGCGCTGAAGGAGACGCCGCAACTGCTGTTGCTGAACGTGCAGTGGAATATGGCAACAGGCAACGTCAAGCTGTTCATCAATCAAAAAACAATCAATGACTATTATCGCGAACAAGGCATGGCCGCGCTGCAGTCGGCGCGCGCTGCTCTGGATGCCGCCGCGTTACCTTACCAATACCACATCAGCATCGGCACACCGGCGGAAGCGATCGTGCAATACGCCAATGAGCAGAGCGTGGACCAGATCGTGATGGGCAGGCAGGGGCAGGGCGGTTTGCAATCATTGTTGCTGGGATCGGTGGTGAACAAGGTGTTGCATCTGACAAGCGGTCCTGTGTTGCTGGTCAAATAGAAAAACGACCCCTCCGGTTTCTGGGATAGGCCAACTTAATTTTAGATAATTCGTAATAAATCTAAAGGATTGTGGTACGTTGTTGCGAAATATATTAATATCCGCGCCATAACTTGTTCGACATCATGCATCAGGCTCGACAACAGGCATCAGGGGGTAGCATGAATAGGTGGTTGTTTTGGCAGAAGGACTGGTTTGTAGGTTTGCTGGTTGCATTGGTATTTTTTCTGGGTGCCAATAGCGACCTGATGCAGAGTCTGGAGCGCAAGGCTTATGACTTGGGCGTTTTGGCTTCCTCACGGAATCCGAGCGACAAGATCGCGGTGATTGCGATTGATGAGCAAAGCATCGCCAACCTGGGGCGCTGGCCGTGGCCGCGTGCGATACATGCCAAGATGCTGGATGTCTTGGCGGCGGGTCATGCCAAGGTAATCGGGTATACCGCATTTTTCTTCGAGCCGCAGGTAGATGCCGGGCTTGACTATATTTACAAGATTGCCGAATTGCTTGGCAATTCAAAACTTAAAGATACCACTGACCCCGCACAACAAGCCGAATTGGCGCAGCTCAGTGCCTTGTTGCAGGAGGCGGCGCAAAATCTCGATAACGATCAAAAGCTCAGCGAAAGCATAGCCAAGGCGAACGATGTTCTGCTGGCGATGTTCTTCGAGTTGGGCGAACCGCAAGGCAAACCCGACCAGGAATTGCCTGACTATGTGTTGCGCAATAATCTCACGAATGTGAAAGATGCCAGCGGTTCAGGCGAGATGCCGTTGCCATCGCGAAGTGTGTTATCACCGATTCCGGCATTGGGCAGCAAGGCATTGGCCCTCGGACACCTGAACAGCTTTCCGGATGTGGACGGTGCAATACGTACCGAACCGCTGGTGGTTGGCTATTACGATCAATACTATCCGTCGCTGTCACTGATGCTGGCGGCCAAGAGCCTCAATCTCGAGCCTAAGGATATACACATCAATCTGGGCGAAGGGGTGCAGCTGGGTAATCAGAAAATCGCGACAGACTCGGCCTTGCGGATGCACACCTATTTTTACAAGGATAAAGATGGGCGACCAGCCTTTCCGATGGATTCCTTCTATGATGTTTTATCAGGCAAGATTCCGGCTGAAAAATACCGCGACAAAATCGTGCTGATCGGTGCGTCGGCAGCCGGTATCGGTTCGTTGCAAGTGACGCCCATTTCTTCCAGCATGGCACCGGTGGTAACTTTGGCGCATTCGGTGTCGAGCATCCTCAAAGGTGATTTTTTTGTTACGCCCAGCTGGGCTGGATGGGCGCAAATCGGCGTATTCCTGTTGGTCGCGCTATATCTGATTCTGTTGTTGCCGCGTCTGAATGCCGCCATCGGCGCGGTGGTCACCGGCGCGTTGTTCACCGTGTTGTTGGTTGCGCATTTCATATTGATGACGACGCAGGCGATGTGGTTGCAACTGATGTTGCCCGCCGCGCTGTTGTTGGTTGGTCATTTGTTGCTGACGACCAAACGCTTCCTGATGACCGAGAAGGGCAAGCAGAGATCCGATGCAGAATCGGCGGAAAGCAACCGTATGCTCGGCTTGGCTTTCCAGGGTCAGGGGCAATTGGATATCGCCTTCGACAAGTTCCGCAAGGTGCGGGTGGACGATAGTCTGATGGAGGTGCTGTACAACCTGGGGCTGGATTTTGAGCGCAAGCGCCAGTTCAATAAGGCGGAGTCGGTATTCAAATACATGGCGGAATATAACCCCAAGTTCCGCGACTTGGATGCGCGCTTGGCACAATCCAAGGCGATGTCGGAAACAGTGATGCTCGGCGGTTCATCCGGCAAGAGTAACGCCAGCACGATGGTGCTGGACAAGGCGGGTGTGTCCAAGCCGATGCTGGGACGTTATGAAATAGAGAAGGAGCTCGGCAAGGGTGCGATGGGGGTGGTGTATCTCGGCAAAGACCCGAAAATCGGTCGCGTCGTGGCGATCAAGACTATGGCACTGGCGCAAGAGTTCGAGGCCGATGAGCTGGAAGACGTGAAATCCCGCTTCTTCCGCGAGGCCGAAACAGCGGGTCGTCTGAATCACCCGAACATCGTAACTATGTATGATGCGGGAGAAGAGCATGACCTTGCCTACATCGCGATGGAGTTCCTCAAAGGCAAGGACTTGGCTCCCTATACCAAGCCGGATAATTTGCTGCCATTGCCCAAGGTGATGAATATCATTGCACGCGTCGCCGATGCGCTGGATTATGCGCATAAACAGAACGTGGTGCATCGCGACATCAAACCGGCCAACATCATGTACGACCCCGAGACGGATACGCCTAAGGTGACCGATTTCGGCATTGCGCGTATCACCGACTCGAGCAAAACCAAAACCGGCATGGTATTGGGTACGCCATCTTTTATGTCGCCGGAGCAATTGGCCGGAAAGAAGATCGAAGGTGCGTCAGACCTGTTTTCTTTGGGCGTGAGTTTGTACCAAATGGCTTGTGGTAAGCTTCCGTTCGAAGGGGATTCGATGGCGCAATTAATGTTCCGGATCGCCAATGAACCGCATACCGATATTCTGAGCATCAGGGCAGATTTGCCGACATGTTTGGTGGCGATCATTAACCGATCATTGGCCAAGCAAGTTGAGGATCGCTATGCCAATGGCGCTGAAATGGCCGACGCATTGCGCCAGTGTGCTGCACTCGCAAGGGGTACACCAAAGGTAGGCAATCCGCTACCCGCTGAAGCGGGTGCGGAGTTGACACCGCCGGTGGGTGCCACGCCGCGAAGCGGCGACCCTTTCACAGCCAGCAGATAGGGGGTATACATGAAGATTGCAGAAGCGCTGGAAATATTCAGCCAGACCCACCCCGGCATGGTGCGCTCGCACAATGAAGATAGTGTGGCGTGCGAGCCTGCCTGTGGCTTGGTGGTGTTGGCTGACGGCATGGGGGGGTACAATGCGGGCGAGGTGGCTAGCGGCATTGCTGTTTCGGTGGTCGTGACGGAAGTCAGTCACCGTTTGCTGAACGCCAGCCCGGTGGAACGCGGGGAGAAAGACGGCGAGGAGCTGGGCGTGTCGCTGTTGCGCGACAACATTCAGAAGGCCAATGCCTCTATTTTTCATGCTGCGCAAAGTCAGCCGCAGTATGCCGGGATGGGAACGACCATCGTCTCCGGACTGTTTTATGACAACCGCGTGGCGGTTGGACATGTGGGTGATTCGCGCATGTACCGATTGCGCGGCGAAGTGCTGGAAACGGTCACCCGAGATCACTCCCTGCTACAGGAGCAGATTGATAGGGGAATGATCAGCGTTGAAGATGCGCGCTTGTCCAAGAACAAAAATTTGGTGACGCGCGCGGTCGGGATTGATGCCGATGTGGATCCGGAAATCCATGTGCATGACGTGTTGGTTGGGGATATTTACCTGCTGTGTTCGGACGGTTTGAACGACATGGTGGAGGATGAAGATATTCAGTCCACGCTTTATGCGTTGCAGAGTAATTTGCCGCTTGCGGCAAGTCAGTTGATACAGATGGCGAACGATAATGGCGGCCGCGATAATGTTTCGGTGATACTGGTGAAGGTAAAGGGCAAATTTGCCGTGCCGCGTGGTTGGCTGGCTAAACTGCTCAGTTGGTTTGAGAAATAATTTAGTACGAGGGTTACGACTATGGCTGCAAAATTGATACTCAGCATGGATGGGGTGATAATCAAAGAATATCCCCTTAACAAAGAGCGCATGACCATCGGGCGCAAGGCACACAACGACATCGCCATCGACAACTTGGCGGTGAGCGGTGAGCATGCTGCGATCGTTACCATCTTGCATGATTCCTTCCTCGAGGACCTGGATAGTACCAACGGGCTGGAAGTAAATGGGAAACCGACTAAAAAGCACTTCCTGCAAAACAATGATGTAATCGAAATCGGCAAATACAAGCTGAAATACATCAACGACCAAGTCACCCAGACCAGTCCCGCTGACTTTGAAAAGACTATGGTTCTGCGTGCACCCGTTAAGCAGGCGACTCCAGCCCCAGCTGCAAACAAACCGGCGGAGATACACGGTTTTATGCAAACGCAAGCCGGTAGTAAACCGACACATGAAGAGGCGGTAGAAAGGACCGGCAAGTTCGAAGCGCACCAGCTGGTTCCGGCTGCTCCTGCCCAAGCTGCTGCGCCAGCAAAGCCAGCACAGCCGGCTGTTTCTGCTTCTGCGGCTGCTCCGCAAGCTGGTGCTCCCAAACAGGTCGCTGTGGTGCAAGTTTTGACTGGGCCTAATGCCGGGAAGGAACTCGAGTTGGTAAAAAACCTCACCACTTTAGGTAAGCCGGGCATGCAGGTGGCAGTACTGACCCGTCGTCCGCAGGGTTTCTTCATCACCCATGTCGAAGGGGAAAATTTCCCGTTGGTGAATGGTCAGGCACTGACTAATCAGGCGCATCAGCTGAATGAGCACGATGTGATTGAGCTGGCTGGGGTCAAGATGGAATTCTATTTCAAGGGATAGCGGTGGGCAGAGGACATAACCAGCGACTTGGCTGGCAAACAACGCCAGCCAAGTCGCTGGTTATGTCCTCTGTCCTCTGTTAGGCGTCGTGAAAAAAAACGCAATCTTGATTGGGTTTGGGCTGCTGATAGTCTTATTTTTTGTCGGTAGCGCCGCCCATTTCTACAGGCTGGATTTTGTCGAACAGCTGTCTTCTATTATTCACGATTATCGATTGCGGTTGACCATGCCGCGCACGCTGGATGATCGTATCGTTATTATCGATATAGACGAAAAAAGCCTGAAGGAAGAAGGGCGCTGGCCATGGGGGCGTGACCGCTTGGCCTTGTTGATGGACAAGCTGTTCGACAAATATGGCGTCGCGGTGGTGGGCTTTGACGTCGTTTTTGCCGAGAGGGATGAGAGTTCAGGGCTAAAGGTGTTGCAGAAGCTCGGGCAAAACCAACTCAAGGGCGATATGTCGTTTCAATCGACGCTCAGCCAAATCCAACCGCAACTCGAGTACGACAAACTGTTTGCCAGCAAGATCAAAAATCGCAATGTGGTGTTGGGGTATTATCTAACCAATCAAAAAGACCAGCGTGCTTCCGGGATGCTTCCCGAGCCGACCTTCCCATCTGGCTCCTTCAAGGGACATTCGGTAGAGTTCACGACTTGGAATGGCTACGGGGCCAATCTCCCCGAGTTGCAGCAAGCCGCTGCCAGCGCGGGTCACTTCAATCCTTTGGTGGACTTTGATGGCCGGGTACGCCGTGTGCCCATGCTCGTAGAATACGACGGCGCATATTATGAATCTTTATCTCTTGCGATGGTTCGCACCTTGCTGGGCCAAACCAAATTGTTACCTGGTTATGCCGAGGTCAAGACCGGCGGGTATGCCGGTTTGGAGTGGTTGGAGCTGGATGCGGCCGGAGGCAGGCTAAAAATCCCGGTTGACAGTGATGTGGCAACTTTTGTGCCGTACCGCGGTGGACAGGGGAGTTTTCGTTATATTTCGATAACCGATGTGCTGCACGACCGCGTTGATCCTGCACAACTGAAAGACAAGATCATTCTGGTGGGCACAACCGCTCCCGGGTTGTTGGATATGCGCGCCACACCGGTGGCGGAGGTTTACCCGGGGGTGGAAGTCCACGCCAACATGATTTCCGGTATTCTCGATCAAAATTTGAAAGAGCGACCTGCTTATATGCTGGGTGCGGAGGTGGTTTGGCTGTTGTTGATCGGCATTGCGTTGAGCTTTTTGTTGCCGTTATTCACCCCAGCCAAAGCGATTCTCGCCTCGGTCTTTGTACTCATCACTACGATAGGGCTGAGTTTGGTTGCTTGGCAGTTCGGGAATGTATTGATGCCAGTGGCGAACAGTCTGGTGATGATCGCGTTGTTATTCGCCTTCAATATGTCTTACGGTTACTTCTTCGAGTCACGTACCAAACGGCAGATTATCGGACTGTTCGGGCAATATGTGCCGAGCGAACGGGTAGAGGAAATGGTGAAACATCCGGAAAGCGTGTCCATGGAAGGCGAAAGCCGTGAAATGACCATTCTGTTTTCAGATGTGCGTGGCTTTACCACCATCTCGGAGGGCTTGGATCCAAAAGAATTATCCCTGTTGATGAATGAGTTTTTGACTCCCTTGTCGCGCGTTATCTATAAACACCGCGGCACGATAGACAAGTATATGGGCGACTGCATCATGGCATTTTGGGGGGCACCTCTGCCGGACAAGGATCATGCCCGCAATGCCATACTGGTGGGTATCGAGATGCAGGCGACTTTACAAGCATTGCAGCCACACTTCAAGGAACGCGGTTGGCCGGGAATTCACGTTGGTGTGGGCATCAATACCGGGCGCGTCAGTGTGGGCAACATGGGTTCAGAAGTGCGTGTTGCCTACACGGTGATGGGCGATGAAGTGAACCTGGCATCACGTCTGGAAGGTATCACCAAGCAATACGGGGTGGGCATCATCGTCGGTGAGAATACCCGGAACCTCGTGACGGACTTTCTATATTGCGAACTTGACCACGTGCGGGTAAAAGGTAAAGATAGGCCCGTGGCGATTTACGAACCGATAGCATTGGTCAGTGAGGCGAGCAAAGCACTGCAGGACGAAGTCAAGTTGTTCCATGAAGTGCGTCGCCTGTATCGCAAGCAGGATTGGGATCAGGCAGAATTGCAACTGATGAATTTGCAGCGCATGTCGCCGGACACTGCCCTGTATAGAATCTACGCGGAGCGGGTCGTCTACTTCCGTAAAAATCCACCGAATGCGGATTGGGACGGTGTGTTCGTGTTCCAGACCAAGTAACCCGATTAATTTCTCAGGATACACGGGACAAAATGAAACTCAGAGTATTGGGATGCAGTGGTGGAATCGGTGGCAATCTGCGCACCACTTCGCTCCTGCTTGATCATGACGTGCTGATTGACGCCGGTACCGGGGTAGGTGAACTCAGCCTGACAGAACTAGCTATGATTGATCATGTTTTCGTTACCCACTCTCACCTTGATCATATCGCCTGCATTCCATTCATGCTGGACAGCGCTGGGTTCATGCGTGATCGCCCATTGACTGTTTATGCAAGCGAGGAGACGCTGGACATCCTCAAACAACATATTTTCAATTGGAAAATATGGCCGGATTTCAGCGAGATTCCTAATGCTCGGCAACCTTACCTGCGTTACCAGTCGATGGGGCTGGGCGAGACTGTTGTCCTGAATGGGCGCAAGATAACCTCTGTCCCCGCCAATCATGTTGTGCCTGCGGTTGGCTATCATTTGGACAGTGGTAAGGCGAGCCTGGTTTTTAGCGGGGATACCACCACTAATGATGCGTTATGGAAGGTGGTCAACAAAATTGAGAATTTGCGTTACCTCATCATCGAGACGGCATTTTCAAACAGAGAAAAGGATTTAGCGGTACTTTCCAAGCATCTGTGCACCAGTATGCTCGCTGAAGAGTTGGTCAAATATAAGCGCGATGCAGAGGTATTCATCACTCATCTCAAACCGGGTGAGATGGAGTTGATTATGCAGGAGATAGAAGATTGTGTGCGTGGGCTGCGTCCCAAGATGTTGTTGAACAATCAAGAATTCGAGCTTTAAGAGCAGGCGATGAGTTACACACCCGACATCAAAATTCTGGTTGGATATAGACCATGATTGATGCCGAGGTCGGCACAACAGCAACCTAATGAGACGGGCGAGGGAGTGGAATGAGTACAGTAATGGCGACCAATAGCGCAGCAAACAATGTCGGTGATATGAGCCTCAGGCTCGAATTCACCAAGAATCTCAATCACGTCAACAATAAGATACACGCCACCGGTAACGTTGATGAAATCATGCTGGAGGTCAGCAAGGACATCTGCGCGCTGTTCAATGCGGATCGGCTGACCATCTATGTCGTGGGTGAAGACAATATCTCACTTGTTTCGAAGGTCAAGACCGGACTCAATTCTTTCAAAGATCTCAAGTTACCTATCGCTGAGCAAAGCCTTGCCGGTTATGCGGCAATGCATAAAAAACTGCTTAACATCAAGGATGTTTACGATGAAAAAGAGTTGGCGCAGTACAGCGCGCATCTGCGTTTTTTTAAGGAAGTAGACAAGCGCACCGGATACCGTACCAAGCAAATGCTGGTCGCTCCGATTCTGGATGCAGCCAGTGGCGATCTGGTTGGCGTCATCCAGGTCATCAATAACAAGGCTGGTGTCCCTTTTGCGGCGATGATCGAAGAAGGCGTGCAGGAACTGGCGCAGACCATGGCGGTGGCATTGCGCCAGCATCAGCGTCAGCAAAGCAGCACGACCAAGACCAAGTATGACTATCTGGTTGCCGATGCGGTACTTTCTGCTGCGGAATTCGAATTGGCGACGCGCACCGCGCGGCGCAAGGGCATAGACATCGAAGAGGTGCTGCTAGACGAATTTCAAGTCAGTGTCGCCGCCTTGGGCAAGGCGCTGTCCAGCTTTTTTGGAGTCCCTTACGAACCATACCGGAGCGATCGCCTCAAGCCTGCCGAGTTGTTGAAAAACCTGAGGCGCGAGTATGTAGAAAGCAGTCATTGGATTCCAATCGAGGAAACCCAGGAGGGGCTGATGATTTTGACCACTGATCCGGAGCGGATTCAGGCTTCGCGGGTGGTCAATAACATTTTCTCCAAGAGCCGCCTGATCTATCAGGTTTGCTCGCAACGCGAATTCAAGCAAACCCTGGATTTGTTTTATGGTGGCAGCGCTGTTTCAGATGGTAGCGGTGCCCTCGCAGGTGATGAATCGTCTATGGATGATTTGTTGACTAGCATGGGTGGAGAAGAAGAAGAAAGCTCCGGTGTCAGCCAGGAGGACGTCAGCGCCGCCGCCGATAACGAATTGGTCAAGCTGGTCAACAAGGTCATCGTAGATGCTTACCGGATGGGCGCGTCGGATATTCATATCGAACCGGGACCGGGCAAAGCCAAGACGCAGATTCGGGTGCGCAAAGACGGTTCATTGATGAACTACATCGAAGTGCCGGCCACCTATCGCAACGCGCTGGTGACGCGCCTCAAGATCATGTGCGACCTGGATATTTCCGAGAAGCGCAAACCGCAGGACGGCAAGATCAAGTTCAAGAAATTCGGCCCGCTGGATATCGAGCTGCGTGTGGCGACCATTCCCTCGCAGGGCGGCGTGGAAGACGTGGTGATGCGTATTCTGGCCTCCGGTGAGCCATTGCCATTGGAAAAGATGGGCTTCTCCACGCGCAATTCAGAGTTGGTCAAAGCTACGGTCAGCAAGCCATACGGGCTGTTCTTCGTGTGCGGCCCGACCGGTTCCGGTAAAACCACCACGCTGCACTCCATCCTCAAATACATCAACAAGCCGGACACCAAGATCTGGACCGTCGAAGATCCGGTGGAAATTACCCAGAAGGGGCTGCGCCAGGTGCAGATCAACAAAAAGGCCGGGCTGGATTTCCCCACCATCATGCGCGCCTTTCTGCGTGCCGATCCGGACGTGATTATGGTCGGTGAAATGCGCGACAAGGAAACCGTGTCCATCGGCATCGAAGCTTCGCTGACCGGTCACTTGGTGTTCGCCACCCTGCACACCAACAGCGCGCCGGAATCCATCATTCGCCTGCTCGATATGGGCATGGATCCGTTCAACTTTGCCGATGCATTGCTGGGTATTTTGGCGCAGCGTTTGGCAAAACGCTTATGTGCCGACTGCAAAAAACCGCATATCGCAACAGGCGATGAAATAAAAGCGATGCTGGATGAGTACAGCGCCGAGCTGGTCAATACCGTGACATGGAAGAAAGATCCGGCTGCTGCGATGAAGGCTCTGTATGCCGAGTGGAGGAAGTTGTTTGCCGATGACAAAGGACAATTTACGATCTATGGACCAGTTGGATGTGAAAAATGTTCCGGCACCGGCTATCGTGGGCGAGTGGGCTTGCATGAATTGCTGATTGGTACCGATCCTGTCAAGAAGGCCATTCAGGAACATGCACGGGTCGCCGAGCTGTTGGCTATCGCGCTCGACGAAGGGATGCACACGTTGAAGCAAGACGGTATGGAGAAGGTGCTGCAGGGCGTTACCGATATGCATCAGGTACGCGCAGTTTGTATCAAGTAAGGGTTCAGCCGCTAGTTAAATCAAACCCAAGCCACCGACCACCGACCACCGACCACCGACTAACGACTAACGACTAACGACTAACGACTAACGACTAACGACTGCCCCATGCATTCTTCTGACAACCTTCTGCATCGCCTCAAAGATCTCAATGAGATTGGCATCGCCCTGTCTCAACAGCGCGATCTCAACAGCCTGCTGGAAACCATTCTGGTAGCGGCAATGCGCATTACACATGCCGATGCCGGCACGCTCTACCTGCACGAACAGGAGCAGCGAGTGTTGCGCTTTGAAATTTTGCGCAACAATACGCTGAATAAGGCGATGGGCGGAACCAGCGGCGTACCGATTACCTTTTATCCGATTCAGCTTTACGATGCTGCTGGCAAGCCCAATCACGCCATGGTAGTGAGCCACTCGGCACTTAGCGGTGAAACGGTGAATATTCCCGATGCCTATATGGCGGAGGGCTACGATTTTTCCGGCACCAAAAAATTTGATGCCAAGACCGGTTATCGTTCCCAGTCCTTTTTGACCGTGCCGATGCGCAACCACGAGAATGAGGTCATCGGGGTGTTGCAATTGATCAATGCGCAAGATCAGGAAAGCGGCGCGATCGTCCCGTTCTCAAGGGATGACCAACAGTTGCTGGAATCGCTCGCTTCGCAGGCGGCCATTGCATTGACTAATCGTCATCTCATCGATCAATTGGAAGAGTTGTTCGAGTCCTTCATCCAACTCATCAATACCGCGATAGACGACAAGTCCCCTTATACCGGCGGCCATTGCGAGCGCGTGCCGGTACTGACCATGATGCTGGCCGAAGCGGTCAATCGCACCACATCAGGCCCGCTCAAAGATTTTGTGATGACCGACAAAGATCGGCACGAATTAAAGATTGCCGGCTTGCTGCATGACTGCGGCAAGATCACCACACCGGTGCATGTGGTGGATAAGGCGACCAAACTGCATACCCTCTTCGATCGAATTCATTTGCTGGACACGCGTTTCGAAGTGCTCAAGCGCGATGCCGAAATTGAAATGCTGCGAGAGGGTGGCAGCGAAGCTGCCGGGCACCCATCGGCGTCCCCCTTGCGGGGGCTGCGCGAAATTGCGGCAACTCCCTCACCCTTGAAGGGGGAAGGTGGGGGAGGGGGTAAAAGTGAAGCGGTCACACCGATCCATGCCGAGTACGCGGAGCGCATCCGGCAACTCGATGATGACCGTGAATTTCTGCGGCACTGTAATGTCGGCAGCGAGGCAATGTCTGCAGAGGCGCAGCAACGTGTGCGCCAGATCGCCACCTATCAATGGCGCGATGGTGATGGAAAGGCGAGCAATTTTCTCAGTGAAGATGAAGTCGAAAATCTCACCATACGCGCCGGCACATTGACGGCGGCGGAACGCGAAATCATCAACCATCACATCGATGTCACCATCAAAATGCTGGAATCGCTGCCTTGGCCCAGACATCTCAAAAACGTCGCCGAATATGCCGGCGGGCATCACGAACGCATGGATGGCAAGGGCTATCCGCGCGGGCTGACGCGCGAACAGATGTCGGTACAAGCCAGAGTCATGGGCATCGCCGATATTTTCGAGGCGCTCACCGCCAAGGATAGACCTTACAAAAAAGGCAAAACCCTCACCGAATCCCTGACCATTCTCGGCAAGTTCAAACTGGGCGGGCATATCGACCCCGATTTGTTCGATGTCTTCATGCGCGAAAAAGTCTATCTCGACTATGCCAAACAATTTCTTGCGCCCGAACAGATAGACGATGTGGATTTGGGCAAGATTCCGGGTGTCAACCTGGATTCATAGTGATTCATCGTTCCCATGCTTCGCGTGGGAACGGATTCATCAGCGGTGGCAACATGAACAACACAACGCGCCATCTCTCGCGACGCGGAGCGTGGGAACGATAGGTAAAATGTCGAAATACGGCGAGAGAAGTGCAAGTAACTGCCCAAAACTGTCAGTCGGCTGACGGATATTGATATAAAAAGTGTGTCGGCGGGCGCATGTGATTTTTATACATTCAGTAATAACAATGCGTTGCGATATTGGCACGGCTATTGCGTTGATGCTACCCGACACATGACGTTAGTGTGTTTAATGCATATTAAGGAGATTTAACATGAAAAACATTCAAAAGGGTTTTACCCTGATCGAATTGATGATCGTGGTTGCGATCATCGGTATCCTGGCTGCAGTGGCAATCCCGGCTTACGGCGATTACACCGCACGTGCGCAAGCAGCGGAAGCCTTCACTCTGATGGATGGACTGAAGACCCCA
>CABEDG010000163.1_pt1 | contig 16479 bp, 20 predicted proteins | sample 3132891 | NCBI WGS metagenome assembly CABEDG01 (sample SAMEA5534329, study PRJEB31848) | metagenome | biome: tundra; feature: field; material: soil | place: USA | collected 2013-05 | depth 0.15 m
CGTGAAGAGTGAGAGTCCCTGGTATTGAAATAGCAGTGGCACCACAGGTGTAAACACCAGCGGGAAGACCGGTGACGGGAAAGCTCCCTCCCGCTGCTAGCGCATCGTTCACGTCACTCATGGCCCCAGTTGCTCCAGGACACGCTTGATAAGTTAGCCCGCCTCCTGCTGTTGCCTTCCCGGCAGCAAAGCCGTACGCAAAATTCTCATCGTTTACAGCCGTGGTCAGGAGGGTTTTCGTATCAGGTACCGCTGTACACCCACTAGAAGCTTGGTAGTTGGCTGCGTAGAGCTTACCGGTCACCTGATGCGACGTCGAGAAACATAACGAGGAATCCAGTGGTGGTGAAGTAGGAAATCCAATGAGGAAACTCGCTGCGGCTGGACTCAACCCAATATTCCCAGTTATCGTTGGTGTAGTAGTGATTGTGGTGATTGGCGTAAATGTGACCGTTGCCTGATCCAGAATCACATAATTGGCGGCCGTTCCAAGATTCACGCAGTTCGTTCCGCTCGCTCCCCCGCAGACTACTGGACCTGCCACTGCGGTCACGGTCAATGCGGCTGTCGAGGTCTGGCCGCTTAAAGTGGCAGTGATGTCCGATGTGCCGATGGCAAGGCCGGTAGCGAGGCCGGTAGTGGGGCCGACTGAGGCAACGCCAGAGGCGGCTGAAGTCCAGCTGGCGGTCGTTGTCACAGCATGGTTGGTTAAATCACTATACGTCCCAGTCGCCACAAATTGTTCAGTGCCACCCACCGCTACCACGGCACTTGCAGGTGTCACCGCGATCGACGTCAATGTTGCGGGAGTTACGGTCAATGCGGCTGTCCCGCTCTGACCGCCGAAAGTGGCAGTGATAACGACCGGTGTGGTGCTGGTAGTGACACCGACAGCGAGGCCGGTATGCAGACCGACTGTAGCGTTGCCGGAGATGTCTGGAGTCCAGTTGGTGGTCGCGTTCGTGGTCGAGTTGTTCGTTGTCACGACGGAGGTTGTCGAATTGCTATACGTCGCAGTCGCTATAAATTGATGAGTGCCACCAGCCGGTATTGAGAAACTTGGAGGCGTCACCGCGATCGACGTCACTGTTATAGGGGTTACGATTACGGTATAAGTCGCCCATGTACTGTCGACAGCGGTTACCTTGTAGGCCACCGAACCACTAAAGTCATTCACCGTTGTATCGCTCTTCTGCGTCACCGAGCCTACCGTTACGATGTCCCCTGTTGTACTCGTGAATGTCGCCTTCATGGTCGTTACGTCTGTCCCGAACGGCACGCTCACCGCTATGGTCTTTAGCGTTTCATTTATAGTGCCTGTCGCAGTTCCTGCCGTTGCCCCTAGTGTTCCTGATGCTCCTCCAATCCATGCAAGCGAATAGGCGGTAATAGCCTTGGCAGAGCTCGGGGCCGGGCTTCCGCTGCTACTACCCCCACATCCCGCCACAAAAGCGGTCAGCAGTAACGCCATGAACCACATCAGTGGCTTGGTAATATTTTCGAATCTGTTCATTTTGCTTCTCCTTAATATTTGATCCAGAAGAACATCGGTGCAATCGACCCCTTGCTGGTACTTGTCCTGACAGAACTACTGGTGAAACGACTAGCCATCTGACTAACCCAGTATAAAGACGCTGGGCAAGTCATTGGTTATGGAGTACTACGCCATGATTCGCTGTTGACGTGCTTCGGATTATGTGAGCCTCAGCTTGGTCTGCTCCAATTCAAAATCGGATCAACCGGAACTAAGGCAACCTACCATACTCATTGTACTTATCCCACTTTCGTCCACGACGCTCCGTGCGTTAGCGCACATAAAGAAAATTTTTTTGGGGAAGCCCAAGGAAGCCGTATTTGATATGCAATCGGTGGCGGCCCACTCACGGCAGGGAACAAATTAATCTGGTTATGCGTTGTGTGCGCCACCGCAGGGCATGGCTGTGATTAATGAGGGACCATTACTCAACAATTGACGACGTCTCTGGACGAGTTGGGGGGCGAGCTGGGTGCAAGAGATTGAAGGCACGGTCCGTGCCGACCCGGGGATTTCGATCATGCTCTGTGTCCATGCCAGTCTGGATAAGAAGTGGTAATATCCTGCAAATTACGCCAGTGTGCAAATCGTTAAGCGCCGTCCAGACTAACGCATTTTTCGCGTTATGAGCGCTAGCGCACAGAGAGCATCCTGGGTGAAAAGGAAAATTGCCGTAACATGAAATCGCAAACCAATAAGTTCCCGTGCTTGCTGCTGTTAATCGCAGGCACCGTATTGTTCCTGCTCAGCAGCACCGGGATTGCGCGCATTCTGGGTTGGAGCCCGATCGCGTCCGGCGGGGCCGGCGACATCCTTGCGCCTGACGTTCTATCGGCAGTCAAATCAAAGTGAGGTGAGCAGAATGCCGCATGATGAACGAAGCAAACCCCGCGAGATGGTGACTGGGGAAACGCCTGTTGGCGCAAAGGACGGGGCTGATCACCCTGATGAGGCCGACCTCAAGGTCGCGTCCGAAGCATCTGTCTCGGCTGCGGATTCCGCGGCGATCACGATCCGCACGACCCGTTACTTGCGCATGAATGTGTCGCTCGGCTTACTGGCGGCCATCGCGCTCGTTGCTGCACTGTATCTGGCGCGTGCCTTCTTCGTGCCATTGCTGATCGGGATCCTCGCGAGCTACACGCTGAGTCCGGTGGTGGACTGGCTGAAGAAGTGTCACGTTCCGCGTCCCGCGGGGGCGGCACTGGTGCTGGCCGTGCTGGTCGGCAGCCTGTCCTGGATCGCGTTCTCGTTGAGCGATGATGCCGCGGCAATGATCGACAAGTTTCCCGAGGCCGCGCGCAAGCTGCGGCAGAACTTGAGCGAAGCACGTATCAGCGGTCCGACCGCGCTGCAGAACATCCAGGAAACCGCCAAACAACTCGAGGGAGCCGCCGCCGACGTGGGCGCAAAGCCGGGAGCGCCCGTGGTCGCCGTCGCCGTCCAGGCGAGCGAGCCCACCGCCTGGTTGCGCGACTACGCGCTCGCGCAGTCCGCGCTACTATTCACGGTTGTCGCCCAAGCGCCGATCGTCTTGCTGCTCGCCTATTTTCTGCTGGCCTCGGGCGCGCATTTCCGCCTCAAGCTGGTGCAGCTTGTCGGGCCGTCGCTGTCGCGCAAGAAAGACGCCGTGCGGATACTCGAGGAAGTTGACGTGCAAATCCAGCGCTACCTGCTGTCCATGCTCGTGTCGAATACCTTGGTTGGCGTCGGTACCTGGCTTGCGTTCGAGGCACTTGGCATGGAGCAGGCAGGCGTATGGGGCGCCGTCGCCGGCGTGCTGCACTTCGTCCCCTACCTTGGCCCGGCGGCGGTCGCGTTCGCCGGCGGCATGGCTGGCTTCTTGCAATTCGGGTCCCTGCTCCATGCGCTCGCCGCAGCGGGCCTGTCGCTCCTAGTGTCGGGCGCTGTCGGGCTCGGGTTCGCGACCTGGCTGCAGAGCCGGTTTGCAGGCGTGGACGCCGCGGTGCTGTTCATCGCCTTGCTGTTCTTCGGCTGGCTGTGGGGCGTCTGGGGCCTGCTGCTCGGTGGGCCACTGGTCGCCATTGCCAAAGTTATCTGTGACCGGGTTGAATCGCTCAAACCGGTCGGCGAGTTGCTTGGGCGTTAATAACCAGGGCGGCGACTACAAGTGCTCTCTCCGTGCGCTAGCGCACGGAGAAGGTCTTGAGGAAGGGGGATGATCAGCTTCCCGGTGCAATACTCGTAGGATCGGCTATTTCCCAACAGGGCTGTCCAAGAGACACAGGCCAAAAAATTCTTTCCGCCTGTTGCTATTGGTCGCAATTCTCAATCAACCATACAAGGAATCTATCATGAACTGGGATCGTATTGAAGGTAATTGGAAACAACTCAAGGGTAACGTCAAGCAACAGTGGGGCAAGCTTACTGATGACCAACTCGACGTGATTGCAGGCAAGCGCGATAAACTTGCCGGCAAAATCCAGGAAGCATACGGTATCTCCAAGGACGAAGCAGAGAAACAGCTTACCGCATGGCAAGATCGTCAGAAATAAATGTAACACTCCAAGTGACGTAGCATGGAGGCGAGTGCCCCCGGCTATGCATCATTGCTTAATTCGCCACACCTAAGGAACAACTATGCGGTGGCGAAAGAAAAGTGTGATGCCATGTCAGGCGGCGCCAAGGAACTTTGTGTGAACAAAGCAGAGAAGCACTACGACAAGTAATCCGCCGGGCAGGTAGTTCCTTGGCGCCTGATGTTTAACACGGAAGTATTCCAAATGAACAAGATACAAAAATTAGTAGTGAATGCGGTAGTAGTAACCGTGCTGTTCGGCCTGGTGGGGTGTACCATGATCGGTGCCGGCGTCGGCGCTGTGGGGGCGGCGCCGTCCTGACCGGCGGCAGCCCTGTCGGCGTGGTGGGTGGCGCGGTAGTCGGCGGCGTCATTGGCCACGGTATGTAAATAACATCGCAGTCATCTACTCTACGCAACAGTTGCGCCGGCCCAATGGGTGCGAGCGCGACTGTATGCATAACCCATTAAATAGAAAGGTCGATATCATGCTCTATACCATTGCCGTCGTTATGCTCATCTTGTGGCTGCTGGGGATGATTACTTCTTACACCATGGGCGGTTTCATTCACATTCTGCTGGTGATCGCTATCGTGGTTGTCTTGCTGAGAGTGATTAACGGATGACGCTGTTTGTGACTATTTTGTTTGTCTTTTTTCAAACCTTGAAATAGCTTGGCGGATGCAATAACTACACCGCTCCTTCGCAAAACTGTCCTATCCATCAAATGGGGTAAGCAGGGATGGGCGGCTTTATCGCCCAACTCGCAAAATCCGGCGCGATCATCACGCGAATTTACCTCGAAGAGGTCCTTGTGCCCTTTGGGCATAAAACATCCGGACTCAGGAGATACATAATGATGAAATTTGGCAAGTATGCCGCAGCGTTTGCAATGGGCATCTTGGTTGCGGCGCTATCCGGCTGACAGAAACAGGAAGGCCCTGCGGAACACGCCGGAAAGGAAATCGATAAGGCAGTAGAAAAAACCTGGCAACAAATCGATAAGGCCGGTGACAAAATCGAGGATGCGGCAAAAAACGCCAAAAAATAATATCAGTTTGTGGAAAGATGCAGTGGAGATGAAGCGGGGGGGATGCTGGGGCAACGTGGTGATAGCTGATAAGGGTTGTCGCACATTTTATGCGTTAAAAGTTTGACAATGATACGACACCGGAGCCCTGCGAGGAGGGACAAGGCTTTTATTTCAGCCCACCGGTTGATGCGGAGACGTTCGCTGAGTTGCTTGGAGCGGTAAAAACAGAATACGTCGTCAACTGGCAACTGGCGGGTGTACTTTGAGGCGGTAATCGAACCGGACAGTGTGTGGCACCGGATATGTACGGCACCGCACAGACGGTCTCACATTTGCGCCACATTATTGGCACTTCTAAGAATGGATGGCGCCAACTAAAAACCGCGGACAAACAAAGGAGACACCGCCGCACCTTTGTTTTGACTGCTGTTAGAATAATGGGAAATCGTTGCAATCGTAATAAATATTCATTGCAACGATTGTGTTCGACGTTTAACTCAATGGATGAAAAAAATGATGAAAAAATTTTACCACCTCAGATCGTATCAAATGATGCACAGGATCGGCGTAACCGTAGCTGTTGCAATCTTTATGGCGGGTTGCACAAGCACTCCGGCGCCTACAGAACAGATGGCCATTTCTAGGGCTGCGGTAAGCAATGCAAGCAGCGCCGGGGGGGATGAGTTTGCACCGCTACAGCTCAAGTCTGCGATGGAGAAGATGGATGGTGCCGAGCGGGCAATGTCAGACAATGATTATGTGCGTGCCCGGCAACTGGCGGAACAAGCACAGGTCGACGCCCAACTAGCTGAAGCGACGGCGCGTTCAGCCAAGGAACAGAAATCGGCGGACGCATTGCAGGAAAGTAATCGCGTGCTACGCGAAGAAATCGAACGTAACACCAAGTAATCTTAAATGGAGTTTATTATGCAAAATAATCGGTACTTTCCGTTGACCCTGATTGCTGTCGCAATTCTCGCCGGATGCGCAACACCCAGTAATTCATCTCTCACAGACGCACATAACAACTACAATAGTGCAAGCACCAACCCGCAGGTCACGAATCTGGCAGCGGTTGAATTGAAACAAGCCGGCGAGTCTCTGAACAAGGCGGACGATGCCTTGAGCAAAGGTGAAAGTGCTGACACAGTCAATCAACTGGCCTATATAGCCAAGCAGCAAGTGGCGATCGCGCAGGAAACCGCCAAACGGAAAACAGCTGAATTAGCGGTCACCAACGCCAGCGCCGAACGCGACCAGGTCCGCCTTGCGGCGAGAACGGCTGAAGCCGATGCGGCCAAACAGAAGGTGGCGGCCATGCAGGGAACCGCCGATCAGCAAGCTGCCGCATTGGCGGCTGCCGGCACCAATGCGGAACGTGACCAAGCGCTCATTGCTCAACAGGAAATGAAGCTCAAGGAGTTGAATGCCAAGAAAACGGAACGCGGCTTGGTGATCACACTAGGCGATGTATTGTTCAGTACCAACAAGGCGCAGCTGGAATCGGGCGGTATGCGCAACGTGCAAAAGCTGGCCGATTTTCTCAAGCAGTACCCGCAATACAAGGTATTGGTTGAAGGCTACACCGACAGCACCGGCAGTGACAGCCTCAATCAGGAGCTCTCTGATCGGCGCGCCAATGCCGTGCGAACGGCTTTGATCGACAAGGGGATCAACAGTGACCGTGTCACTACGCGCGGTTATGGTAAGGCGTTTCCGGTTGCCAGCAACGACACTGCCGCCAGTCGTCAATTGAATCGGCGTGTGGAAATCATCCTCTCCGACGAGAACGGCAACATCGCTCCACGCTAGCAGGCTGCTAGGCGTGTGCGGCAAAGCCTGAGCGATACAGTGCCAAGGCGTCTATTTTAGGTGATATCACAAGGAGAAACAAAATGTCATTGGGAACTATTCTATTAATCATTCTGGTGTTGATGCTGATCGGGGCGATTCCTACCTGGCCACACAGCAGGACGTGGGGTTATGGCCCGAGCGGAGGGCTCGGGCTAGTATTGATCATCGTGATCGTTCTGTTGTTGCTGGGACGATTGTGACGTGCTCGATAAAATTCGCCGGAAGGTAAATAGCCAGTGGCAGCAACAGCACTTGATGATGAGTAACTTTGAAGTTTAATTTTGTATTAATCCAGGGAGATTGACCATGAAACAACTTAAGTATTTTTCCGCATTTTTTATGACCTTTGCGTTGCTGTTTTCCCTAGGTTGCGCGTCCACGCCAACGCAGGAGGGGACCGGCGAATATGTTGACGACAGCGTCATCACCACCAAGGTCAAGGCGGCCATATTCAACGAACCTACTTTGAAATCTGCCGAAATCGGCGTTGATACTTTCAAGGGTGTGGTTCAATTGAGCGGCTTCGTCAGTTCTCAGTCCGGCATTAACAAGGCGGTCGAAGTTGCACGCGGCGTCAAGGGTGTGACGTCCGTCAAGAATGACATGCGGCTCAAATGAGGTGGTGTTTCGCAGGTAAGGTGGCAACTCGTGCGTGATCACGGGATAAGCACCGGAATGGGGGCGAAGAATTGTAATTTTTGCATTACCTTGCCTCCCTCTGCTTGCCGCAGTTAATGTCGAAATCAAACTCTACAGAGGCTTAATATGACCAAGAAATCTTTCCTGACCGATGTCCAGACTTTGCGCAAGCAAGCACGGCAGCACATCGACGAAGGCGCCGTTACATCCGGCTATGCCGCAGACCGCAAGACCGTGCTGAAGCTACTCAACGATGCGCTTGCCACCGAAATCGTTTGTGTACTGCGCTATCGGCGTCATTATTTTACGGCCAAGGGAATCGAGTCGAAAAGCATCGCCGGCGAATTCCTGGTGCACGCGAATGAGGAACTGGGGCATGCCGACCTGATTGCTGAACGCATAGTCCAGTTGGGCGGAGAACCTGACTTTTCACCGGACAGCCTGGCAAGCCGTAGCCATGCGGAATACATTGAGGCTGATTCTCTAGTGAACATGATCAAGGAAGATCTGATAGCGGAACGCATCGCCATCGACAGTTATCGTGAGATGATCCAGTACCTGGGCGATCAAGATCCCACAACCCGACGCATGCTGGAATCCATCCTTGCCGTGGAAGAGAAACATGCCGAAGAGATGGCGGATCTGTTGAGTGGCTTGCCGCCTAGAATGATGGGTTAAGGCCGACAGAGTGACGGGAAGGAATTTTTCTGGCCACTGGCTATAAGTAGTGGCTTAGACGCTGTTTCTTCGCGTCTTAGTCCAATACTTAGTAGTTACACCAGTGGTTTCATCAGCAGTTTCATCAGTCAAAACTTAGTAGTTCACTCAGTATCAAAGCAGTATCAAAGCGTCATATTTTTTAATTAGGGAGTTAAGTCATGAACACGAAAACAATGCATTCTAAAAATACAAGCATCGCAGCCCCCAGGGAAAAGCTCATGGAAGATTTGCGATTGGTGGTGGCGGATGCCGAGGAACTGCTGCGCGCCACTGCCAACCAGGCGGGTGAAGGGGCTGCCGCCGCCCGTGCACGAATCCAGGAGAGCCTGCTAGTTGTTAAGGAACGCTTGGTTGCAGCCGAAACAGCCGTGATTGAGCGCACCCAACAGGCCGCAAAAGACACTGACCAATACGTCCACGATAACCCTTGGAAAATGATTGGCATCTCCGCCTGCGCGGGCGTGATTGTCGGGATGCTGATTGCACGGCGCTAAGGTATGGCGGAATCGACCGGGCTGATGGAGTCGCTGAAACGGTTGGTGGGCACCTTGCTCACCATCTTCCAGACGCGGCTTGAACTACTGTCCAACGAGATGGAGGAGGAGCGCGTGCGCATAGAGCAAATGTTGCTCTATGGCAGCGTCGCCCTGTTCTTCTTTGGTTTGGCCATCATGCTACTGACGGTATTTGTCGTGGTGGTATTCTGGGACAGTCAGCGTCTGCTGGTGTTGGGTGTTTTCGCTGCGCTGTATTTCGTCGCCGGGCTCTTGGTATGGAACGCATTGCACCGCGTGGCCCGGGAAAAATCCAAACTGTTTTCCGCCAGTCTGGCCGAATTGGCCGATGACCGCGATCGGCTTGCTCCCCGGCCATGAAAAAACGACTTGCAGCCCTCGCTCACCGCCGCCGCGGGCTATTAGAAAAAATCGAGGCCCAGCGAATGGAAGTGGCCGAAATTTCCGTGCATTGGCAAAAACCCTTGGCGCTGGTTGACGTAGGGCTGAAGGCGGTGCGTTTCATACACAACCATCCCGCATTGATGGCCGGCGGCGTGGCGACGCTTCTGGCATGGCGCCGCAAAGGCATTGTCGGCCTGGCACAGGAGGGGTGGCGCTTGTTGTTCCTCTATCCTGCCGCCCTTTCCTTCGGTTTGAAATGCCTTTCCTTAGCAACAACTCGTTCTCCAAGTGCCAAAGGGCTTTTGGCCGGGCACCCAGAGGAGCGCAATACTGAGGTTGATCATTGATGGCTCGTTGGAAAGTCCCGTCATTCCCGCGAAGGCGGGAATCCAGTCAGTAAATAAGACACCCCGTGCAACGGGGCGCAGCAACCAGATTTTGTCCGCTACGCGGAAATGTTTGATGGGCTGGATTCCCGCCTTCGTGGGAATGACGCTACGAAATGAGTGTCGATTTAACGAAAATTGGAATTAGGCGGCGAACTCAGTTGCCGTGCGAGCAGATATCGATTTTGCTGCTGACGTCGACGCCTAGCAGGCCACCTATCTCAAACAACGAAGGAAATCCTACCATGAGCACGATCACCACCAAAGACGGCACAGAAATCTACTACAAGGACTGGGGCTCGGGACAACCCGTCGTCTTCAGCCATGGCTGGCCGCTCAACGCCGATGCTTGGGAAGGCCAGATGGTCTACCTGGCGTCCAACGGCTATCGCTGCATCGCCCATGATCGTCGCGGCCACGGCCGTTCTAGCCAACCCTGGAACGGCAACGAGATGGACACCTACGCCGACGACCTGTCGGAACTCATCGAAACGCTAGCCCTGAATGGCACCACCCTGGTCGGCCACTCGACCGGCGGCGGAGAGGTCGCCCGCTACATCGGGCGCCACGGCACCAAGCGCGTCGCCAAGGCCGTGCTGATGGGCTCGGTGACGCCGCTGATGCTCAAGACGGACGCCAATCCCGGCGGTCTGCCAATCAAAGCGTTCGACGACATCCGCGCCGGCGTTGCCGCCGACCGTTCGCAGTTCTTCAAGGACCTCACGACGCCGTTCTACGGCGCCAACAGGCCGGGCGCAAAGGTCAGCCAAGGCGTCCGCGACGCGTTCTGGTTTCAGGGCATGCAGGGCGGTCTCAAGAACGAGCTAGACTGCATCAAGGCGTTTTCCGAGACGGACTTCACCGAGGACCTCAAGAAGTTCGACGTGCCAACTCTAATCATCCACGGCGGCGACGACCAGATCGTGCCGATCGGCGCCTCGGCTCACGCCTCGTCCAAACTCGTCAAGAACGCGACCCTGAAGGTCTACCCGGGTGGCCCGCACGGACTCGCCTACACGCACAAAGACAAGCTCAATGCCGACCTGCTGGCATTCCTTAAGACTTGAGCTCGTTTTGCCGGCGCCCCACCTGGCTGGTGGTTTATTGGAGTAATCATGACCTCTCACCATTATCTGCATACCGGCCAACGCACCTGCCATGCCGACGATGGCCGCGAGGTTCCGTGCGAAGGTTCCGGCCAGGACGCGTCGTTTACCCTCGGCACGTCCTGGCCAGAACCGCGCTTCGACTTGCGCGACGACGAGGTCACGGATCGGCTGACCGGTCTGATCTGGTGTCGTAGCGCCAATCTCGCGGAATTTCCACTCACATGGCAGGAAGCCCTGGATTTTGTCGCGACCATGAACTGCGAACAGCGTTTCGGCCAGCGCGATTGGCGCATGCCCAATCGCCGCGAATTGCGCAGTTTGCTCAGTCTGCAAACCAAATTGCCTGCCCTGCCTGAGCGACACCCGTTCATCGATGTGTTCAACGGCGGGTACTGGACCTCGACGACGGCGGCCATCAGCCCGGCGCATGCTTGGTATGTGGCGCTCGATGGCGCGCGCATGTTTTACGGCGGCAAAGATCAATCGTTCATGCTGTGGCCGGTGCGCGGCGAAGGTCTGAATGTTGTCCCGCGCATGGGGCAATGCCTGTGCTACGATGCCGCCGGCAAAGTCATTGCATGCACCGGCTCCGGTCAGGACGGCGAATTGCGTTACGGCGCTCCGTGGCCTGAACCACGCTTTGAAATTCTTCATGCCGGCGTGCTGGATCGCCTCACCCGCCTGCTCTGGCGCCGCAGCGCGAACCTCACACCACAACCGGTGGTCTGGCACGAGGCATTGGAAGCGGTGGCAGAGATTAACCGTGAAGGCGCGGGAAGTGCCTGGCGGCTGCCAACGATCAACGAACTGGAAGCGCTGGTGGATTGCGCCGCCCACAGCCCGGCCTTGCCATCCGGGCATCCTTTCGCCGCGGTGCAGGACATTTACTGGTCGTCTACCACCAGCCTGTTCGAGCCCGATTGGGCCTGGGCCCTGTACTTGGAAAAAGGCGCGACGGGCGTCGGACAAAAACGGTTCGCAGAATTTTCGGTATGGGCCGTGGCAACCACTTTAGACCGTTAGTCCGTTCAGACACCACGATAACCAAGGCGCAACTAATTCAGAAGGAGTCCACCATCTCAGTTTTGTCTCGAATCCGCTGGCTCCTGATGAAACAACTAGCCATTCGACTAGGCTATCAAAGGACGATAGCCAAGTCGCTGGTTATAGCCGCATTGCCCGCTACGGCGGTTGTCTGCTTCGCGCTGACAGCTTCGGCTGCCGATGAAGACTTCTCCACGCTGACAAAACGTCTTCAAACGGAGAAACCGAAGTTCGCGAAGCGCCAACAGGCTTTGCTCGCGGAGCGCTACGACCTCGCTGACCGGCCAGCCAAGGGAACGACCATGTGGCGCGGCAAGCCGGTGTAAGACGGCGTGCGCGTCAAGTTGCCCGAGGGCATAACCTGGGAGAAACTTGCCGTCTTGTCGCCGGAGGAAATCAAGGAAAAGCAGCTCTGGCCGGCCGGCTTTCTTCCATTGCCGCATCCCCACCACGAAGCGGGCGGCATGATCTTCCCCAAATTCCTTATCGAGGAGACGAAGAAGCAAACCGATCGGGATCTGACTCGCTTCGATCTCGACTTCGACCTGCCGGATCATTTCCTGCCCGAGTTCCCGGCGCCAATCTACCTGACAACGCGGTCGGATCTGGGCGACGTCTCGCAAGGGAAACTGGTGGCGCTCAGCAACTTCTACGAATTGTTCAAAGACATCCTCAATCCCAAGCAGCTCGAAGGGTTGCGGTTGCTGGTCACGCCGTTTCCCCAGCAACAATTCAACGCCACCGAAGACCGCCGCAGCTTGAAGACCCATCCGGGCGTGGCCTGCTTCGACTGTCACGCCAACGGCCATACGACCGCCTCCACCCACACGGTCGGCGACATTCGGCCCAACGAGTATCGCCATCGGATCGACACGCCATCGCTGCGGGGCGTGAACGTTCAGCGCCTGTTCGGTTCGCAACGGGCGCTCAAGTCCGTGGAGGACTTCACCGAGTTCGAGCAGCGAGGCGCCTATTTCGACGGCATCCCGGCCGACGCGACGCGTAAAGGCACCAACGTCCTCGAACGCGGCAGCCAAGTGCAGTTCATGGCCGAGTTTCAGGAGCTGCTCGACTTCCCGCCCGCGCCGAAGCTCAACGTCTTTGGCAAGCTCAATCCCGCCAAAGCCAGCGAGAGCGAGATGCGCGGCCAGGAAATCTTCTTCGGGAAGGGCCAGTGTGTGGCCTGCCACACCCCGCCGTACTACACCGACAACCTCATGCACAACTTGAAGGTGGAGCGATTCTTCAAGGAGGTCACAATTAACGGCTGCAGGGCGTCGGCCGACGGTCCGATCAAGACCTTCCCGCTGCGCGGCATCAAAGATTCGCCACCGTATCTGCACGATGACCGCCTGCTGACGCTGGAGGACACGGTGGAATTCTTCAACCTCGTATTGGAATTGAAGCTGAGTGCCCAAGAGAAGAAGGACCTTGTGGCCTTCATGCGGGTGCTGTAGGCCGCAAGCATGACGAGTAAAATTGTGCGAACATGCACGGAGCACAGCCAATTCATCTATAGCCTTTACAGGAGATCGTCATGAGCAAATACCAAATCGCTGTTGTCGTCGGAAGCCTTCGCCACGATTCGTTCAACCGCAAGCTGGCAAGCGCCGTTGTAAAGTTGGCACCCTCGGAGTTCTCGTTCAAGCAAGTACAAATCGGCGACTTGCCGCTTTACAACCAGGACGACGACGCGAACCAGGCCGAGTCCGTCAAACGGCTGAAGAACGAAATCAAGGGCGCCCAAGGCCTTCTGTTCGTCACACCCGAATACAACCGCTCGATCCCCGGCGTGCTCAAGAACGCGATCGACCACGCCTCGCGTCCCTATGGCCAGAGCGCATGGGCGGGCAAGCCCGCCGGTGTGTTGGGCGTTTCGGTCGGTGCCACCGGCACGGCCATGGCACAACAGCATTTGCGCAATGTTCTCGCGTACCTGGACGTACCGACGCTTGGCCAACCCGAAGCATTCATCCAGGTAAAGGATGGGTTGTTTGACGGGGCCGGCAACATCGGTGCAGACAGCAAGAAATTCCTGCAGAACTGGATGGACCAGTATGTCGCATGGGTGAAGAAGCATGCTGCCCGATATCGTAGGGGCGTGATTTAACCAGCCACTTACCCATCGTTTTTTGATGGGTTAGTGGAATGGCTATGCAACGTTATCATGCCCTTCTTCTGGTGCATCATAGATCAGGGCGCGATGAATCGCGTGCCCTACCGAGTGTGTGATCTTTGAAATAACATTAGAATCAGAGGCCATTTGATCAGCGGAAATCCATGTCATTATAAAAAAGGCCGTCTCGCGACGGCCTCCCACACTGCTTTACATCCTATTCCTGATGCTTTACGGCTGTGTAACCGTATTGCTATCCATAGCGACCGTAGTATGTGAAAACAGCCTGCCCTTTACCGTTGCGCTCGTCACTAGCGAGATATCTGAAGCCGACAGTATTACCCCTTCCATGTGTGCGCTCGCGTCAATAGACACAGTACCGGCGACTTGCCAGAAGACGTTCTGGGGCAGTGCGCCATTGGTCAAGTTAACGCTCGTACTGGCAGCCTGAGTAAGAGTTTGCGTAGTCTTGATGACATAGACGCCAGCGCCACTGAGAGTGACACTCGTTCCCGATCCTATTGAAATTGGGACAGTACAGGTGTAAACGCCAGGAGTAAGAGTTATCCCGCCCAGAGCTCCGGTTCCGGGACAAGCTGTACCAGGTGCTCCACCGGCTAGTCCACCACCAGCTGTTGCCATTGCGGCAGCAGCGCTGTAGGCAGCTAGCTTATCGGTTACAGCCGTGGTCAGGTTAGCAGGGGTTGGAGGCGCATAGCCGGGTGCGTAAACTGCCCCATTCACCAGAGTCGATGTCGAAAATGCCCCGCCAGCGGGAAGGTTGAGTGCAAATCCGGTAATGAAACTCGCGGCGGCTGGACTCACTCCGATATTTCCAATTATCTTAGGGGTGGAACTGACGGTGGCGGTTGGAATGTATGTGACACCTGCTTCTGCCAGAATCACATAATTGCCGGCCGTTTTAAGATCCACGCAACGCGTTCCAGAGCAGGTTGCCCCAACTGGACCTGAACCTACTGGACCTGAACCTGCTCCTGGGGTTCCGTTGCCACCTCCGCATCCGGCCACAAAAGCGGCCAGTAGCAATGCCATGAACCACATCAGTGGCTTGGTAATATTTTCGAATTTATTCATTTGCTTCTCCTTTTTATCTGATCCCGAAAAACACGAAAAACATCGGTGCAATCGACCGGCCGCTTGCTGGTACTTATCCTAGTGTGTTACGCAAATATTCACACATGCATCGCGACCAAACAAACCTGAGTTCGGTCTGCTCCAATTCAAAATCGGATCAACCGAAACTAAGGCACAAGTCACACTGGTTGTACTATCCCATTTCCGTTCATGACGCTCCGTGCGCTAGCGCACATAAAGAAAAATTTTTTGGTGGAAACCCAAGGAAACAGTATTTGAGATGCAATCGGTGGCGGCCCACTCACGGCAGGTAACACATGAATCTGGTTATGCGTTATGAGCGCTAGCGTGTCGCGCCACAATAACTTCAAGCTATAGGGACGGATGCCAGACGATGTACTCTCATTATCGCCGTGCGCGGTTTCGTGGGTTCGCCTCTGCACCACCCGTCCCTCTTGCTCGCGCGTTCGGCTTCGCCGAATCATCGATATCGAGCGAGCCTTGCGCCGCAAGCGCTCCGGCAGCGGTGGGCTTGCCTTTGAGTATCCATTCGAAAGCGACACCGAACAGTGCGCCCAGCACGGGTCCGGCCACGTAGATCCACGTCATGCTCAGGTCACCGCGCACCAGGTCGGGCGCAAACGATCGGACCGGGTTCATTGAAGCGCCGCTGATCGGCGCGGCCCAAAGGCCCGCCAAAACAATGTATCCGCCCACCGCAATGGCGCCGTTGGTGCCAATGTTGCGCGCTCCCGAGGCGGTGCCCAAGATCGTGTTCACCAGCCCGGCTGTCAGCACCACTTCCATCGCCAATGCTGTCCCGTTGCTTATATCACTGCCCGGCAAGGTCGCGCCAAGTGCGCCGACCGTGCCAAACATGGCATGCAGGAATTGCGCCGCCGCGACACCACCGAACAGCTGTGCCAAAACATAGCCCGGCACGCGGCTCCACGGGAAATTACGCCGTAGCGCAAATGCCAGAGTGACTGCCGGGTTCAGATGCGCCCCGCTCACCGTGCCCATAAAGTAGATGATCGCCATCACCATGAGTCCGGGTGCTACTACCTGCATGCCCAAGGTGACAGCCCCGCCGCTCTTGGCAGCCACGACCCCGCCACCGGCGGCGACGAGAACCAGCAGGAACGTGCCCCAAGTCTCGGCGAAAATGCGACGCCATTCATGCGCCGGATCCAAAAAGTCGGGAGATACCTGCTTCTGAACCATCCGTCCCTGTTGCGCCACGTTTTGCCGGTCTTTGTGAAAAGCCTTTTTCATAGACACCTCCAGTTTATTGCTTCTCGGATTTATTGATTCTCAGGGCGGTGACCGGAAGCAGGACATCGCTACCCTGGTCGTGAAGTTTAAACGTAAATGACCCGCCATTTTATCCTCGCACTTTTATGGGAACCTCTAAAAATCCACATTCCATCCCAACTGATGGAACTACTGATATGACTACTAGCCATCTGACTAACCCAGCAAAATACGCTGGGTTAGTCATTGGTTATAGC
>CABEDG010000164.1_pt1 | contig 16477 bp, 17 predicted proteins | sample 3132891 | NCBI WGS metagenome assembly CABEDG01 (sample SAMEA5534329, study PRJEB31848) | metagenome | biome: tundra; feature: field; material: soil | place: USA | collected 2013-05 | depth 0.15 m
TATCAGTACTACGCAAATTATTCAAAATATACAGGGGCTCCCCAATATTCCCGAGGACGATCCGTTCTACGAATTCTTCCGCCGCTTTGCGCCGCAAATGCCGCGCGAGCAGGAGTCGCAATCGCTCGGTTCGGGTTTTATCATCAATGCCGATGGCTACATCATGACCAATGCGCATGTGGTGGACAGTGCCGACAAGATTACCGTGCGCCTGACAGACAAGCGCGAGTTTCGCGCCAAGGTCATCGGTGTGGACAAGCGTACCGATGTGGCTTTGCTGAAAATCGAAGCGACTGGTTTGCCGAAAATAAATGTGGGCGACCCGAACAAGCTCAAAGTGGGCGAATGGGTAGTCGCGATCGGTTCGCCATTTGGCTTTGATAATAGCGTCACCGCCGGTATTGTCAGTGCCAAGGGACGTTCCTTGCCGCAGGATAATTTCGTGCCATTCATTCAGACAGATGTGGCAATTAATCCCGGCAGCTCCGGCGGCCCATTATTTAATATGAATGAAGAAGTGGTCGGCATAAACTCGCAAATCTATACCCGCTCCGGCGGTTCGATGGGCCTATCTTTCGCGATCCCGATTGATGTGGCGATGCAAGTGGCTGACCAATTGCGCAGCAGTGGCAAGGTGACGCGCGGGCGTATCGGGGTAACGATACAGGAATTGACCCGCGAGTTGGCTGAGTCATTTGGCTTGAGCAAACCCAATGGGGCGCTGATCAGCAACGTGGAAAAGAACGCTCCGGCCGACAAGGCGGGCATCCAGGCAAGCGATGTGATTCTCAAGTTTGACGGCAAGCCGGTGAATAATTCCAGCGATTTGCCGCGCATGGTGGCGGCGATCAAACCGGGCACCAAAGTGGCGGTCGAATTGTGGCGCAAGGGCGAGTCCAGGCAAGTCACCGTTGAGGTCGCAGAAATGCCTGAAGATGGCATTGCGCACTCTGCCAGGAAGCCGTCCGACAGTGCGGCAGAGATGATTTCGCGTCTGGGCATTGCCGTCAGCGAGTTGAGCGCTGAGCAACTCCAAGAGCTGCAAGTCAACGGTGGCTTGCTGGTGGAAGATGTCAAAGGTTCAGCTGCGCGTGCCGCCGGATTGCATCTGGGCGATGTGCTGCTGTCAATCGGCAATGTGCAAATTCGTTCGTTGGCGCAGTTCAACGAACTGCTCAAGCAGGTTCCCAATGGGCGTAATGTCGCGTTGTTAGTACGGAGGGGCGATAACGCTTCGTATATCGCGATCAAGCTGGACGAAAAGTAATCAGGGAGCCTCTAAAAATCCACATTTCATCCCAACTGCTGCGTTGCGTAAAAAATTTCTTGCTTACATATAAAACATATGCGGCGCAGCGAAATTTTTTCCGCGCCTTGCATTTGGGCGAACTCTGAATCTTTAGAGGCTCCCATCACAGTCCTGCGTGTCCCGCCTAAATCGGCTAGAATTCGCGCTTTGCGAAAACGCCGGTTCAGGCGGGATTTTTATTTTGGACTCTATGCAGCATATCCGTAATTTTTCCATCATTGCACACATCGACCACGGCAAGTCCACTTTAGCTGATCGCATCATTCAGTTGTGCGGTGGTTTGTCCGACCGCGAGATGGAAGCGCAGGTGCTCGATTCGATGGACCTGGAGCGCGAGCGTGGCATCACCATCAAGGCGCAGACTGCCGCGTTAAGCTACAAGGCGCGCGACGGACAGGTTTATAACCTCAACCTGATCGACACGCCGGGGCATGTGGATTTTTCCTACGAGGTGTCGCGCTCGTTGTCGGCCTGTGAAGGCGCGCTGCTGGTGGTGGATGCCTCACAAGGCGTGGAGGCGCAGACCGTGGCGAATTGCTACACTGCATTGGATCTGGGTGTCGAAGTGGTGCCGGTACTGAACAAAATCGACTTGCCTTCGGCTGATCCGGAAAACGCTATCGAGGAAATCGAGGAAGTGATTGGCATCGATGCGCATGATGCGACACGCTGTTCTGCCAAGACTGGTGAAGGTGTGCAGGATGTGCTGGAAGCACTGATTGTCAAAGTGCCTGCCCCAAAAGGTGATCCGGACGCGCCGTTGCAGGCTTTGATTATCGATTCGTGGTACGACAATTACGTCGGCGTGGTGATGCTGGTGAGGGTGATGAATGGCACGCTCAAGCCCAAGGAAAAGATTCTGTTCATGGCCACAGGCGCGCAACATTTGACCGAAAATATCGGCGTATTCACGCCCAAGTCGCAGCCGCGCGAAAGCTTGAGCGCAGGCCAGGTCGGATTCGTTATTGCCGGTGTCAAGGAACTGAAAACGGCCAAGGTGGGCGATACCATCACCCATCTGAGCAAGCCGGCGAAGCAGGCATTGCCCGGCTTCAAGGAAGTGCAGCCGCAGGTGTTCGCCGGATTATTTCCGGTGGAATCGAACCAGTATGAAGCACTGCGCGACTCGCTGGAAAAGCTCAAGCTGAATGATTCCGCGCTGCGCTACGAGCCGGAAGTTTCGCAGGCCTTGGGCTTCGGCTTCCGTTGCGGCTTCCTCGGGTTGCTGCACATGGAAATCGTGCAGGAGCGGCTGGAGCGCGAGTTCGACATGGATTTGATCACCACTGCGCCGACGGTGATTTACCAAGTGGTGCAGCGCGACGGCAAGGTGCTGGTCGTGGACAATCCGTCCAAGATGCCGGACCCGTCCAGGATCGAGGAAATTCGCGAACCGATTGTGACGGTGAATCTGTACATGCCGCTGGAGTACGTCGGCTCGGTCATCACGCTGTGCACCCAGAAGCGTGGCACGCAGATCAACATCAGCTATCTCGGCAAGCAGGTGATGCTGGTGTATGAAATGCCGATGGCGGAAATTGTTATGGATTTTTTCGACAAGCTGAAATCGGTATCGCGCGGCTACGCGTCGATGGATTACGAGTTCAAGGAATACCGGGCGGCGGATGTGGTCAAGGTGGACATGCTGATCAACGGCGAGAAAGTGGATGCGCTGTCGGTGATCGTGCATCGCGCCATCAGCCAGCACCGCGGCCGTGAAGTGGCGGCCAAGATGCGCGAACTTATACCGCGCCAGATGTACGATGTGGCGATACAGGCGACTATCGGATCGAACATCATCGCGCGCGAGAATGTCAAAGCGATGCGAAAAAATGTTTTGGCAAAGTGTTATGGCGGCGATATTTCGCGCAAGAAGAAACTGCTGGAAAAACAAAAAGCCGGCAAGAAGCGCATGAAGCAGGTGGGCAGTGTGGAAATCCCGCAGGAAGCCTTCTTGGCGATTCTGCGTGTGGACGATTAACTCCAATTCAATTTCATCGGTGAAACTGCGTTGGCTTCCTCGCTCACTCCTGATGAAACAACTAGCCATTCGACTAGGCTATCAGCCGAAGAGCTTTTGGCCGGGCACCCGAAAGACGATAGCCAAGTCGCTGGTTATAGTCGTGCAACGGCGACACGTTACTGGCGCAGCCAGCCGATTGCGGGAGCCGTTGCTTGGCCGTTCCTCCCACACCGGAGGGCTACGCCCACACCGTGTCGGAACGGCACTAGCACTGCCTGCGTCGTTCGCTCGTCGCCGCCTTGTTTGACCTTCGAAATTGAATTGGAATAAAGGATAAAAATGGACTTTGCACTGATTATGTTTGTGTTGCTGCTGGTCACCGGCGGCATTTGGTTGCTGGATCGTTTCACTTTGGCAGCCAAGCGCGGTAGCGGAGTTGCCGAGCCATGGTGGGTGGAATATGCCAAAAGTTTCTTTCCGGTCATCCTGGTGGTGTTTTTCATTCGTTCCTTTTTGATCGAACCGTTCAAGATACCTTCCGGCTCGATGATTCCTACCCTGCAAGTCGGCGACTTTATTCTGGTGAATAAGTTTACTTACGGCGTACGGCTGCCTGTCATTAACCAAAAAATCGTCCCGCTGAGCAATCCACAGCGCGGCGATGTGATGGTGTTCCGCTACCCGGAAGATCCCTCGCTGGATTATATTAAGCGCGTGGTCGGGCTTCCCGGCGATAGCGTCGAATATCGCAACAAGCGGTTGTGGATCAACGGGGTCGAACAGCCGCAGGAAGCCGATGGCGATTACAATTACGTTGAGACTGGACTGAATTTCTTGCATACCGAAAAACGTCTTGAAACATTGGGAGAGCGCAAGCACGCGGTGCTAATCAACCCTGAGATGCCGACGCTGCATCTGAGTGCTGTTGCCGAATTCAGCGGGCGCGAGAATTGCAGTTATGACAATGAGATGGTGCGCTGCAAGGTGCCAGAAGGACAATACTTTATGATGGGCGATAATCGTGATAACAGTCGTGACAGCCGCTATTGGGGATTTGTGCCGGACAACCAGATCGTCGGCAAGGCATTTTTCATTTGGATGAATTTTTCTGATTTGAAGCGCATAGGCATGTCGATCAACTAAACCAGGGGGAAAAATGAATACAGCAATGCCAGTGCAACAACGAGGTATGAGTTTTGGCGGGTTTATTTTTGGAGCTTTCCTGTTAGTGCTTTTCGGCATCACCGGGCTCAAACTCATTCCGGCTTATATGCAGGCTGCACAAATCAAAAATATCTTCGTCACGATTGCACATGATCCGGATATGCAAAAAGCTACGCCACACGATATTCAGGCATCCTTCGACAAGGGCGCTTCGATCAACAATATTACTGCGATCAAAGCAAGTGATATTGATATTTCCAGCGATGGAGGGATGCCGGTTTTAAGTGCCAGCTATGCCGTCAAAGTTCCGCTGATTGGCAACGTCAGTCTCTATATGGAATTCAATCCAAGCAGTGCAGGCAAATAAAGACAGCCAGAGAGCGCAAGAATCTTTGCGCGGCAGTGCGCTGTGCAAGCAGTTGGGGTATGTGTTCAAGCAGCCACAATTACTGCAACGCGCACTGACACATCGCAGCTACGCACCGGAGCACAACGAGCGCCTCGAGTTTTTGGGTGATAGCATCCTTGGCTGCGTCATTGCCAAACATCTGTACAGCAGTTATCCGCAGTTGACCGAGGGCGAGCTGTCGCGGTTGCGCTCCAATCTGGTCAGGGAAGAAACGCTTGCGACACTTGCGCAGCAACTCGATCTGGGCAGTCATTTGAGGCTGGGCGAGGGCGAGCTTAAAAGCGGCGGTTTTCGCCGCCCATCGATATTGGCGGATGCCTTGGAGGCTTTGTTCGGCGCGGTCTTGCTGGATTCAGGCTTCGCGGCGGCGGAACAGACTGTGTTGAATCTGTATGTGCCCTATCTTGAAATGGTTGATGTGCAGGCGCTGGGCAAGGATGCCAAAACCTTGTTGCAGGAATATCTGCAAGGCAAACGGATTCCATTGCCGACCTACAGCGTTATTGCCATGCAAGGCGAAGCTCATGCGCAATCTTTTCAGGTGGAGTGCGTCATCCCATCACTAAAAATTTCCGCTCGCGGTACGGGAACCAGCCGACGCAATGCAGAACAACAGGCGGCACAGGCAGCCTATCAGCAATTACCAACCACAATATGACCGAACCCAATATGGATTTTCGCAGCGGCTTCATCGCCATCGTCGGGCGGCCCAATGTGGGCAAGTCCACGCTGCTCAATCACCTGATCGGGCAGAAGATCAGCATCACCTCGCGCAAGGCGCAGACCACGCGCCATCGCATCCACGGTATCTACACCGATGAGCATAGCCAATTTGTGTTTGTCGATACGCCGGGGGTTCAGACCAGGCATCTCAATGCTTTGAATCGCGGCATGAATCGCGTGGTGACCAGCAGTCTGCGCGACGTGCAGGTGGTGATGTATGTGCTGGAGGCGTTGCGCTATGACGAGCGCGATCAGGAAGTGCTCAAGCTGTTGCCGGACAATCGCCCGGTATTGCTGGTGATCAACAAGATCGACGAGGTGGCGGATAAGGGCCAGTTGTTCACATTCGCCGAGCGTGTCGCGCAGGATTTCAAGTTTGCCGACATCGTGCCGGTCAGCGCCAAGCTCGGCAGCAAGCTGGACGAGTTGCGCGTGGCATTGCGCCGTCATCTGCCGCAGGGCGAATTGATTTATGACAAAGACGACATCACCGATCGCAGCGAACGTTTTCTGGCTGCGGAAATGTTGCGCGAAAAAATATTTCGCTTCACCGGCGATGAGTTGCCCTACTCGACCAGCGTGGTGATCGAGCAATTCAAGATGGAGGGGAAACTGCGTCGCATCCATGCCGCGATCCTGGTGGATCGCGAAGCGCACAAGGCGATGCTGATCGGCAAAAAGGGTGAAAAGCTCAAGGAGATCGCCACCCAGGCGCGGTTGGATATGGAAAAATTGTTCGGCGGCAAAGTATTTCTTGAGGTGTTCGTCAAGTTGCGCAGCGGCTGGGCGGATGACGAACGCGTGTTGCGCAGCTTGGGTTACGAATGACCGCTGCGAGCCGGAATAAACATCAGGACGAGTTAGCGTTCGTCTTGCACAGCTATCCGTTTCGCGAAACCAGTCTGATTCTCGATGTATTCAGTCGCCAGCATGGGCGGTTGGCGATGGTGGCGCGCGGGGCACGGCGTCCCAAGTCCAGCTTGCGCGGCCTGCTGATGAATTTTCAGCCGTTGCTGTTAAGCTGGTTCGGCAAGGGCGAAGTACGTACTTTGCACAGCGCGGAGTGGCAGGGCGGACAGCCCTATTTGCAAGGCACGGCGTTGATGTGCGGGTTCTATCTGAACGAGTTGCTGATCAACCTGCTGGCACGCGACGATCCGCATGAGCAATTGTTCGACTACTACCGCGCCACCTTGTACCGCTTGGCGCACGAAGCCGACCAGGGTGCCACGCTGCGTTGTTTTGAAAAACACCTGCTGCAGGAGTTGGGCTATGCACTGGTGCTGGATCGTGAAGCCGGCAGCGGTAAGGCGATTCAGGCGGAACTCTGTTATCGTTATGCCATGGAGCGAGGGGCCCTTCCGGATGACGGTGATGCCCGGGTCGGTTTACCGGTGCTGGGCAAGACCATGCTGGACATGGCGGCGGACGATTATACCGACCCGACCACCGCGCAACAGAGCAAACAACTGATGCGGGTGTTGCTGAACCATCATCTCGGCGGCAAGACCTTGCATACCCGCGAATTGATTAAGGACTTACAAAAACTATGAACACCTCCAAAAATTCAGAATTTCGGGATGCATCGCAAGGCGCACGGAGCACAGCGAACGAGACATATCAACGAGATAGGCGAGGGAGCGCGCACCGCGCAACGCCGCGATGCGCTCGAAAAATGGATTTTTGGAGGTGTTCATGATTAAACTAGGATTGAACATCGACCATGTCGCCACGTTGCGCCAAGTGCGCGGCGCGCGTTATCCCAACGTGGTGCGTGCCGCGTTGCTGGCAGAATCCGCCGGAGTTGACGTGATCACCCTGCATCTGCGTGAAGACCGCCGCCACATTCAAGACCGCGATGTGGAAGTGCTACGCGACATGCTGCAAACGCGCATGAATCTGGAAAGTGCCGTCACCGACGAAATGCTCAACATCGCGCTGCGCATCAAACCGCATGATCTGTGTCTGGTACCGGAACGCCGCGAAGAACTGACCACCGAAGGCGGGCTGGACGTGGTGCGCTATTTCGACACCATCAAAGCGGCCTGCGAGCGTTGTGCCGAAGCGGGTATCCGCGTGTCTTTGTTCATAGACCCGGACTCAAAGCAGATCGATGCGGCACGCCGCACCGGTGCACCGGTGGTGGAATTGCATACCGGCAAATATGCCGGGGCAGACAGCGTGCCAGAATACGATCATGAACTGGAACGTATTCGTGTCGCGGCTGCTCATGCCAACACGCAAGGACTGCAGGTGAATGCCGGGCACGGCCTGAATTACCACAACGTGCAGCCTATCGTTGCAATTCCCAATCTGGTCGAGCTCAACATTGGTCATGCCATCATTGCCGAGTCGTTGTTCATCGGGCTGGAAGCGGCGGTAAAGAAAATGAAAGCATTGTTGGCGGGCCAGCAGTGATTTTCGGCATCGGCACGGATATCGTCGACTATGCGCGTATCGAAACGATGTGGGCGCGTTATGGCGTTCGTTTCGCCGCACGGGTGCTGAGCGAGCGCGAGTCGTCCGATTATCAGGCCAGTTCCAATGCCTCACGCTTCCTGGCAAAACGCTTCGCTGCCAAGGAAGCCTTTGCCAAAGCGGTCGGCAGCGGACTGCGCGACCCGGTCAGTCTGCGCCGCATCAGCATCACACATGACGGCTTCGGCAAACCGGTGCTGCAGTTCGACGAAGTGCTGCGCACCCATTTGGCGCAATTGGGTATCAGCGCCCATCATCTTTCCATCAGTGACGAACGCAACATGATTGTTGCCTTTGTGGTGCTGGAAACAAATTGAGCAATCGTCCAATTGACCAATAGTTAGGAGAAGCTATGAGCTTGGGTCCCGTGATGCTGGATGTGGCCGGTACACAACTGACCGCCGAGGACGAAGCGCGCTTGCGTCATCCGCTGGTCGGCGGGGTCATCCTGTTCGCGCGCAACTTTCAATCCCCCGGCCAGCTTGCCGAGCTTAACGCCGCGATCCATGCGCTGCGCACCCCGCCATTGCTGATCGCGGTGGATCACGAGGGTGGCAGGGTGCAACGTTTCCGCGAAGGCTTCAGCAAAATCCCCGCGATGCGCGAACTCGGAAAGATCTGGGACACGCATGCGCAACGCGCGCGCCATCTGGCACAGCAAGTCGGCTATGTGTTGGCGGCGGAATTGCGCGCCTGTGGCGTGGACTTCAGTTTCACGCCGGTGCTGGACATCGATTACGGGCAAAGCAGCGTGATTGGCGACCGCGCGTTTCACAGCGACCCGCAAGCGATTGCCGAACTGGCGCACAGTTTATTGCTGGGATTGAAGCAGGGCGGGATGCACGCGGTGGGTAAGCATTTCCCTGGGCACGGCTTCGTGCGCGCCGATTCTCATCTGGACATTCCGGTGGACGAGCGCGAGTTCGTCGATATCGAACTGTGCGATCTGATTCCGTTCCGGCAGATGGTGAACTACGGCCTGACCGCCGTGATGCCCGCCCATGTCATCTATCCCAAAGTGGATAGCCGTCCGGCAGGGTTCTCGCCGGTATGGTTAAAGAACATCCTGCGCGGCCAACTGGGCTTCGAAGGCTGCATCTTCAGCGACGACTTGAGCATGGAAGGTGCCACCATCGCAGGCGGCATCGTGCAACGCGCCGAGGCTGCGCTGAATGCGGGTTGCGACATGGTGCTGGTGTGTAACAAGCCGGAATCGGCAGATGAATTGTTGCAGGGATTGAATTGGGAAATGCCCGCCGCCAGCCGCGCACGGCTCGCCCAGATGCGCGGAAAGCCGCACCCAGAGTCGCTGGCCCAGCTGCATGAACAACATCAATTTCTCAAAGCGCTGGACGAGGTTGCCGCTATCGGCATGAGCAACGCAGAGTTGCCGCTGGTCTAGTCGACCAAGTGAGGGTGAAGATTATGTCGAACCTGGCCCCTTTAACTTCCCTTTAACTTCCTTTAACTTAGGTGCACAGTTAAGTCTACTTTAAGTGTTGGTCTCATATCCTTATTCGCATGGCTTACATTCTTGCCATGGTGAAACTAAAGGATATCGAAATGAAAAAATTTGTTGTCGTAGCAAGCGCAGTCTGCTTCTCTGCATTTATTCTCTCAGCCCAAGCCTATACTGGCCAAGAGCTTGGTAAGGATGCCAGGATTACCATCAAGGAGGCTCGTGCCATTGCGCTCAAGGCCCATCCAGGAAAAATTACCGATGAGGAACTGGAAAAGGAAAATGGCGGGAGCGGCTTGCGCTATTCTTTTGACATTAAACATGGCAAGACGACTCACGAAGTCGGTGTAGATGCGCTGACCGGCAAGGTATTGGAAAACGCGCCTGAAGGAGCGAATCCTGACTGACGGAGAAATATCATCATGCGGCTTTTGGTAGTGGAAGACGACCCGATGATCGGTGAAAGCATGCAGCGTGGACTCAAGAAGACCGGCTTTGCCGTTGACTGGGTACGGGATGGCAAGTCGGCCGAACATGCTCTGGGAAATGGGGTTTACGACATGATGATTCTTGACCTTGGCCTTCCACGAAAAGGTGGATTGGAACTACTCAGCCAGTTGCGCGAACGGGGAAATGATCTGCCCGTGTTGATCGTAACTGCTCGTGACACGGTGGATGACAAGGTGGCTGGATTAAACAGCGGTGCGGACGATTATCTGGTCAAGCCATTCGATTTTAATGAGCTGAATGCACGAGTGAATGCCATCATGCGCCGACATAGTGTACTGGGGCAACCCGGTAATGATTTACGGTGCGCTAACATTGGATCCCATTGCGCACCAGGTAACTTTGCGCGGGCAAGCGGTCATGCTTTCGGCCAAGGAATTCGCTTTGCTGCGTGCGTTAATGGTGGTACCGGGAGCTGTCCTGTCCCGAGCCCAATTGGAAGAAGCACTATACGGTTGGGAAGAAGAAGTTGGCAGCAATGCGGTGGAAGTCCACATCCATAATTTGCGCCATAAGCTTGGCAGCCATGCCATCCTTAACATACGTGGAGCGGGTTACCGGGTGTCGACGCTCAATGATGTCGATTCGTAAAAATTTATTGATCTGGTTGCTGACAGGACTGGTCATTGCCGGTCTGGGTATGGGGATTGCCACTTACTTCAAGACTCAAGAAGAGGTAGACGAAATGCTCGATTACGAGCTGCGCCAGATTGCCTATTCCATGCAACATTCCACCAGCTTTATGCCGGGTCAGCTTGAAAACATCAGTGATTCAAGCCGCGATGACAACGATTTCATAGTTCAGGTGTGGAACATGAGCGGCGCGCTGCTCTATTCCTCGCAACCTTCAGCCAAATTACCTCAGGCATCCGCGCAAGGCTTCTCAAGCATCAGAAATTCCGATAGCGGCTGGCGTGTATTTAGCCTGATCTCAGGCAATCACGTCATACAGGCGGCACAGCCTGAGGAAGCGCGCTGGGAAACTGCTGCAGGTATGGCCTTGCGTATGCTTGCACCCCTTGCCGTGTTGGTTCCGGCCTTGGCGCTTCTAGCCTGGATTGCAGTGAGGAAAAGCCTTGCCACCTTGGCGCGCGTTACTGCGGAAGTGGAGCGACGCGATGCATCTGCAATGGCCCCGTTGGACATCCATGCTGTTCCTGAAGAAATCCGTCCTCTGCTGATGCCGCTTAACAGGCTGTTGCTTCGTTTGGATGAATCCATAGCCTCGCAGCGACGCTTTGTAGCTGATGCCGCACATGAGCTGCGCACTCCATTGACCGCGCTGTCCTTACAGGCTCAGCTGATTGATCAGGCTCAGGATTCCAAGGAACGAAATGAAGCTACCAAGAATTTGCGACTAGGCATTGCACGTGCGTCACATTTGGTGAGCCAATTACTGACACTCGCTCGCCAGGAGCCAGATGCACATCGTCCGTTTGTGCACCTGAATCTTGCGGCACTGGTTCGTCAGGTGGTTGGAGAATTAGCACCATTGGCAGACTTCATGAAGATCGATCTTGGGATTGGCGCTAATCAAACTGCGTTCGTGAATGGGGATGAGGAAGCATTAAAGATATTAGTCGGTAATTTGGTGGACAATGCCATTCGCTATACGCCGGAAGGTGGAAAGGTTGATGTGACACTGAGTAATGACAGCAGCGGTTTAATACTTAGGGTGGAAGATACCGGACCTGGTATTCCGATTGAGGATCGGGAACGAGTCTTCGAAAGGTTTTATCGTATTGCAGGCAATGAGGTTCAAGGTAGCGGCCTAGGGCTTGCCATCGTTAAACAAATTGTTCAAAGACATGGAGCTCTTGTTGAAATTGCTACTGGTGAAAACGGGATTGGTGCAATATTCAGCATCAAATTTCCATCACTTTCTCTGGGTTGAGTGTCCATATACGGCACTCACAACTGTCCCTCGAGCCGGGCTGTCGCATGGACCCTAAGCGAATTCCATGCGTCAGATCGGATCCCGAGTTATGTTGGGATATTCCAACTGTTGAATGAGGAGATGTCATGTTGAAAGGTGTTGTTTTGGGAGTCGCATTAACGATTGGGGTTACCTTGATCGGCGCTTACTCTCTGGTGAAAAGCGGTCTAATTCCGGCCAATGCCGATGCAAAACCCGGTCGGCTGGAAACTTGGATGGCAAGTACTTCGCTAGATGCGACACTGCGTCGCGAAGCTCCAAAGGGCCAGAATCCGGTGGTGCTGACAGACCAGAATCTCCTCGAGGGAGTTCATCTTTTCGCGAAGAACTGCGCTGTTTGCCATGGTTCCGCGAAGGGCGATGCGTCGGCATCTCCGATAGCGAAAGGCCTTTATCAAAAGCCGCCGCAATTGGCGACCGATGGGGTTGAGGACGATCCGGAAGGAGATTCGTTCTGGAAGATCAAGCACGGTATTCGTCTGACCGGCATGCCTTCGTTTGGGTACTCCCTCAGCGACCGGGAGATATGGACGCTTGCGCTTTTCCTGAAGCACATGGATAAGCTGCCGCCCACGGTACAGCAGACTTGGCTGCAAGTCCAGAACTGAATTGGCCGGTAACGTCCGAGAACCAGACGGGTTTGAAATAGCCTACTCGACTCCTCAAGCGCAGTGATCGATGCGAGGACCTTCAGATACATCAGTGATAGTCCAGTTAACAGTTTGTCCGAACTGGCAAACCAACCAAAACTTGAAAGCTGAATGTCCGCATTTCGTAACGCTGACTGTCGCTTATGGGTCGCACTTTGCCCGTTGGCCAATATGTGTTTGAATGGCCGTTATCTTGCCAATTCCGGACGATCGAGAATTTTATCGATAGCAGCCGTCGATTTAAATATGAGAAAAAAGGAAAGCCGTATGAACAATAATACCGAACACACCTTGAGCAAGGTTCCAGAGCTTACTTTGATCTTCTGGATCATAAAAATTGCTGCCACCACACTGGGCGAAACCGGTGGCGACGCAGTATCCATGTCGATGAACCTGGGCTACCTTGTTGCGTCTGCTATTTTCGCAGCTGTCTTTTTCATCGCAGTAGCTGCCCAAATCAAGACCAAGAAATTTCACCCGTTTGTATACTGGACAACCATTATCGCAACGACAACAGTCGGGACGACACTTGCTGATTTTGCAGACCGATCTCTTGGAATCGGCTATACCGGTGGAGCATCTCTGCTGTTTGCGCTTTTGATGGCCTCTCTAGCCATCTGGTATAAATCACTCGGATCTGTTTCAGTTGATACTGTGAGTTCTCCTAAAGAAGAAATGTTTTATTGGATAACGATCATGTTTTCTCAAACATTGGGTACCGCACTGGGGGACTGGACGGCTGACACGGCGGGACTTGGATACAGTGGCGGGGCAATCGTCTTCAGCGTTCTTCTGGGAGCTGTGATAGCAGCCTATTATTGGACAAACATATCCAGAACTGTGCTTTTCTGGGCAGCATTTATCCTTACTCGCCCCCTTGGTGCCGTAGTGGGCGATTTTCTCGACAAGCCACTGAACGCCGGTGGTCTCGCATTAAGTCGCTATTCCGCATCAGCAGCACTCATCGTGATAATAATTGCCTGCATCCTGCTTTTCCCTCAGCGAGCCCTGAAAAAATTCCGGCCATTAACATAAAGGCCGCAGCTCGGTAAGACGAAAAACCGCAGGAAGCTCAGTTCAACCCGAAAACAACATCAATCCCTTTATTTGGAGACAACAATGCCTACTAATACTTTAATTCAAATTCTTATTGGTGTTTGCTTATTGAGTAGCCAATTGGCCCTGTCAGCTCAACCCTTGGAAAGTACTGAATTCACACTTGTTGATCACTACGGTATTGGTGGTGAAGGGGGATGGGATCTCCTTACTTTTGATACGAAACGCCATCGTCTGTTCGTAAGCCGATCAACCCATGTTCAAGTAATTAACGCTGATTCAGGAAAAGTTATTGGGGATATTCCCGGCACTGAAGGTGTACATGGAATCGCACTTGCGGATGACCTGAATATTGGGTTCACCAGCAATGGTAAAAGTAATTCAGTCACGGTATTTGATTTGACTACGCTAAATGTAATCGAGACCATTAAAATTTCTGGCTTGAATCCGGATGTTATTCTTTATGAACCAAAATCAAAGCATATTTTCACTTTCAATGGACATTCTGCAAATGCCACTGTGATTGATGCAATCACGCTTAAAGAAATCAATACGATTAGTTTGCCGGGCAAGCCCGAGCTTGCGGTTAGCAACAATGCAGGTAGAGTGTTTGTAAATATTGAAGACAAAAATGAAATTGCCGTGATTGATAGTGGCTCTAATAAGGTACTGAAGAGTTTCCAAATTGGTAGTGGTGTTGAGCCCACTGGGCTAGCGATTGACCAAATGCATAATCGACTGTTCTCAGTCTGCGCCAATAGGAAAATGGAAATCCTGGATTCTGAGACTGGCAGAATTGTTTCAGAGGTCGCTATTGGCTCAGCTCCAGATTCGGCTGCCTTTGACTCAAATTTGGGAATTGCATTTAGCTCAAACGGTGATGGGACATTAACAATAGTAAAAGAAAATGATCCTGACCACTTTTCAGTGTCGCAAAATATTATTACACAAAAGGGGGCACGAACCATGGCTTATGACTCGGATAAGCATCGTGCATATCTCGTGACAGCTTCATTTGGCGAGACACCACCAGCAACAAAAGAACAGCCCAAACCAAGGCCCGCAATCATTCCGAACAGCTTTGTGGTTTTAGTGGTTTCGTTGAAACATTGATGCGTCAAATAACCTGAATTTACTAGCAGAACATTTTAGCTTTGCGCTATAGGCAGACCTTAAGAGTTTTTATTTGTTTGATCATAGCCACCGAAGCAATATTTAATTCGGCATGGGCTGGGCCACCATTTATCACGGATGATCCTGAACCGGTGAAATATCAGCACTTGGAGGTCAATTATGCAGTGAGTAAAACATGGCGTCAGGGCTCAGCGTCGGCCGGGATACCCAGCATCGACATTAATTATGGGATTTCTCCCAATATGCAACTGCATGCCCTGCCACGTTATTCCTATGAGAGAACAACGACAGACAGGCATTTTGGTATTGATGATACTGAGGTTGGTGTGAAGTACAGATTCCTGGATATTGAGCAAGGCGATTCATCGATCATGGTCGGAATCTATCCTATGTTCCAGATTCCGACCGGAGACACAAGGCTTGGGCCTAGTCGAGGCAAAGACCAGAGCTTCCTGCCGCTCTGGTTACAGCGTAATAGCGAAAAATGGACAATCTATGGCGGGACGGGCTATCGGTTCAATCCAGGCACTGGTAACAAGAACTCAGTTTTCCTTGGAGGAGTGGCGCTTTACCAAGCCACACTATCTCTTCAGTTAGGAGCAGAGGTTTTTCATGAAACACCAGATGTTGTCGATGGGGAAAGCACTACAGGCTTTAATCTGGGGGGAGTTACAATTTAGCGCATGACTACAACCTGCTGTTTTCGGCCGGGAAGGGACTTAAGAATGTTTCCTCTACGAATCAACTTTCCGTTTACTCGGCACTGCAAGTGCTCTATTGATAAATCCGCTTATGCATAGGTTAGCCGTTGATTTTGCCAACCGTGACTGTCCGCTTGTATGGTTGGGGTGGTGGTATCGGCTTGTCGGGTAGCAGCGACACATCTCTGTGCCGCCGCCCCCTAAGAACCGTACTGGCGCCTCACGACGCATACGGCTCAAGCCTCTCAGAAGCATCTTTCAACACCCGGCATCACGAACAACCGTGATGCCTTCACAATACTCATAACCAGCCTTCTTGCGTGATACTACTATCCACGCCGAAAAGTGCACACACCCGATGCTGCGGCGTCCATTTGCTTTCTTCTCGTTTAAAAGGTTCTCGTTACTCTTTTGTGAAGAGAGACCAAGAAGAAGTCTGCCCGCTTTCGCGTGGAGTAATATTCCAACCCCTATCCCCTCCATTACAGAGAGGCATTCGCTTTTCTCTTCCATCCTTTACCCGCAATATCAACAGCGTCCCTTGCGGTTAGCCTGCCGTTTCCGGCGACACTACGGGCTTACCCTGTTCCACTTGTATTTCAGAGCGAGGCGGACCCCTCCTATTCGCCGACGGCGCAACGTCCATGATGGCCCAAAAAGAAAGAGCCATACCTTGCCGCTTACCATTTTGGTTCAAGCCTGTCAGCACATTTGGCTTGTTCTATTTAACGACGTTTAATAGAGATTCACATTTGTTGGTCGTACCCGCTCATCCCTAGCGCCTCTCCACCTCTGTGCTGGCAGATTTCGTCTCCCCTCGCGGGTTGGCGTACCGAGTTGATCGGCGGCTACATTGTCCCCAGAGCTTCACACCGAGCTGTTACCGGCTCCGCATGTCTGGGTAGGGAACGTTTGATGGAACAATCGGTTTCATCAGTTCATAATTCCTCCTGTGAAACAGAAATACAAGCGACTTTCAGGTCGCACT
>CABEDG010000165.1_pt1 | contig 16345 bp, 15 predicted proteins | sample 3132891 | NCBI WGS metagenome assembly CABEDG01 (sample SAMEA5534329, study PRJEB31848) | metagenome | biome: tundra; feature: field; material: soil | place: USA | collected 2013-05 | depth 0.15 m
ACACCTTTCGCCAACGGCTAGGAACCAGTCCGGCTTTTTGCACGCTGCGTTAAGTTTTGTTTGGAACTGATACACGCTCAATTAAAAGCTTAAATTTATTCCGGCAGTCAGGTCGCCAAAATTGTTATAGTTAAAATTTGGTCGATTGTGAAACATGGAAGCTGCGGGATTTACCAATAATCACACTATAACCAGACACTTTGCAATCGCTTTTGGATTGCTTATAACCAGCCACTTGGCTACCGTCTTTCGGGTGCCCGGCCAAAAGTTCTTCGGCTGGTAACCTAGCGGAATGGCTAGTAGTTTTTCAGTGGAATGGCTATAACCAATGACTTGCCCAGCGTCTTTTGCTGGGTTAGTCAGATGGCTATAACCAGCCGCTTGGCCACCGTTTTTTGGTGGCATAGCGGAATGGCTAGAGGTTTCATCAGGAGTCGTATCAGTAGTTCCATCAGTGCCCAGTTTGCAGCCATTCAATCAGCGCGTCTTGCGCGGGCTGTGCCAAAGCGGCATTAGGGTGATTGACGATGAACACCACGATCCACTGCTTGCCGCTGTGCGCTTTCACATAACCGGCGATGGATTTCACGCCTTCCAGCGAACCGGTCTTGAGGTGCGCATATCCCGCGATCTCGCTATCCCTGAAACGTTTTTTCACCGTGCCGTCCATGCCTAATATCGGTAGCGACGCTTCCAGTTCGGCGTAGAACGGGCTGCTCGTGGCGCGCTGCAACAACTCGGCGAGATGCTGAGCGCTGATGCGCTCCTTGCGTGACAAGCCCGCGCCGTTCTCCAGCACCAATTCCGGAAACTGCAGTTGTTGCGTCTTTAACCATTGCTGCATCGCCGCAGTACTGTGCGCGATGTTTGCTGCGGGAGGGTCGCCGCGCAGCGGCGGGGCACCCACCGGCGTACTCCTTGCGGGTGCTGGCAGCGGGACACCCACAGGTTCCGGCAATTGGACTGATAATTCCGCACCCGCGGTATCCCCGCCTTCCTGCTCAGCATGAAGGGATGTTTCACTAAGCGCTTGCGCTCTTGAAAAATCGTCACGGCTGTCTTTGCTATCAGTCGGCAACAGTCCTCCTGCACTCCAAGAAGCACGTGCCGCATCTCTTGCAGTTCCTGCCGCCCCCATTGTCAAGAACAGTTGCCGTGCCATGATGTTGTTGCTGAATTTGTTGATGTCACGTATCACTTCCGACAACGGCGGCGAGATATACTTGGCAAACGGAACTTGATCGGTAGGCGCAGTTCCTACCCGCAGCTTGCCTTGCAGCGTGCCGCCGAGCTCTTGCCATAACGCGCTGAACACCGCGAAGAAATATTCGTCTTGCGGCAGTAGCGAAAAATAATCATCCGCCTCGCCGCAAGTAGCTGGAATACTGCCTTCCAGCACGATGTCGTGCCCGTCCAAACGCGCCTGGTAGGCATCCTCTCCGTGACAATCCAAATTTGCCGAAGTCGCGATGTGATTGTGCAGTGTGTAGCCGGCCAGCTCGGGCTCCAGCAGCGCAATGGTTGCATTGGCATCCGGAATCAGATGCAAATGCAGCGCATTAAAGTTGAGCAGCAGCGCGCTGGTACCGACGTTGTAAGCGCGGGTCGGATCATGGTCGAATTCCGCCGGATCGTTGCGGACAGCCTCAAAAAAACTGTGATCCAGCACAATGTCACCGCGTATTTCGCGCAGCCCGCGCTGGCGTAATTCTCGCAGCCACATCCAGAATTGCTCAACGGTCAGCTTCGGATCGCCATACCCCTTGAACACCAAATCGCCCTGCAACACGCCGTTTTCCAGCTTGCCGTTGAGATATGCCTCAGTCTTCCAGCGATAGGCAGGGCCTAATGTTTCCAGTGCGGCAAAGGTGGTGAGCAACTTCATGGTAGACGCCGGATTCATCGCCTGCTTGGCATTCAGGCTGATGATGGGCGCATCCTTATGTACCTCCTGCACCACGACAGCAACACTGGACAGCGGAATATGCGCGTGCCTGAGCGCCGCGCTGACAGGCTCCGGCAAAGTGGTTGCAAACACAGGACCGGCGAGCAGGCTGAAGAAAAACACTTCGATGAAAAAATTTCGCATAACACTTAACTCAGTTGGTTGACGATGTGCAAGGTACGATTTACCAGCAAATCCATTTCTGCTTCGCAGATTATATACTGCGGCATGAAATAAATCGTGTTGCCGATGGGACGCAACAATAATTCATTTTCCAGCGCGAGCGCGAAGCATTGCCGGGCAAAATCGCGCTGCGGCGTTTCCACTTCAAATGCCCAAATCATGCCGGTGTTGCGCCAGTTTCGAATCGAGCGATGCTCGCGCAACGGCAGTGCGACCTGATTCAAATATGCCGCCTTGTCACGGTTCGCGGCGAGCACATTATCCTGCGCAAAAATATCCAGCGTGGCGAGCGCTGCCCGACAAGCCAGCGGATTACCGGTATAGGAGTGTGAATGCAAAAAACCGCTTGTCATCTCATCGCCATAAAATGCCTGGTAAATTTCGTCACGCGTCATCACCACTGACAGCGGCAGATAACCGCCGGTAATACCTTTCGATAGACATAAAAAGTCCGGAATAATTCCCTTGTTCCCCTGAAAAGAGGTCGGTTGGGATAGGGTTGGGGCTTGCTCGCAAGCGAACATCGTGCCGGTTCTGCCCATGCCAACAGCGATTTCATCCGCGATCAAATGCACCTCATATTCAGCGCAAAGCTGCCGCGCGCGCTGCAAATAAATCGGGTGATACATCGCCATGCCCGCCGCGCCTTGCACCAGCGGCTCGATGATGAAAGCGGCCAGTTGCGCATGATGTTGCTGCAAATGTTGTTCCAGCACATCCGCGCAGCGCAGCGCGTAAGCCTCGGCACTTTCCCCTGCCGCGGCTTTGCGCCAGTCCGGGCTGGGCACGGTGGCCTGTTGCCGAACCAGCGCGCCGTAAGCAGTACGAAACAGCGCGACATCCGTCACCGACAACGCGCCCAGCGTTTCGCCGTGATAGCTGTTTTCCAGACTGATGAATTGCATCTTGTCCGGCTTGCCGCTGTTGCGCCAGTAATGCGCGCTCATCTTGAGTGCGATTTCCGTGGCCGAAGCCCCGTCAGAAGCATAGAAGCAATGTCCCAGCCCTTTCGGTGCAAGTTCACGCAAACGTTCCGAAAGCTGCACCACCGGCTCGTGGGTAAAGCCCGCCAACATCACATGTTCCAGCGTTTCCAGTTGATCGCGCAATGCGGCATTGATGCGTGGATTGCAATGGCCAAACAAATTCACCCACCAGGAACTGACCGCGTCCAGATAACGCTTGCCACCAAAGTCATACAGCCACGCACCTGACCCGCGCGCAATCGGCAGCAGCGGGAAATGTTCGTAGTGTTTCATCTGCGAACAGGGATGCCACACGGCAGCGAGGCTGCGGACAAGGAGATTGGTGTTGTTTTGCGGATGATTCGACATGCGCAGAATCATAACGGGTTTTGCGGCTTGCGCGCATGGCAAAGTTTGGATAGCCTGCAACCCAACTTGATTTCAGGTTCCCTTTCAGGCGGAGGAAATGTGCATATTCTCATCACCGGTGGCACGGGCTTAATTGGCCGGCAGCTTTGCAAGGCACTGCTGGCGGAAGGGCATGAGTTGACGGTACTGAGCCGCAACCCGGATTCTGTTCCGGCAAAATGCGGTGCAAGGGTGCATGCGATGGCTGGGCTTGATAAGTGGCAATCCGATCAGACTTTCGATGCGATCATCAATCTGGCCGGTGAGCCGATAGTCGATGCACGCTGGACAGCGCAACGCAAGCAAGTTCTATGGGATAGCCGGGTATCTTTGACAGAAAATTTGGTGCGTCGCGTCGCCGCCGCGCGGCACAAATCCGGCGTATTGTTGAGCGGCTCTGCGGTAGGCTACTACGGTAATCACGGCGATACCGGGCTGGATGAATCGGCTGCGGCTGGTGATAATTTTGCCGCCCGTTTATGCAAGGCATGGGAAGAGGCTGCGCGCGGTGCGGAAAGCGTTGGAGTGCGGGTGTGCCTGCTGCGTACCGGCTTGATACTAAGCAACGACGGCGGTCTGTTGGGACGCATGCTGCTGCCGTTCAAGCTGAGCCTGGGCGCGCGTCTGGGTGATGGAAAGCAGTGGATGAGTTGGGTACATATTGATGATTATGTGGCGATGTTGCTCAGCTTGTTGCGCAATGCCCAGGCCAGCGGACCATATAATATGACCGCTCCACAACCGGCCACTAATGCGGAATTCACTGCGGCCCTGGCGGTGGTGCTGCATCGCCCTGCCCCATTCATTGTGCCGGCAATGTTGTTGAAATTAGGCATGGGTGAACGCGCCTGCCTGTTGCTGGAAGGGCAAAGAGTGTTGCCAAAGAAGATGGAGGCGGCACGCTATCACTTTGCCTTTATAAATCTCGCGGACGCGCTACACAACTTGCTGGACAAGTAGTTTTTGCAGTTTATGTCCATGCCATAAAACTGGCTTTGCTTTCCGTATCACCCCATTTGTGGCATCCTTCGCACCTTAATGTATGCGCACAGTGTTTATTTCTGTCCCTTTTTTAAATATACGGGGCGGTCGGAGGATGGCAGTAATGAAACGAGTTGATGATTTCCGCCTGCGCTTTGGCAAGCGCGAGTTGGTGCCGATTATAATTGGCGGAATGGGCGTGGATATTTCCAGTCGTGAATTGGCTCTGGAAGCCGCGCGGCTGGGTGGGATTGGGCATATTTCCGATGCGATGTTGCCTACCGTTACGGATCGCCACTACAAAACAAAATTCGTCAGCGACAAACAAAAACAATACAAACTTAACATCCTGAAAGCTGACAAATCGATCGTGAAATTCGATCTGGCGCAGGTAGCTGAATCGACCCACTTGCACGTCGGCAAGACGATGGATGCCAAGCGCGGCGACGGCATGATTTTCGTCAATTGCATGGAAAAATTGACCATGAATTCGCCGCGCGAGACTTTGCGCGTGCGGTTGTGTAGCGCGTTGGATGCGGGAATTGACGGAATAACGTTAAGCGCGGGGCTGCATCTCGGATCATTTGCGTTGATGGAAGACAACCCGCGCTTCCGCGATGCAAAGCTGGGCATCATCGTTTCCTCACTGCGCGCCTTACAGCTATTCATTCGCAAAAATGCCAAGCTCAATCGCCTGCCCGATTACATCGTGGTGGAAGGCCCGCTGGCGGGTGGGCATCTGGGCTTCGGGATGGATTGGGCCGAATATGATCTGCACACCATCGTGGCGGAAATCGTTGCGCATCTAAAAGCCGAACAGCTGGATATCCCGGTAATCGCAGCGGGCGGGGTCTTTACCGGTAGCGATGCAGTCGACTTCCTGGAAAAAGGATGTGCTGCGGTACAAGTGGCGACGCGCTTTACCGTTGCCAAAGAATGCGGCATTCCGGAAAAAATCCAGCAGGAATACTTCAAGGCCAGCGAGCAGGACATCGAAGTCAATATGATTTCACCGACCGGCTACCCGATGCGCATGTTGAAGAATAGTCCGGCGATCGGCGCCGGCATACGCCCCAACTGTGAAGCATACGGTTATCTGCTCGATGCCAATGGCCATTGTGCTTACATCGAAGCATTCAACCGCGAAGTGGCGTTGCATCCCCATGCCAAGAAAATCTCCGTCAAGGACAAGACCTGTCTGTGCACCCACATGCGCAACTATGATTGCTGGACCTGCGGGCAGTACACCTATCGTCTCAAAGACACCTCGCACCGCAATGCCGATGGCACTTATCAAATCCTGACCGCCGAACACATCTTCAAAGACTATCAGTTCAGCACCGATAACAAGATCAACCTTCCCCCCGCAAAAATAAACCTCCCCTGCCCTTGAAATTGGGCGGGGTCGCCCCGATTGTTGGCACTCGCAGGCAGAGAGTGCTAAACTCCGCCTCCACATTTTTTAACCCCTTAGTTTTAGGAGACCTCAGTATGAAAATTCGTCCTTTGAACGATCGCGTGATCGTTAAACGCATGGAAGAAGAACGTAAAACCGCCTCTGGAATTGTGATTCCGGATGCCGCCACCGAAAAGCCCGATCAGGGTGAGATCATCGCCGTGGGCAAAGGCAAGGTTGGCGATGACGGCAAATTGCAGGCCATGAGTGTCAAGGTTGGTGACCGGGTGCTGTTCGGCAAATATGCTGGCCAAGCCTTCAAAATGGATGGTCAGGAATATATGACCATGCGCGAAGATGACATCATCGGCGTGGTTGAAGGTAAGTAACTACCCAAGAAATTAAAAAGTATTTAAGGAGAAAAAAATGGCAGCTAAAGACGTAAAATTCCACGACGTGGCACGCAGCAAGATGGTGATCGGCGTGAACATTCTGGCCGATGCAGTCAAAGTGACCTTGGGCCCCAAGGGTCGCAACGTCGTGCTGGATCGCTCTTATGGCGCACCAACTATCACCAAGGATGGTGTATCGGTCGCTAAAGAAATCGAACTGAAAGACAAATTCGAAAATATGGGCGCACAAATGGTCAAGGAAGTCGCTTCCAAGACCTCCGATGTGGCGGGTGATGGCACCACCACCGCGACCGTGCTGGCGCAATCCATCGTGCAGGAAGGCATGAAGTTCGTCGCTGCCGGCATGAACCCGATGGACTTGAAACGCGGCATCGATCAAGCGGTCATCGCAGCCGTTGCGGAACTGAAGAAAATTTCCAAGCCATGCACCACCAGCAAGGAAATCGCGCAAGTGGGCAGCATTTCCGCCAACTCCGACACTGTGATCGGCGAGAAGATCGCTGCCGCGATGGAAAAGGTCGGCAAAGAAGGCGTGATCACCATTGAAGACGGCACCGGTCTGGAAGACGAGCTGGACATCGTAGAAGGGATGCAATTTGACCGCGGCTACCTGTCACCCTACTTCATCAACAACCATGATCGTCAACTGGCATTGATGGAAAACCCCTACATCCTGCTGCACGACAAGAAGGTCTCCAACATCCGCGACCTGCTGCCGGTACTGGAACAGGTCGCCAAGGCCGGCCGTCCGTTGCTGATCATCGCCGAGGACGTGGACGGTGAAGCGCTGGCCACACTGGTGGTAAACAACATTCGCGGCATCCTGAAGACTGTTGCCGTCAAGGCGCCCGGCTTTGGCGACCGTCGCAAGGCGATGCTGGAAGACATTGCGATTTTGACCGGCGGCACCGTGATCGCTGAAGAAGTCGGCCTGTCTCTGGAGAAAGCCACCCTGGCCGAAATGGGTCAAGCCAAGCGCATCGAAGTGGGCAAGGACAACACCATCATCATCGACGGCGCAGGCAAGCATGATGTGATTATGGCACGCATCGGCCAGATCAAAAAGCAAGCCGAAGAATCCACCAGCGACTACGACAAGGAAAAACTGAAAGAGCGCTCGGGCAAACTTTCCGGCGGCGTGGCGGTGATCAAAGTCGGTGCGGCGACTGAAGTGGAAATGAAAGAAAAGAAAGCGCGTGTGGAAGATGCATTGCACGCGACTCGCGCAGCCGTTGAAGAAGGCATCGTTCCCGGCGGCGGCGTGGCATTGCTGCGCGCCAAGGCTGCCGTAGCCAAGCTGAAGGGCGCCAACCATGACCAGGACGCGGGCATCACCATCGTATTGCGTGCCATGGAGTCCCCGTTGCGCGCCATCGTGGCCAACGCAGGAGACGAGCCTTCAGTGGTGGTTAACAAAGTGATGGAAGGCAAGGGCAGCTTCGGTTACAACGCAGCGACCAGCGAGTATGGCGACATGCTGGCCATGGGTGTGGTTGATCCGACCAAGGTGACGCGCGTCGCATTGCAAAATGCAGCCTCTATCGCCGGCCTGATGCTGACCACTGCATGCATGGTGGCTGAACTGCCGGAAGACAAGCCTGCTGCAGGCGGCATGGGCGGCGGTGGCATGGGCGGCATGGACGGCATGATGTAATTAATTGCTGTTTGCTTCTCAGAAATACGACAAACCCCGCTTCGGCGGGGTTTGTTATTTGGCGCGGTACCGGTATAATGCGCGGCTTCCGAAGTTGGCTGATTTGCTTGGTTAACGGAGAAATGCAGCAACAATGGCCTGATAGCTCTGTCGGTATAACCAGCGACTTGGCGAGTGTTTTTCTCGCCTAGTCGCTGGATAGTGGTTCCTTCAGAGCAGAGGATTGACAACACGCCGCGTAGCGGCTTGTTGCGGCGGAGACTAACCTTCAGGTTATGTCCGAGCCACAACAAATAGTGGAGTAGCTTGTTGCGGCGAAGGCTAACGTGAGCATAGCGAACGTTAAGTGCGTAGAGTGCGGCCGAAGCCAAAATCCTTGTACGAGATGCAAGGTGGTGTTTCAAAATTTGGCCTGGTAGCTCAGTCGGTAGAGCAGAGGATTGAAAATCCTTGTGTCGGTGGTTCGATTCCGCCCCGGGCCACCAGATTTCGCATGCGTTAGCATGCAAAATTAATCAGGTAGTTCTGGTTAATGATTTCGCGTGCGGTAACACGCAAAACCGGCTCAAGGTTTTCTTGAGTTGATTGAAAAGGTCTACACGAAAAACGTGCAGACCTTTTTCATTTCTACGTACATCGCTACGTGCAAAGAAAGCAGCAATGATCAACCCTGCAGAAGAGATAAGCACAATCACCCCGTCAGTGAGTTCTGATGGTATCGTGCGCGAAGTCAAACGCCGCCGCACCTTTGCGATCATCTCTCACCCTGACGCGGGCAAGACCACGCTCACCGAAAAGCTGTTGCTGTTCGGCGGCGCAATCCAGATGGCGGGTACGGTGAAGGCGCGCAAGAGTGGTCGCCATGCGACTTCCGACTGGCTGGAGATCGAGAAGCAGCGCGGCATTTCGGTGGCCAGTTCGGTGATGCAGTTCACCTACGACGATTGCGTGATCAACCTGCTCGACACGCCCGGTCACCAGGATTTTTCCGAGGATACCTATCGCGTGCTGACCGCTGTGGATGCAGCGGTGATGGTGGTGGATGCCGCCAAGGGCGTGGAGGAACAGACCATCAAGCTGCTCGAAGTGTGCCGTTTGCGCAACACGCCCATCATCACCTTCATCAACAAGATGGATCGCGAAGTGCGCGATCCGCTGGAAGTGCTGGACGAGATCGAGTCGGTGCTGAAAATAAAATGCGCGCCGGTGACCTGGCCGATCGGCATGGGCAAACGCTTTCAGGGCGTGTATCACTTGCTGAATGACGAAGTGCTGCGCTTTTCGCCGGGCGAAGCGAAGGCCGGCCAAGAAGTGGAAGTATTGCAAGGCGCGCAAATCGAACAACTGGCCAAGTTGTGTCCGAGCGAGATGAAGACCATGCGCGACGAGACCGAATTGGTTATTGGTGCTGGTGCATCATTCGATTTGCATGAGTTTCTGCGCGGACAGCAGTCACCGGTGTTCTTTGGCTCAGGTGTAAATAATTTCGGTGTGCGCGAAATTCTGCGTGCCTTGGTGGATTGGGCACCTTCACCGTTGCCGCGCGTCACCGATGTGCGCATGGTGCAACCGACCGAGCCTGCCTTCACCGGCTTCGTGTTCAAGATCCAGGCCAACATGGACCCGAATCACCGTGATCGCATCGCCTTCCTGCGCGTGTGTTCCGGTCGTTACAGCTCGGGCATGAAGGTAAAACATCGCCGCACCGGCAAGGAAATGAAACTCGCCAATGCGGTGACCTTCATGGCCAACGAACGCACCCGCATGGACGAAGCCTACGCGGGCGACATCATCGGTATCCACAATCACGGCCAGCTACAGATCGGCGATGTGCTCACCGAAGGTGAAGCGCTCACTTTCAAAGGCATCCCCTACTTCGCACCGGAGCTGTTCAGCCGCGCGCGGCTGCGCGACCCGATGAAAGCCAAGCAATTGCAAAAGGGCTTGCGTCAGTTGGGTGAAGAAGGCGCGGTGCAAGTGTTCGAACCGCTGGCGGACACCACGCCGCTGATCGGCGCGGTGGGACAGTTGCAGTTCGAAGTGGTCGAGCATCGCTTGAAATCCGAATACGGCGTTGACGCGGTGTTCGAGCGCGCCGGTATACACACAGCACGCTGGGTGACTTGCCCCGACGCCGCGCATCTCAATGAGTTCGTGAAAGCCAACCAAAGCCGCTTGGCGCGCGATGTAGACGGCAACTACGCCTACCTCGCCGACACCGGCGTGAACCTGCGCCTCGCGATGGAACGCTGGCCGAAAGTGCAGTTCCACGCCACGCGCGAGCACGGCCAGCAGCTAGGCTAGCTTTTATCCCGGATAATCCATTAGGGCGAGATGCCTTTGTGGGAGCGGCTTTAGCCGCGATTGCCACAATCCACTACAATATCCATCGCGGCTAAAGCCGCTCCCACAAAGCGGCAGGGTGAATAAAGTGCGAAGCGCGTATCCACCTTACGAAACTAATGGATTATTTGGGGTGATACAGATCTGGAAATTGTTTGCGTAGTTGTTCCAGCTTGGGCAGGTCGTTTATCACGATATAGGGTTTATTCGGGTGCAAAGCCAGAAAGTTCTGGTGGTAATCCTCGGCCGGATAGAAGTGTTGCAGTGGCACGACTTGCGTGATGATGGGCGCAGAAAAAGTTCGCGCGGCGGTGAGCTGCTGGATGTAGCTTTGCGCAATTTGCTGCTGCTCGGCGCTGGTGTAAAAAATCGCCGAGCGATATTGGCTGCCGGCATCCGGGCCTTGGCGATTCAGTTCCGTCGGATCGTGCGCCACGCTGAAAAATACTTGCAGCAATTGCTGATAGGAAACCTGGGCCGGATTGAAGCGGACGCGCACCGATTCGGCATGTCCGGTCGTCCCCTCACTCACCATCTGGTAATGCGCGGTTGCCGCAGCGCCGCCGGCATAACCGGATACCACCTCAGATACGCCCTTGACGTGCTTGAATACCGCATCAACACCCCAGAAGCAGCCTCCGGCGAATACCGCCATTTGCTCGGTCTGCGCTGCGCTGGCGTTTGATAGCGCGCCCAGACCGAGCATGAGGCACACGCTGCCGCTGAATAAATAACTGCGAATGAGTTTGATGGTTGGCATGATGACACTCCTTAAAAATCAGCCGAAGGTGAAGGCAAACGCCTCCGCATCGGCATCTAAAAATTCAATACGGAAGGTGCGAACTGCAATATTTCCGCGTTGCCTGATGAGCTGATACAGCCGCTGCTCGCGGATCACGCCGTTGCCTTCAGTATCAATATCCACGCCGTGATCCCGGCCTGGTGCAGTGCCATTTAAAGTGACTTTAAAACGTACCGGCTTGCCGCTACGCGAGCCCATCACCAGATGTAAATCGCGACCGTGAAAGCGGTAACTGATCGCACCGCCCGATGCTTGCAACGCGGCGGACTGATCGGACACCTGCCATTTCCCTTGCAGCGCCCATTGATTCAGCTTGAGCGCGCGCGGTGCACTGTATTGTGCAGGCGCATCCTTTTTAATCGCTTCAGGCGAAGCCAGATTTTGTAGTCTTGCATAACCCAAATAGGTTTCCGGTGAGCGGCTGGTATCATCGGCTGTTGCTGCGGCCGTCGCACCCGATCCCGCCACTTGCACGAGTGCATTGCCGATCGCCAGCCGGCCCAGATGCGCTTCCTTGAGCAGGGTTTGTATCATCAGCTCGGTTTCCTGATACGCACCTTCGCCGAAGTGTTGATGGCGAATCCGGCCTTGCGCGTCGATCAAATAATGCGCCGGCCAATATTCATTTTTGTACGCATTCCAGATCGCGAATTGGTTATCCATCGCCACCGGATAAGTGACGGCCAGGTCGCGGATCGCCTGTTCGACATTGTGAGCATCCTTTTCAAAAGCGAACTCCGGCGCATGCACGCCGATGATGACCAAACCCTGGTCGCGATATTTTTCATTCCAGGCTTTCAGGTAAGGCAGGGTGCGCAAACAGTTGATGCACGAATAAGTCCAGAAATCCACCAGCACCACTTTGCCGCGCAACATTTCGTCGGTCAGCGGCGGCGAGTTGAACCACTGCGTCGCACCGGCCAAAGGGGGCGCCATACGGCCATCGGCGGAACTTGCCGTGCCGGGTTGCCTGGCCAATTGTGAAATCAGTTGTTGCTCGGTATTTGCAGTACTCAAAAAAGTGAACTGCGACAGGAAGCGCGTATCCCAGCCCGATGCGATGACTACTACGCCGGCCAGCACGGCGATCCCGAGGCCGCGCCGCAACCATTCCTCTGCGCCCAGCCCGCGTTTCATCAGGCCGAACACCCGCCCTCCCGCCAGCAGGGCTACCGCCAGCGAAGTCGCCGCGCCGGCAGCGAACACCAGCAGCAACAGCGCGCTGTAAAGATTCGCGCCGTTCAATGCCGCGCCTGCCAACACCAGGCCCAGGATCGGCCCGGCACAAGGAGCCCATAAAAAACCGACCGCGACACCCAACAACAGCGAACCTTTGAGGCTGGTTTGCTGATCGGCGCGCTGTTGCAAGCGCCCGCCGAAGGCAACGAATGGACGCATCAGGAGTTCCGACAAGGCCGGGAAAATCAGCGCAAGTCCCATCAGCAGCAACAGCAACATCGCCGCATAGCGGCCATATTGATTCAATGCAATCAGCCAGGCGCCACCGACTGCCGCGAGGCTGGCGAGAAGCGTGAAGGTCGCCGCCATGCCGAGCAATATCGGCAAGCCGGAACGCCGGAACGATTGATCCGAGCGGGCAAAGATGAACGGCAATACCGGCAACACGCACGGACTGAAGATAGTCAGCACACCGCCGAGGTACGACAAAACAAAGATGAGCATGATGAATTCCGATTTGTTGGTTCTGTAGGTTGGTTAGCGTTGTTTGCGTAACCCAACGTGCGCACGTTGGGTTACGCAATGAGGCCGCTAACCCAACCTACCAAGGGGCACAAAGCGCAGTGCCACCGTATTCATGCAATAGCGCAAACCGGTTGGCTTGGGGCCATCGTCAAACACATGGCCAAGGTGTGCATCACACAACGCGCATTGCACCTCGGTGCGCGTCCTGCCGAACATGTGATCGGCAATTTCGCGCACATTCTCGGGCGCGATCGGCTGCCAGAAACTCGGCCAACCGGTGCCTGAATCGTATTTAGTCTTGGCATCGAACAATGCGTTGTCGCAACACACGCAACGATATAACCCGGGCTCATGCCTGTCGAAGCCCGGCTGTGAAAACGCCCGCTCCGTGCCCTGCTCGCGCGTCACCTGATAGGCCAATGGCAACAGCATCTTTTTCCATTCGGCATCTTTGCGAACTTTAGCCAAGGTCACGCGCCCCAACGGTTTCCCATCATCGGAAAATTGCATGATCGTCACCTTGTCGTTACCGGATTCTGCACTGGCATAAGAGCGTGTCGCGCAAGCCGCCGCGATGCCTGATAGAGCGATTAAGAAATTTCTGCGTTGCATGATATTGCCTCCTGCACATAGTTCATGGAGTCCTTACAAATGCGATGTTACATTCCCTTGTCTTTACCCATCGTGTCTTTCATGTCCATGGAATCTTTATTCATGGAATCCTTGTGCATGGACTCCTTCTTATGGATGGATTTCTTTTTGTCCATCGAGTCTTTGCTCATCGCATCTTTGCTCATGGCATCCTTGTTCATAGTGTCCTTGCTCACGGCATCTTTGCTCATAGAGCCCTTGTCCATAGACATGGAACTTGGGCAAACGCGAGACCGCCGGAGGCTGCCAGACAGGCTGAGAGTAATACGGAAGAAAGTTTGTTCATTTGAATCTCCTTTTGTAAATAAATAAATGGCATCATCGCAAATGGTTCGGTATCGTAAAATGATCACCGTGAGCCATTGGCACAGGTATATTCGGACACACCAGAAATAAGGTTACATAAAACATTTACGGAACTCGGGTGACAGATTCAACTGACAATTTTGAAGCATTGATGAGGCAGTCCCTGGCTGGAGACCAGCGTGCCTACGCCGCTTTGCTACAGGAAACCTCGCGATTCCTCAGGCCATTTTTGGCAAAACGTCTCAGTTTCACCAATGAGGTAGATGACCTGTTGCAGGAGATTCTGCTTTCCATCCACAAGGCCCGCCATACCTACGACGGCAACCGCCCGTACAAGCCATGGGCATACGCCATTGCGAAATTTCGCCTGCAGGATTATTTGCGTGCGCATTATTCAGACCAGTTGCACCATGCCGTTGATTTGTCCGAGCTGGAAGATAGTTTGCATGAACATGTAACCGGATCTGCCATTAGCTACGAATCCATCAGTGGGGAAATCCAAAAGCTTCCCGAAAAGCAGGCAACCATCCTGCAAATGATGCATCAGGAGGGCTACACCGCCAAAGAGGTGGCGGAAAAGATGGGCATGAATGAGTCTGCCGTAAAAGTCGCGGCGCACCGCGCCTACAAAATATTGAGAAACAAACTGGAAAGATAATGGGAAATATTGAAGAGCTGATTGACAAGCTGGCACAGGATACGGCGGCAGTGAAGCCTGCCCCTCATCCTTACATGCTAAGCCTCAAATGGATGGGAGGGGCGGTGGCCTATCTTCTCCTGTCGCTTATGCTTTCCGGTCTGCGCCCAGACCTGATGTTGAAACTCCATGAGCCATGGTATGCCGCTGAAATCGCAGCCCTGGTCGGCATCTTCGTCGCCACATCCATAAGCGCCGCATTGCTGTCGTTTCCCGATATGCACCAGATGCGCCGGGCTGCATTTGCGCCGGTTATCATGTTTGCGCTATTTGTGCTTGTGATGTTTCTTGCATGGCAGGCTGATACTCCGCCCGCTCCGCTGCCCGTCCACAGCTTTGAATGCACCGCCAGCATTACTTTATTTTCGCTGTTGCCGGCAGTCTGGACATTCTTCGAAATGCGCAAATTTGCCAGCACGCATTATCACTGGGCAGGCTGCATCGCGCTTCTTTTCGCCTTCAGTATTGGCGCAATATGGCTAAGACTTTATGAGCAGAACGACTCGATCATGCATGTCATCCAGTGGCATTACCTGCCCATGATAGTCTTCGGCATCATCGGCCTGTGGCTGGGAAAATTAATATTGAAATGGTGACAGGCTGCCAGAAGAACGTTACCACTGTCGTTTCCAGATATTCCCTTTATTTGCTTGGCACAATCTTGATGGGCAATATCGATTAAAGTAATGTCCGCACCGGCAATTACAGTTAGTCCAAATATGGCCCAACTCGAAATCAGGAATGTCACACGCCGCTTCGGCGATTTCGTCGCGGTGAACAATGTCAGCGTGAATATCGAAGCGGGCGAGTTCTTCACCCTGCTCGGGCCCTCCGGCTGCGGCAAGACCACTCTGCTGCGCATGATCGCCGGTTTCGATCTGCCCGATGCCGGACAAATTTTGCTGGACGGCAAAGACCTCGCCGATACCCCCCGGAAAAACGCCCGATCCATACCGTGTTTCAGAGCTACGCGCTGTTCCCGCACATGACGGTGGCGGAGAACATCGCCTTTCCGCTCAAGATGTCGCGACGTGCGCCGTCCGAAATCCAGGAGCGTTTGCAGGAAGCACTGAATCAGGTGCGCCTGACCGGCAAGGCATCTGCTTATCCGCACGAACTCTCCGGCGGACAGAAGCAGCGTGTGGCACTGGCGCGCGGGCTGGTCAACCACCCGCGCCTGCTGCTGCTCGACGAATCGTTGGCTGCGCTGGATGCCAAGCTGCGTGAAGAAGTGCAAGTCGAGCTGATCAACTTGCAGCGCGAAGTGGGGATCACTTTTGTGTTCGTGACCCATGCTCAGGCCGAGGCACTGGCACTGTCGCATCGCATCGCGGTGATGAGTCAGGGCAAGCTGGAGCAAGTGGACGAACCGTCCAAACTGTATGGATTCCCCAGGAATCGTTTCGTCGCCGATTTCATCGGACATATAAACATGATCGCGGCACGGGTGGTGGAATCCAGCCACGGCCATGTGCGCCTTGCCGTATCCGGGCTGGGTGAGATCATCGCGCCGCCGCTGCCGCATGCGGCGGCCAGTGCTACGAATGGGGACCAGGGAGTGTTCGCTATCCGTCCCGAGCAGGTGCGCATCGGCGTGCACGACGAGCTGACCGAATTGAAAAACCACTTTTCAGGCGTAGTGCACAGCTTGCTGTATCACGGGGACGTCAGCGTGTACAAAGTCAAGCTCGCTGATGGCGTGATGATAGAAGCGCTGTTGCCGAATTCCGCGCCGGGACGCGCCAAGCTATTCGAAGTGGGTGACGCGGTCAAGGTCGGCTGGCGGCAGTGTCAGCGCTAAGTAGTAATGTCCCCTTTCTCCCAAATAGAAATGTCCCCTTGAATTTGCGTTGAGTAAACTCAATACCCGACAAAAACCATAGTGGCGGGCATTTTG
>CABEDG010000166.1_pt1 | contig 16261 bp, 14 predicted proteins | sample 3132891 | NCBI WGS metagenome assembly CABEDG01 (sample SAMEA5534329, study PRJEB31848) | metagenome | biome: tundra; feature: field; material: soil | place: USA | collected 2013-05 | depth 0.15 m
CAGATAATCGGTAGGAAACAGTCATACGAGCAATACCGCCTATTTACCAGCCTTGCTATCAGCAAGATGCTTAATCACCATGTCGGTGATGTCTATTTTTGGATTACGATACACCGCTTCCTGTAAAATCAGGTCAAACTTCTCTGCTTCGGCAATCGCCTGAATAGCCTTGTTGGCCTGTTCCAGTACGATGGCCAGCTCTTCGTTTTTGCGCAAATTCAAATCCTCGCGAAACTCGCGCTGCATGCGTTGCAAGTCCACATTCATGGCAGTTAATTCGCGCTCCTTGTTGCGATGATCGGCATCTGAAAGCTTACCGTCATCTTTGTCCAGCAAGGCTTGTAAATCTTTCGCCTGTTTTATCAACTTCTTGATTTCCTGATCGCGTCCGGAAAATTCCTTTTCAATTTTACTTTCCGCCTTCATCGCGGGAGCAGATTCACGCAACACGCGCTCAGTATCCACCACGCCCACTTTAAAATCCGCGGCCAGCGCCGCTCCCGCACTGAGCAACACGGCCAACATACCTGCTTTGATCATTGTCTTCATTATCCACTCCCTCCACATCATAATCAGCGACTAGACGTTTCCGTAATTGGCGACATAACCAGCGACTTGGCTACCGTCTGGCAGCCTAGTCGAATGGCTTGTAGTTCCATCAGTCTCTCCCCCTTCCCAACCCTATCCCCCGAAGTGAGAAGGGCTTGCCTTCCCTCTCCCCGTGGGGGATAACCAACGACTTGGCTGCTGTCTTTTGGCAGATTAGTCGAATGGCTAGTAGTCCCATCAGGGATTGAGGGAGGGGGTTTGTAGCAACATTGTCATGTATTTTGGAAAGTTCAATACCTTTATCATAACCAACCACTTGGCTGCCGTCTTTCGGGTGCCCGGCCAAAAGTTCTTCGGCTGGCAGCCTAATGGGATGGCTAGTAGTTTTATCAGAACACCGAACCCAAAGTAAATTGGAATTTTTGCAAATTGTCCACCGGCTGTTTATTGATCGGCAAAGCATAACTAAATTTAAGCGGCCCCACCGGAGATATCCAGGTAACGGCCACGCCTGCAGAATAGCGCAATCCGGCACTGCCCGGCAGATCACCGGGCCCATAGACCGCCCCGGCATCAACAAATCCGCTCAGGCGCACGGATTTTTCATTGCCCGTCCCGGGGAATGGCATCAACAACTCAGTTCCGCCAAGCACGCGACGCTGGCCTCCCAATACCGCATTCGACGCATCGCGCGGACCAAGCGAATTTGCATAATAGCCACGCACCGAACCGGTACCGCCAGCATAAAAATTCTTGAAGAACGGCAATTGCTTTCCGCCATAACCACCCCCAATACCGGCCTCGCCATGCAGCAGCAGGGTGACATCTTTGCTCAGCGGATGAAACCATTGATGCTGGTAATTCAGCTTGTAGTAACGCATGTCGAACACCGGCAACGCAATTTCCGCAAATGCGCGTTGCATCGTCCCTTCGGTGGTATAAATTGCGCTGTTGAGGTTATCTCTGCCCCAACCGATCGTTCCCAACAAATTGTCGTTGGTCGTACCGGAAACGTTGACGTATTCCATCAATCGCGCCGGGCTGGTTGAGAACAACCCCAATTGAGTTCTTTCGACCGCCAGACCATAGCTGATCGTATCATTCTCGGCTATCGGCACACCAAAACGCACACCACTGCCCAAAGTATGCGATGAGTATTGGCTAATCGCCGTATTTTGCGAATCGGTGTTGCGCTTATAAATATCAAAGCCGCGGCTTACACCATCATCGGTGAAATAGGGATTGGTGTAGGAAACCGAGTAGACCTGATTGATTTTCCCGGTGTTGATTTGAGTGGACAGGTAATTGCCAGTGCCAAACACATTAGCCTGCGTCACACTCCCTGTTAGCACAAGGCCTTCGCCACTTGAAAAGCCCGCACCCACCGAAATATTTCCGGTTGATTTCTCCTTGACCGACATGTTCACATCCACCTGGTCTGCCGCGCCTTGCACTGCCGGAGTTTCAATATTAACCTCGGAAAAGAAATCCAGCTTGTCAACGCGCTGCTTGGATTTCTTGATTTTTTCCACATCGAACCACTCGCCTTCAGTCTGGCGGAACTCGCGGCGTATGACCTCATCGCGAGTTTTGTTATTTCCGGCAACGTTAATGCGGTGAATATACACGCGCTGGCCAGGATCCACTACAAAATTAAAAGAGACTTGGTGCTTTTCCTTATCGATTTCCGGAATCGCATTCACATTGGCGAAGGCATAGCCCTCCTGGCCCAAACGTTCTCCGATTTTCTTGCTGGTTTCCGTCATATCCTTGCGCGAAAAAGTATCCCCTGCTTTCACCTGCACCAGCTTTTCAATTTCTGCTTTTGGTATCAGCGTATCACCGGACACACTCACCTTGGCGACGATATATTTCTCGCCCTCGGTGAAATTGATAGTGATGTAAATATCCTTCTTGTCCGGCGTGATCGAAACCTGGGTTGAATCAATATTAAATTCCAGGTAGCCGCTGTCCATATAAAACGAACGCAGAGTCTCCAGGTCGGCGGACAATTTTTGCTTGGAATATTGATCGTTGCTGCTGAACCAGCTGAACCAGACCGGCGTTCCGAGTTTCATCAAATCCAGCAACTTGGCTTCTGAGTAGGCATGATTGCCGATCAGATTGATTTGCTTGATTTTGGAAACCTCGCCTTCCACCACATTGAACACGATGCTAACCCGATTGCGTTCCAGTTCAGTGACGGTAGTCGTCACCTTAACGGCATATTTGCCACGCGCAACGTACTGACGTTTCAGTTCCTGGGTGGCTTTATCCAGCGCGCCTTTGTCGAAAATGCGCGCTTCGGCAAGCCCCGCATATTTCATGCTTTCCTTGAGTTGATCCTTGGGAAAATCCTTAACCCCATTAACCTCAATACTTGCAATCGAAGGCCTCTCCCTCACCTGCACGATCAACACGCCCTGCTCGACTTTCAGGCTCACATCTTTAAAAAAGCCCGTGGCATACAAGGCGTGAATCGCCGAAGCGGCCTGTTCGTTATCCATAGTGTCTCCGACCTTGATAGGCAGATAACTGAATACCGTCCCGGCTTCGGTACGCTGAATGCCCTCGACGCGAATGTCCTTGACGGTGAATGGCTCGATTGCCCAGGCGGGTGAGATACAGAGCAGGAAGATCATGCCTGCCAGCTTTTTTGTGTTCATTATTTAGCCTGAAACAAAGCGATTAATATCGTTATATATAGCAAAGACCATCAGCGTGCCCAGCAGCGCGATGCCTATCTTCTGGCCGATTTCCCAAGCCAGTTCGGAGACCGGACTACCCTTGACCAATTCGGCGACATAATACAGCAAGTGCCCGCCATCCAATAAAGGGATGGGCAGAAAATTCAACACCCCGAGACTGATGCTGATCAACGCCAGAAAGCTCAGATAAGCCACCACACCCATTTTTGCGGACTGCCCGGCGTAATCAGCAATAGTGATCGGGCCGCTCAAATTTTTCATCGACACCTCACCTATCACCATCTTGCCCAGCATTTCCAGGCTGATGACGGAGGTTTCCCAAGTCTTGCCCAGCGACTGCGTCAACGCTTCCAGCGGGCCGTAACTCACCTCGGTGAACATCGCTTGCCATGCGGCCTCATCCACTTTCGGCCCCGCGCCGATTCTACCCACTGTTTTGCCGGATTCGGCAACGGCTTGTGGAACCACTGTGATATGCAATGTCAATGCGCCGCGCCGAACATCCAGCTGCACGGTTTGCCCAGGATGCGCTCGTATCACCTCCACCACTTCCATCCAACGCTGCATCATTGCACCATTGGCACGCAGAATATGATCGCCCTCTTGCAGGCCGGCGCGTTGTGCCACGCTGTCTTTGGCAACATTACCGATGACGGGCAAGACAACAGGTTGATAGAGATGCAACCCGAGCTTATCGAGAAACTCGCCATCCAGATCCTTTGCTTCCAGGGCGCTGATATCCAGCAAGTGAAACAATGGCGTGCCGCGGGCACTTTGCGCTTCGATTTTCACCTCACCTCGTTTCAGAGCCTGTCCTGATCCTGTCGAAGGAGCCTGTCCTGAGCCTCCTGAGGTATCGAAGGACGAAGCGGTCTGTCCTCGGTCTTGCTGGAGGGCCAACTTCAGCAACATCCAATGCAATTCCTGCCAACTCGGAATAGTCTCGCCATTGATACTGAGTATGGTTTCACCTGATTGCATCTGCGCGATGGCAGCGGGCGTGCCTTGCGGCACATCGCCCAGAGTCGGTTTTAGCCCCGGTACGCCGTGAATAAATAAACCCCAATACAACACGATGGCCAGCAGAAAATTCGCCAGCGGCCCGGCCGCAACGATCGCCATGCGTTGCAGCACCGGCTTGCGATTGAAGGCATAGTCAAGTTCCTCGGGCGCAACCTCTTCTTCGCGCTCGTCCAGCATCTTGACGTAGCCACCCAGAGGAACTGCGGAAATCACCCACTCGGTATCACTGTTGGCAAAGCGTTTGCTGTAAATCACATTGCCAAAGCCCAGCGAAAAGCGCAGCACCTTCACACCACAGCGGCGCGCCACCCAATAGTGTCCGAACTCATGGAACACCACCAACAGCGCGATTGCGCCGGCAAATGCGAGTAAGGTAATCATCCGAAAAACCTCGGTTCGAGCCACAGAGAGCACAGAGAATGCGCAGGTTTATCTCTGTGTCCTCTGTGCTTTCTGATGTAACTGCTAGCCATTCGACTAAGCTGCCAAAAAACGTCAGCCAAGTCGCTGGTTATGTGGCGTGTGCTTTTTTTAAGGATCATCTGAAAAATTTGTGAATTTGTTGTTGTGCGGCGCGACGCGCTTCGGCATCTGCGCCAAGTACATCGTCCAGACAGCTGACCATACTAACCGGCAACGCATCCAGCACCGCCTCGATGACGCGCGGAATGGATAAGAAAGAAATTTGTTTGTCGAGAAAAGCCGCTACCGCCACTTCATTTGCGGCATTCAATACCGCCGGAGCCGTGCCTGCCGCACGCAGAGCCTGATATGCCAAGGCCAAACAAGGGAAACGCTCGAAGTCAGGCGCGACAAAATTCATCGTCGCCACCTTGAACAAATCCAGCGGCGCCACGCCAGCGTCTATCCGTTCCGGATAAGCCAAGCCATAGGCGATCGGCGTGCGCATATCGGGATTGCCGAGTTGCGCCAACACCGAGCCGTCCACATATTCGACCAGTGAATGAATCACACTCTGCGGATGCACCACTACCTGGATGTCATCGGCACTCGCGTTGAACAACCAGTGCGCCTCGATGACTTCCAAACCCTTGTTCATCATGCTCGCTGAGTCCACCGAAATCTTGCGCCCCATCACCCAGTTAGGATGCGCGCAAGCCTGTTCCGGTGTGACGTTATGCAATTCGCCCAGCGGTGTATTGCGAAACGGGCCACCCGACGCAGTCAGCAAAATGCGCCTCACGCCGCTGGCTGCCAGATCACCGTTATAACCGCGCGGCAAGGCTTGAAAAATCGCGTTGTGTTCGCTGTCGATGGGCAACAGCGTAGAGCCACCGGCACGCACCGCATCCATGAACACGTTACCCGCCATCACCAGTGCCTCTTTGTTCGCCAGCAAGATTTTCTTGCCCGCATGCGCCGCGGCCAGCGTGGGACGCAAACCCGCCGCCCCGACGATGGCCGCCATCACCGCATCCGCTTCCGGCAACACCACAACCTGCTCCAGTGCTGCCATACCGCTCAAAACCTCAGTGCTCAAGCCAGCTTCGCGCACACGCTGGCGCAACTGTATGGCGGCAGCTTCATCCAACAGCACCGCATAGCGTGGCTTGAATTGCTGACATTGCCGGAACAACAAATCGACCTGACTGTTCGCCGTCAACACAACGATTCTAAATTTATCGGGATGACGCGCCACCACGTCCAGCGTGCTGGTGCCGATACTGCCGGTGGAACCCAGGATCGCGATCCGTTGCATGGCTTGTCAACTAAGATGTTGCAACAAAATCGCCAGCGCGGCGAGCGGCAAGGTCGAGGTCAACGCATCGATGCGATCCAGTAATCCACCGTGACCGGGCAGCAATGCGCCGCTATCTTTGACACCCGCCTGGCGCTTGATCGCCGATTCAAATAAATCACCGATGACCGCCAGACCCACCCAACACCAGGAAGCCAGCAGCAAACTGGGCAGCAATGCGATCTGTGTGGAATACGGGCTGAAACTCCAGGCCAGCACTATGCAAACTGACACACCCAACATCGCACCCACCACACCTTCCCAAGTCTTGCTGGGACTGATGCTGGGGGCGAGTTTGTGTTTTCCGAACTTGCGTCCGGTGAAGTAAGCCGCAATGTCTGCCACCCACACCAGACACATCATGCCCAGCAGCCACCACGGATGGCCCAGGCGCAAATCCAGCATCGCCAAACCGGTCGGGATCAGCACCGCCCAGCCGACCAATGCCATCAGCAATGGTCGCTCAACCTTCCAGCCTGCCATCAGCCAGGCCGGCACGATCGCCAGCCAGAGCAGGGCAGATACGGCATAAACCGATACATGCAGGAAGACCAACTGTTCAGGAGTGTGATTGGCATCGAACCAAATCAAACCCAGCATCATCACCAGCGTCAGTCCCCAATAAACGTTCGCCTTTCCACTGCTTAACCTGGCTAATCGCGACCATTCCGAAGCACCCTGCAGCACTACCACGGCCACCAATGCAGCCCACCCGCCATCGGGCAAGGCGAACAATGCCAACAAAAACAGCACCAGCAAAATAACAGCGGTAATCACTCGCGACTTAAGCATCAGATTTTTCCCTTGAACCTTTTGCCTTGAACCTTGCATTTCCTGTGTCCATCACTCGCGTCCTATGCACTCTGCTCTCCTTCAGGTTAGCCTTGCACCTGTTCACTGGTCCGGCCAAAACGCCGCTCGCGCTTTTGATACGAGCCAATCGCCTTGTCCAGCTCCCTACGATTAAAGGCCGGCCACAGTGTGTCGGTAAAATACAATTCGGTATAAGCCAATTGCCACAACATGAAGTTGCTGATGCGCTGTTCGCCCCCGGTGCGGATGAACAAATCCGGCTCGGGCGCGTCACTCATCGAGAGGTAGGGTTGCAAGTCTTCTTCGGTGAAGGTTTGCGCAAGGCGCGGATGCTCCCTGAGCATGTTCTTCACCGCGTGCATCACGTCCCAGCGTCCGCCATAATTCGCGGCGATGGTCAGCGTCAGGGCGGAATTGTTTGCGGTAAGCTGCTCGGCGTCCCGCATGGTCTGCTTGAGCTTGTCGTCGAAACGACTGCGGTCGCCGATGATTTTCAGGCGGATGTTGTTTTGGTGCAGCTTGGCGACTTCGCGTTCCAGCATTTTCAGGAACAGTGTCATCAGGAAGGAAACTTCCTCGGCTGGGCGTCGCCAGTTTTCGCTGCTGAATGCGAACATAGTCAGGTACTCCACGCCCAGATCGCGGCAGGCCTTCACAACTTCGCGCAATGCCTCCACCCCGCGCTGATGACCCGCCACGCGCGGCATGAAGTGCTGTTTCGCCCAGCGCCCATTACCATCCATGATGACGGCAATATGACGGGGGATACTGGCGGTATCCGGAATGGTGCGGGTGGAACTGGGTGGGAGATTTACCATTATTCCAAGTTCACTTCGAAGGTGAGACAAGGCGGCGACAAACGAACGACGCCGGCAGTGCAATTAGCACGACTATAACCAGCGACTTGGTAATCGTATTTTGATAGCCTAGTCGAATGGCTATAACCAATGACTTGCCCAGCGTCTTTTGCTGGGTTAGTCAGATGGCTAGTAGTCATATCAGTTGTCTCAACAGGAGTGAGTGAGGAAGCCAACGCAGTATCACCGATGAAGTGGGCTTGGAATCAGACTGCCATCAGGTCTGCTTCTTTAGCAGCCAGAGCCTTGTCTATTTCAGCGACGAAGCGATCGGTTAACTTTTGTATTTCGTCCTGTGTACGACGCTCTTCGTCTTCCGCGATCTCTTTGTCCTTGAGCGCATCCTTGAGGGTGTTATTGGCATCACGGCGAATGTTGCGCACCGCCACCTTGGCGGTCTCACCTTCAGATTTGATAACCTTGATCAAATCGCGACGGCGTTCTTCGGTCAACATCGGCATCGGCACACGGATCATATCCCCGTTGGTGGCCGGGTTCAGCCCCAGGTCAGAATCGCGAATGGCGCGCTCCACCGGGCCTACCATTTTCTTTTCCCACGGCTGCACACCGATGGTGCGCGCGTCGACCAGCGTGATGTTGGCGACTTGTGTCACCAGTGTCGGATTTCCGTAGTACTCCACCATCACATGATCCAGCAAACCGGTATGCGCACGTCCGGTGCGCACCTTGCCCAAGTCTGATTTCAATGCGTCCAGCGACTTTTGCATTTTTTGTTCGGTAGCTTTTTTGATGTCAGCAATCATAGTTTGCTCCTGAGTCAGTCACAACGAACCAGTGTCCCCTCACCCTCGCCCAACACCACGCGCTTCAGCGCGCCGGGCTTGAAAATACTGAACACGATGATCGGCAACTTCTGATCGCGGCACAATGTCAGTGCCGTCGCATCCATCACCTTGAGATTCTTGCTGATCGCCTCATCAAAGCTCAGGCTTTGAAAGCGAGTCGCGCTGGGATCCAGCTTGGGGTCGGCGGTATAAACGCCGTCCACCTTGGTGGCCTTGATCACCACCTCGGCGGACATTTCCACGCCGCGCAAAGCGGCGGCGGTGTCGGTGGTAAAGAACGGGCTGCCGATGCCTGCCGCGAAAATCACCACTTTGCCATCTTCCAGATAGCGCAGTGCTTTGCCGCGAATGAACGGTTCGGCGACTTGCTCCAGATTCAATGCAGACTGCACGCGGCAATCCAGACCCGCATGCGTCATCGCATCCTGCAACGCCATCGAATTCATCACCGTGGCCAGCATGCCCATGTAATCGGCAGTCGCCCTATCCATCCCCGCCGCTGACGGAGCCACTCCACGGAAGATGTTGCCGCCGCCGATCACGATCGCCACTTGCACACCCAACTCGACCACTTCCGCAATCTCGGCCACGATGCGCTCGATCACCTCGCGATTGATGCCGTAGCTGTCATCGCCCATCAGGGCTTCGCCGCTGAGCTTGAGCAGGATGCGTTTATAGGCGGGTACGCTCATGATGATTAACCCTTTGCAGCCGCTGCGGCGGCAGCCACTTCAGCTGCGTAATCTTCGACCTTCTTCTCGATACCCTCGCCCACCACGAACATCTGGAACGCGGTCACCGATGCGCCCTTGCTCTTCAGCAATTGCTGGACAGTTTGCTTGCCGTCTTCGGCTTTGACGAACACTTGACCCAGCAGGGTCACTTCCTTGAGGAACTTCTGCACCGTGCCTTCGGCGATCTTTTCCAGCATCGCATCGGGCTTGCCGGCTTGGCGCGCCTTCTCGATGGCAATACGGCGTTCGGTCTCGATGTCCACCGGATTCACCCCGGAAGCATCGATCGACTTGGGCTTGCTGGCGGCGATGTGCATGGAAAGGTCGCGGCCCAGTGCTTCATCGCCGCCGGTGTAATCCAGCAACACACCGATCTTGCTGCCGTGCAGATAGCTGGACAGCTTGCCGGTGCTAGTCGCATAGCGCTCGAAACGGCGGATGCTGACGTTCTCGCCCAGCTTCATGATCAGCGCTTTGCGGGTTTCTTCCACTCTGCCGGAACCGTTGGCGATCGCCATACCGGACAACGCGGCGATGTCGGCGGGGTTGTTCTTCGCCACAGTCTCGGCCGCATTTTTTGCAAATGCGACAAAGTCATCGTTCTTGGCCACGAAGTCGGTTTCACAGTTCACTTCCACCACTGCACCGATCTTGCCGTCCTTGGCGATGAACGCGCTGACCACGCCTTCAGCGGTCACACGACTAGCCGCTTTGCTGGCTTTGGCGCCGCTCTTGATGCGCAATTGTTCTTCAGCCGCTTTCAAATCACCCTTCGATTCGACCAGCGCTTTTTTGCATTCCATCATGCCGAGACCCGTTGCCTCGCGCAGTTCCTTTACCATACTTGCAGTAATTTCCGACATCTTCTACTCCGTAATAAATATTCGACAAAATTTTTAATCAGTCACAGCACCCTTGCTTGCCGTAGACACCAGCTTGGCGTATTTCGCCAACACGCCGCGCGTGTAACGTGGCACGGGCAGTTGCCAGGCGGCGCGACGGCGCGCCAGTTCCGCATCATTCACATTGAGTTGCAGCAAGCGTTGATCCGCATCGATGGTCACCGAGTCACCCTCGTTGACCAGCGCAATCGTGCCGCCCACCGCTGCTTCCGGCGCGACATGCCCGACCACCATGCCGTAAGTGCCGCCGGAAAAACGGCCATCGGTGATCAGGCCGACGGAATCGCCCAAGCCTTCGCCGATGATGGCCGAGGTGGGCGACAACATCTCGCGCATACCGGGGCCGCCCTTGGGGCCTTCGTAGCGGATGATCACCACATCGCCCGCTTTTATTTTCCGCGCGAGGATGGCTTCCATGCACGCCTCTTCCGAATCGAACACGCGCGCCGGTCCGGTGATCTTGTGCAACTTGACACCGGTGATCTTCGCCACCGCGCCTTCCAGCGCGAGATTGCCCTTCAGGATGGCGAGATGTCCTTGCGCATAAATTGGATTGTTCCACGGGCGGATCACATCCTGATCCTTGCGCGGCTCAGCCGGCACATCCTGCAACACTTCCGCGATGGTCTGGCCGGTGATGGTCAGGGCATCGCCGTGCAGCAGGCCGTGCTCAAGCAAGATCTTCATCACCTGCGGAATGCCGCCGGCTTTGTGCAGATCGGTGGCAACGTATTTGCCCGATGGTTTCAGGTCACACAGCACTGGCACGCGCTCGCGTATGGTTTCGAAGTCATCGATCGTCAGCGATACCTGAGCGGCATGGGCGATGGAAAGGAGGTGCAGTACCGCGTTGGTGGAACCACCCACCGCCATCGTCACCGATATCGCATTCTCGAACGCGTTGCGCGTAAGAATCTGGCGCGGCAGTATCTGTTTCCTGATCGCATTCACCAGAACCTCGGCGGATTTTGCGGTGCTCTCCGCTTTTTCCAGGTCTTCCGCCGCCATCGTCGAGGAATACATCAGGCTCATGCCCATCGCCTCGATGACCGAAGACATCGTGTTCGCGGTGTACATGCCGCCGCACGAACCCGCACCGGGACAGGCGTGGCGCTCGATTTCCATCAACTCTGTTTCGTCGATCTTGTGCGCGGTGTATTGCCCAACCGCCTCGAACGAGCTCACGATGGTGAGGTCGCGGCCCTTGTAATGGCCGGGCTTGATGGTGCCGCCGTAAACGAAGATCGCCGGAATGTTCAAACGCGCCATCGCGATCAGCGCGCCCGGCATGTTCTTGTCGCAGCCGCCGATGGCGATCACACCGTCCATGCTCTGGCCGTTGCATACGACCTCGATGGAATCGGCGATCACTTCGCGCGACACCAGCGAATATTTCATCCCCTCGGTGCCCATCGAGATGCCATCCGAGATGGTGATCGTGCCGAACACCTGCGGCATCGCACCGGCCTTTTTCAACGCGGCTTCGGCGCGCGCTGCCAAAGCGCCGATACCCATATTGCACGGCGTGATGGTGCTGTGCGCATTCGCCACGCCGACGATGGGCTTGTCGAAATCCTTGTCACCAAACCCCACCGCGCGCAGCATCGCGCGATTGGGTGAGCGCTGCACGCCCTGGGTGACGGTCTTGCTTCTGCGGTTGTCAGACATGATTTATCATTTATAAAAAAAGGGGCTCGCGCCCCTTTATTGCGCCCCGTGTGAGTTTAGCCGGGTGTTGAAAAACGTATCGAGAGGCGATCAGGCAAGGTGGAAACCGGCAAAAAAGCGGAGTTTACACATAGTAAACGAGCATTTTTCGCCGATTTCCAACGCAGCATCATCGCCTCGCATAACCAATGACTTGGCTGTCGCCTTTTGGCAGCCTAGACAGATGGCTAGTTGTTTCATCAGTAGTTTTTTGTTAGGCCGCTTGTTCGGATGCTTGTTCGGCAACTTGCTCGACCAATTCATTCATCGCTTGCGCACGGCCTTCCAGCACCGCGTCGGCGATACCGCGCGCGTACAGACGAATCGCCTGCGTGGAGTCGTCGTTGCCGGGAATGATGTAGTCCACGCCCAGCGGGGAATTGTTGGTATCCACGATGCCGATCACCGGAATGCCCAGCTTTTGCGCCTCGACGATGGCGCCCTTCTGGTAGCCCACGTCGATCACGAACAGCGCGGCCGGCAGGCCTTTCATATCCTTGATGCCGCCCAGACTGCGATCCAGCTTTTCCAATTCGCGCTTCATCATCAGCGCTTCTTTCTTGGAAACTTTTTCAGCCGCGCCATCGGCAGTCATCTGTTCCAGTTCGCGCAGACGCTTGATGGATTCCTGCACGGTCTTGTAGTTGGTCAGCATACCGCCCAGCCAGCGATGATTCACGAACGGTGAATCCGCGCGTACCGCTTCTTCCTGCAGAATGTCACGCGCCTGACGCTTGGTCGCCACGAACAGAATGGTGCCCTTCTTCGCGGACAGTTTGCGCACGAAGCTTTCCGCCTCGGCGAACATCGCGACGGTCTTTTCCAAATTGATGATGTGAATTTTGTTGCGATGACCGAAGATGAACGGTGCCATCTTGGGATTCCAGAAACGTGTCTGGTGTCCGAAATGCACACCAGCCTCCAACATTTGACGCATAGTTACAGCCATGATTACTCCAATCGTAAGGGTTATAAACTACCGCTCGCCAGCTTGACCCTGCCATATTGACTGATGGGCACCCCAACTTGCGCGAGCGAGAAATTTGCTTCGGACTATCCCGAAGCGGCGCGCATTCTATCACCAATGCGGCACTTCACTCAACCTAAACTGGCTTGTAGTTGTTTGTTTGGCTGGGAGCTCATGCTGGCCGCCTATCGTGAAAAGAGCGGGAGCACGAAACCACAAGGCATAGCGTCACCTTGGAGCGGAAAACTCTCTTATTCGGATGGTTCCAACTCCTTCCGCTTACGTTGATAATCTTCGTAACTTTCCCTCTTCTCGCAGTCCGATGACAAATTTTTCAAGCACTCCTGCTGGCGGACGTTTTGCAGCGTTTCATAGGCGGTTCGTTTGGCCGACTCAGAGCTACACCCGGAAACAAGGACGATGATTGCCAAACACAGCACACGGACAAAATTAGCCATAAGAATATTCTTCCATTGACATAAGCACTGCTGAGTCACCAAATGATATTCATCAGATCGCTCACAGCAAAACTATTCGCGCAATATCACCAGCGGCGGCAGCACGGTCAGCCGGCGCGTGCCCAGCCACCCTGCCAGCACCACCACCGACATCCCGCCCAGCCCGCCGATCAGCCAGATCGCGATGCCAGTCTGGTACGGGATTTCCAGAACGAAGCGCGCCAGCGCCCAGCCCAGCAGCACCGCGCCTGCGGCGGAGAATAGGCCGCTCAACAATCCCAGCACGGCAAATTCGCTAAGGTGCAGCCGCCGCAGATAGCGGCTGTCCGCCCCCAGCGTGCGCAGGATCGCGGCTTCATGGATGCGCTCGTCCTGTGTCGCGAGCAGCGCCGCGTACAGCACGGCTATCCCGCTCAGCAGCGTGAACATGAACACCGCGCTCATGGTCTGCGAGATCTGGTCCATGATGTGGCGCACCTGCTCTATCATCGCCTCGGTGTCAATCAGCAGCAGGTTGGGGAATTTCTTGATCAGCGCATTCGCCGACTGCGCTTGGTCCGGCGGAAGATGGAAACTGGTGATGTAGCTGGCCGGAAAATCTTCCAGCATGCCGGGCGCGGCGACCACAAAAAAATTCACCTGCATGGAATCCCACTGCACCTTGCGCAAGTTCACTACTTTCGCGCTGAACCGGTTGCCCGCCACGTCGTAGGTCAGCGTGTCGCCCATGTTTATGCCCAGCGTTTTGGCGATGCCTTCCTCCACTGACAGCTGTCCTTGCGCATCTTTTCCCCGCAAGGGGGACGCCGGTGGGTGCCCGATGCCTGCGGCATCACCCTTCCGCAGCCACCACTCCCCCTGTACCAACTCATTACCTTTAGGCAAATGATCCAACCAGGACAGATTGAACTCGCGCTCCACCAGCCCGCGTGCGCGCGTGTCGGGGTAGTCATCACCACTGACCGGGCGCTGGTTGATCGCCACCAAACGCCCGCGCACCATCGGGAACATTTCCGGCGGCGCTAGCTTTTGTTGCGCGAAAAAATCCAGCACTGCCGCGCGCTGGTCGGGCTGGATGTTGACGATGAAACGGTTGGGCGCATCCGGCGGCAAGCGCGAACGCCAGCTGTCCATCAGGTCGGCGCGCACGAACGTGAGCAGCAGCAAGGCCATGCCGCCCAGGCTGAGCGCGACGATCTGCACCGCGTTGCTGCGGCTGTGCCGCGCCAGATTGGAGAACGCATGATTGCCGAATTTGGCCAACGCGCGCACGATGAACCACGCCAGCAAACCGAACAGCAGCAGGCCTGCAACCAAGCCTCCAAAAACGGTCAGCCCCAGCTTGAGCGAACCGGCCTGCCACAGGAACAGCCCGCACAGCACCGCTCCGCCGGAGGCGTACAACAGCGCGGCGCCCGCTTCCGGAGCGCCCAGTTCGCGGCGGATCACGCGCAGAGGCGAAACGCTTTTCAATTGCCACAGCGGCAGGAACGCGAAGCCCAGCAACAGCGCCATGCCGCTGGCAGCGGCTTGCCACATAGGCGTCCAGCCGGGAGGCGGCAAACCGGCTTCGCGCATTGAGGCGATGGATTCCACCAGCGCGGCCTGCGCCATATAGCCGAGCAGCTCACCCAGCAGCACGGCGCATGCGCCGAGCAGCAGGAACTGGTAAAGGAAGATGCGCAGCACCTGCGCCTGATCCGCACCCAGGCAGCGCATCATGGCGCAGGCATCCAGATGGCGCGAAATGAAATGCCGCGCGGCCAGCGCCAGCGCAACGCCCGCCAGCACCACGGCAGTGAGCGCAGCAAGACCTAAGAAATGTTCGGCACGTTCCAACGCAGTGCGTATCTCGGGACGCGCATCGCGCACATCTTCCAACTTCTCGCCCACGCCCAGCCGCCCTTGTAGCCAGCCACGCAGATCGGACACCTGCTTCGTCTCGCCCGCCACCAGCAGCCGGTAATTAATACGGCTGCCTTCCTGCACTAGGCCGCTGCCGGGCAGATCCGCCACGTTCAACAGCACGCGCGGTGCAAAGCTGGCGAAGCCGACTGACTGATCCACATCGCGCACCACCTCTGCGGCAAGGCGCAAATGCAGCGCGCCTATGCCCACCTCGTCGCCCCGTTGCACACTCAGCCGCTGCATCAGCCGCGCATCCGCCCACAGCGTGCCGCGCGCGGGTATAGCCCCCTCTCCCCTCGCGGGAGAGGGTTGGGGAGAGAGGGTACGCGTTCCGCCGCCACCATCGTCAATGATGATTTTTCCACGAAGCGGATAGCCTTCTTCCACCGCTTGAATCTCGGCTAAAACATTTTGCTGCTTGCCCGCCGCCATGCTGGGAAAACTCGCCGTCTCAACCACGCGCAACCCGCGCTGTCGCGCGGCATCGCGGTAGGCAGGCGGCAATGGCCGCGTCGAAGAAATGCGCAAGTCAGCCCCCAGCAAGCTGGTCGCTTCCTGTTGCAACGCCAGCCGCACCCGATCCGCAAACAGCCCCACGGTGGCGATGCTGCCCACGGCCAGCACCAGCGCGATCAGCAGCACGCGCCACTCCCCGGCGCGCCAGTCGCGGCGGAGCAAATTGAGGGATAGGCGAAGCAGATTCATTTTCTATTTAACGTGATATTATGATCTGTTCTCGATTGTTAACATCCCATGGACTTCATAAAAGTGGTTAAGCATGGTGAGTAGGATAAGCAGGAAGGTATCTGACAACCATAATCAACCCAATAATAATCGACGTTGCCGCGGCGGCGACGATTAGAACTGATATCGAAGCAATCACGGCCACCGATAACTTCCCATATGATTTATTGGCCATGTACTCAAACAAAAAATGGTCCAACGGGGCTAGCCGTTGGCGATAGGTGTGTGGATTTATCTGGAACTCTGTCGAAACCCGCATGAAATAAGGCTCCGGTGAGATGTTCCTTGGGAGAAAATATTTCCCGCTTAGAAATCGCCTGAAAGCC
>CABEDG010000167.1_pt1 | contig 16095 bp, 9 predicted proteins | sample 3132891 | NCBI WGS metagenome assembly CABEDG01 (sample SAMEA5534329, study PRJEB31848) | metagenome | biome: tundra; feature: field; material: soil | place: USA | collected 2013-05 | depth 0.15 m
GTTCCTGTTGCGCATGGCGCAACACATCCAGTTGTCGCTCGGCATCTTCAGCGCAGTCATCCAGGCGGGTTTGCAAGTCGTGATCGAGCTGCTGCCACTGCGGCGGCTGATACATCTCGCGTGCATCCAGCAATTCGTCGAGCAACGCCGGGTGCAGCGTCAGATATTCACTCGCCCAACTGCTGGCGGCAACCAATCGGGTCAATCGCTGCAAGGCCTGCGGATACTCGGCCAGAAAGGCGAGGTAGGCGGCGCGGCGGCTAACGCCTTCCAGCAAGGTCAGCAATCTGGACAGCGTTGCATCGGGGTCGCTGTGTTGCGCGCTTAAGATGATGAATTGCGGGATCAGTCTGTCCAGCCGTTGCCTGCTCAATTCGGGCAGTTGCCGGTAGCGGTTGCCGGCGCGTAGTTGCAGCAGGCGTTGCGCGCTGTCCGGTGCGGCGTGATAGCCCAGCTTTTCCAGGGTCGTGTGCAACTCTTCGGCGGTGATCCCCTCGCGCCACAGTTGCGCGTCATTCGGGTGCCCGGCCAAAAGTGCTTCGGCTTGCTCCGCCTGCTGCGAACCGAAAATCTGCTCGAATTGCTGGCTCACCAGCGCGCGATGGCGATCAAGCTCTTTCAGCAGCGCGGCGTAATCCGCGTAGCCCATGGCATGCGCGATGATCTGCTGGTCTTCGGGCTTTTCCGGCAATTCCTGGGTTTGCTGGTCATCCAGATATTGCAAGCGGTGTTCCAGATTGCGCAAAAACACGTAAGCCGCATCCAGAGCGGCAACCACCGGCGCGGGCAGTTGAGCGTTTTCGCCAAGCTGTCGCAATACGCCACGGGTGGGAAGGATGCGCAACCTGGCATCGCTTCCGCCGCGTATCAGTTGGAATACCTGTGCGGTGAATTCGATCTCGCGTATGCCACCCGGTCCGAGTTTGATGTTGTTGAGCCGGTCGCGGCGTTGCACTTCCTGACGGATCTGCGCGTGCAATTTACGCATCGAATCGATTGCGCCAAAGTCGAGATATTTGCGGTACACGAACGGTTGCACAAGCTGCGTCAGTTCGGCGGTCTGCGGACTGTCCGCCGGTGCGATGACACGCGCCTTGATCCATGCGTAACGTTCCCATTCGCGGCCCTGGCTGACCAGATATTCTTCCAATGCGGCAAAGCTCGTCACCAGCGGGCCGCTGTCGCCATAGGGGCGCAGCCGCATATCCACGCGGAACACATAGCCGTCGGCGGTGAGTTCGTTGATGATGCTGATCAGGCGGCGAGCCAGCCGGGTAAAGAACTCGTGGTTGCTCAGTTTGTGCGGGCCGGCGGTTTCGCCGTCTTCCGGATACACAAAAATCAAATCAATATCGGATGAGACATTCAACTCGCTACCGCCCAGTTTGCCCATGGCGATGACCAGCAATTCCTGCGCTGTCGCGCTCGCTTCGCCTGACGGGCTGCCGAATTGCGCATGCAACGCTCGCGTCAAACAGGCTTGCGCGCGTTGCACACACACCTCTGCCAGCGCGGTCATGGATTGCATGATTTCGTTCAAGTCGGCCAACCCATTCAGATCGCGCAGAATCAGCTTGACCATCACCTGTTTGCGCAACTTGCGAACGGCTCGCGCCAATTCGGTTTCGTCGTCCAGATTGAGCCCCGACTGTTGCAACAAAACCTGCATTTCCGTGCGGCTACACGGTGTGGTGTAGCTTTCTTGCAACCAATTCAGCAGGCGGTGGTCTGTCTCCAGCGCCCGTTTGGCATAACGACTGCAGTACAACGTCTTTTGCAGCAAGTCGGCTAAGGCCGTGGGCGGTGAGTTTACGATATTCATAGGCTCCTTAAGTTAGAATACGCATTGTCTTCCAATTATAAATTTTAGGCACTCATTCCGGCGCGTTTGCGTCTTAGGTTATTCAATGTTTAACTCTTTTTCCGTCCGTTTGCTCGGGCACAGTTTGAACTGGCTGATGCGACTCGCCATCGTTGTGTCGGCGGTTGCGGCTGTGCTGTTCGCACTTGCCATTATTGTGCTGCGCTATTGGCTATTGCCGGATATCGAGCAATATCATGACAGGATCACCGCTTCTTTGGCAGGCGCGATAGGCAATCCGGTCACCATCGGCAAGATCCAGGGTGATTGGCAGGGCTTTCTGCCGTACCTGAATTTTACCGATGTGCGCATTCTGGATGAGCAGCGGCAACCCGCATTGGTGCTGCAACGCATTGATGGTAGCGTATCGTGGATGTCGCTGTTCACTGCTGAACTTCGGCTGGCCAGCCTGGAAATCGATAGTCCGGAGTTGCTGATACGCAGGGATGCGCAAGGAAAATTTTTTATCGGTAATGTGCTACTTTCCAAACAAGGTAACGCTAACGGTTTGGCCGACTGGTTGTTGCATCAGTCGAAAATGGTGGTGCGTAATGCTCTTATCGTTTGGGTCGACGAGCAGCGCGATGCGCCGCCGCTGGTGTTGCAACAGGTTAATTTGCGCGTTGATAGTTTGTTCAGTAAACACAGGTTTTCCTTGCGTGCGATACCGCCAAGTGAACTGGCGACCACGTTGGATGTGCGCGGTGAGTTTCACGGGAAAAGTTTTGATAACTTGGGAACATGGCATGGCCAGCTATTTACACAGCTTGATTACACTGATGTAACAGCTTGGCGACCATGGCTGGATTTGCCCGGTGAATTCAGTCGCGGGCGTGGTGCGCTGCGCGGTTGGTTGGGTGTCAAAGACGGCAGGGTGGCGCAGATCACTGCCGATCTGGACTTGCGTGATGTGGTCACCAAACTCGCCGAAGATGTGCCTGAAATGGCGTTGCTCGAGTTGCGCGGTCGCGCCGCATGGCAAGAAGTAACCGGCGGTTTTGAAATTTCCACCAGGCATTTGGCGATGCGATTGCAAAACGGGGTCGAATTTCAACCCACGGATTTTTATTTCCGCACCGTAAATGCAAGCAATAAACAGCGCGCCGGCGGCCAACTTGCGAACGGAGAGATACGCGTCAACTTGTTGCAATTGGAAAGCCTTGCCGGCCTGGCAAAATTCTTGCCGATGGAAGCCGATCTGCGCGCGCGTCTGGATGCATATGCGCCAAGGGGAAAGGTGTCCAATCTGGATGCACGATGGCAAGGCTCACCTAAAAAACCGGATAGCTACAAACTCAAGGGACATTTCGAAAACCTTGCTGTAAATCAGGTCGGCAAAATTCCCGGTTTTTCCGGTTTGACTGTGGATGTGGATGGCAACGAAGCGAGTGGCAGGCTCAGTATCAATTCTCGCCGCTTGACTGTGGATGCGCCGGGCGTGATGCGGGAGCCGTTGTCTTTCGCTACCTTGACCGGACAGGCTGGTTGGCAGAGGAAACGCGGGGAATTGTCGATCGATGTCGATAACATCGCAGTCGCCAACGATGATCTGGCTGGCAATCTGTATGGCGGTTATCACACGCTGGCCGGCACCTTTGGTGTTCTGGATTTGACGGTCAGTTTGACGCGTGGCGACATCAGACGCGCTGCCCGTTACACCCCGCTGATCGCGCTGAACAAGGAAGGCAGCGACTGGCTGAACGGCGCGCTGCTGGCGGGGCGCACCGAAGATTTCCGTCTCCGCATCAAAGGCAATCTGAGTGACTTCCCGCTGGATGGCACCAAAGACGCGCTATTTGAAATCGGCGGACATGCGCAGGATGCGGTGCTGGAATTCGATAAGCATTGGCCGCGCATCGAAAACATCTCCGGTGAATTATTGATACGCGGTAACAGGCTGGAAGTGAAGTCACCATTAGCGACCATGCTCGGCACGCGCTTGCAGAACGTCACCGTCACCTTGCCGAACATGCTGAGCAAGGACTTGTCGCTGGAAATAAAGGGCGAGGCGGTGGCTGCGAGCAATTCATTTTTGGAATTCGTCCAGAAGAGTCCGGTGCGCGGTTACATAGACGGCTTCACCGACGGTATCAGTGCCAGCGGCAACGGGCATCTGGATTTGTTCGCGCGCATCCCGCTGCTGGGCGACAAGCCGGTGGAGGTGTCCGGGACGATTAAAGTGCGGGATAACGATATTGATTTGGGCGAAGGCGTGCCGTTGTTGCGCAATACGCGCGGTGCTTTGTCGTTCACTGAATCGGGTATGCAAGCCAGCGGCGTATCGGCAGAAATACTGGGTGGAACGGCCAGCATCAATGTGCAGACCGCCGCGGGCGGTGCGGTGCATGCCACCCTTAAAGGGCGCAGCAACGTCGATGTTTTGCGCAAGATCGAGCCACATCCGTTGCTGAATTATTTGCATGGCAGTGCGGCCTGGGATGCCGACATTAGAGTGGTAAACAAATCCGCACAGATCATCATCAATTCCAATTTGCAGGGGGTCAGCTCCAGTTTGCCGCAACCCTTCTCCAAACGCGCTGACGAGGTGATGACGTTGCACGTGGAAAAGAACCCTGTCCTGATTCTGCCGAAGCGGCCTGTCCCGGGCAAAGCCTGTCCCGAGCCTTGTCCCAAGGTGGAAGGCTCTGTCGCCGAGGGGCAGGATGTGATTACCGCTCAACTGGGCAATCTACTCAGTGCGCGACTGGCGCGTCGCGACGAAAACGGTACGATGGTCATCAAGCGCGGCACGGTCAATTTCGGTGCCCAGGACAAGTCGTTGGAATCAAAAAGGGTGCGGGAATTATCACGAGGCAAGGATGGCCCTTCGACTGAGCTCAGGACAGGCGTGTGGTTGGTCGGCAGCTTGCCCGTGTTGTCGGTACAAGGCTGGGAGGGTTTGGCAGGCGGTGCGGGGAAAGCCGGTCCGGCATTGCCAATCGGCGGAGTAAATCTGCGCATCGGAAAATTAACCGGTTATGGGCAGAGTATCAGCGCGTTGCATATTGTTGCCGCCAAGCGTAACGACGGATTGGCTGCGCAGCTGTCCAGTAGCGCGCTGAATGGCGAAGTGGTATGGGAACCGCACGGATATGAAACGGGCAGCATGTTCCGCGCGCATTTAAGTAATCTGCAATGGTTGAGTGACGAACAACCTTTGCCGTCGGCAGAACCCGTCAAACCCGCGCTGCCAGACAAAACCGAACACGCTGTCATGACGCCGCCGTCGCAACTGCATCCCGGCAATCTGCCCGCACTGGATATCTCGATTGAGAACCTACAGCTAAAAGGCAAACAAATCGGCCACTTCGAACTGGTTGGATACCCGGATGGCAAGGACTGGCGGTTGCGCCGCCTGAACATTACCAACCCGGATGGTAGCTTGGCGGGAGATGGAGTTTGGAGGGATGCGGAAGGAAAGCTGCAAACACAGGTCAATCTGGTGATGGATATCAGCGATGCGGGAAAGATTCTGGGGCGTTCCGGCTATCCCAATACCGTCAAGGGCGGCAGTGGCAGGCTGGTGGCTAATTTGTCATGGGCCGGCACGCCGGACGAATTCAGTTATGCTACTTTGAACGGCACGCTCAAGCTGGATACGAGCAAAGGTCGGTTCCTGAAAATGGATTCGGGTGCCGGCAAATTGCTCAGTGTGCTCAGCCTGCAAGACTTGCCAAAACATATCGCCTTGGGTTTTACCGACGTGTTCAGCGAGGGCTTTCAGTTCGACAACATCAACGGCAATGCCGCAATCAAGGACGGCGTGATCGAGACCCAGGATTTTCACATCGATGGCTCGTCTGCCAAAGTGACCATGAAAGGCAATGTTGATTTGAATAATGAAACGCAGAATTTGCGCGTGAGGATATTGCCGACCCTGGGAAACAGCTTATCGCTGATCGGCGCGTTTGCTATCAGCCCGGCGGTGGGTATCGGATCGCTCATCGTCAACAAGATATTGGGCAATCCGCTCGATAAGTTGGTGTCATTTGAATACAATGTCAGCGGAACATGGAGCGACCCCAACGTGGTCAAGGTTGGCGAAGGCCAAGCAAAATAAATTAACCCGAGCGAACAGGAAATAAAATGATGTCCCAAGGTAATTCCACGCAACAACGTAGTAACAACTCCGCATTTGCTTTAACGGATAGCGGATTGCCTGCCCTTGGGCGTGCCGCGCGGGTCAACGCCTTCAAGGTGGCCGCCATTCAGATGGCTTCCGGTCCGAATGTCGCGGGCAATTTGAGCGAAGCGCGGCGCCTCATCGCCAAAGCCGCTGAACAAGGCGCGCGACTGGTGGTGCTGCCGGAATTTTTCGCCATCATGGGCATGACCGATCAAGACAAGGTCGCGGTGCGCGAGCAGCTTGGACAAGGGCCGATCCAATCGTTCCTCAGCGAAACCGCCCGCCAATACAAAATCTGGCTGGTGGGTGGCTCGATCCCGCTGGCGGCCAGCACACCGGACAAGGTCAGGAATACTTGCCTGGTGTTCGATGAACAGGGTGAGCAGGTGGCGCGCTATGACAAGATACATTTGTTCAACCTGGAGCTGGGCAACGAAAATTATCACGAAGCGAAAACGATAGAGCCGGGCGATCAAGTGGTGGTGATAGACAGCCCGTTCGGGCGTATCGGCCTGGCTGTATGCTACGACCTGCGTTTCCCCGAGCTATTCCGCTCGATGAAAAATGTGGACATCATCGTGCTGCCTTCCGCGTTCACCGAGACCACCGGCAAGATGCACTGGGAAGTGTTGGTGCGCGCGCGCGCCATTGAGAATCTGGCCTATGTGATCGCCGCCGCGCAGGGTGGCTATCACGTCAACGGGCGCGAGACGCACGGCAACAGCATGATCGTCGATCCGTGGGGGCGCGTATTGGATCGTTTGCCGCGCGGCTCCGGCGTGGTGGTCGCCGATGTGAATCCATCCTATCAGACTAGTCTGCGTACCAGCCTGCCCGCGCTGACGCATCGCATTTTATTTAGCTGTGCTTGATAAAGGAAGAATTGGGATGAATCCCGTGCAGAAAAATCCCCCTTTCGATACGCTGTTCGGCACCGCGCAACAAGCGCTGCTTGCACCTTATTCCATTGAGGCGGGTCATATCGAACAAGTGTTCGCCAGCATGATGGCGCACCGGCTTGATTACGCCGATTTGTATTTCCAATATAGCCGCGCCGAAAGCTGGTCGCTGGAAGAGGGCATCGTCAAATCCGGCAGTTTCAATATCGATCAGGGCGTTGGGGTGCGTGCGGTGAGCGGCGAAAAAACCGCTTTCGCCTATTCAGATGACATCAGCCTGAATGCCTTGGACAGCGCGGCGCAAGCGACGCGCGCGATTGCACGGCAGGGCGGCACACAGTCTGTGCCGATGCTGCATCACGGTTCGCGGCGCGAAATCTATCTGCCGCATGATCCTATCGCCAGCCTCAAGGATGCGGAAAAAGTTGCATTGCTGGAACGTCTCGAAGGCTATGCGCGCGCGCTCGATCCGCGCGTGGTGCAGGTGATGGCGGGACTGGCCGGCGAATATGAAGTGGTGATGGTGGCGCGCAGCGACGGCTTGATGAATGCCGACATCCGCCCGCTGGTGCGGTTGTCGGTGCAGGTCATCATCGAGAGCAACGGCAAGCGCGAGCAAGGCTCGGCGGGCGGCGGCGGACGTTTCGATTACGGTTATTTCGACGATGAAATGTTGCACCGTTATGCCGCGCAAGCGGTACATCAGGCGGTGGTGAATCTGGATGCGGCGCCCGCTCCGGCGGGCAACATGACCGTGGTGCTGGGCAACGGTTGGCCGGGCATCCTGTTGCATGAAGCGATCGGGCATGGTTTGGAAGGCGACTTCAATCGCAAGGGCAGCTCGGCGTTCTCCGGTCGTGTCGGCGAGCGTGTCGCGGCGGAAGGCGTGACCGTGGTGGATGACGGCACGCTGGCAAGACGGCGCGGTTCGTTGCAAATGGACGATGAAGGCAATGCCACCCAATGCACCACCCTGATCGAGAACGGCATACTGCGCGGTTATTTGCAGGACACCCTCAACGCGCGGCTGATGAGCGTACCCGTCACCGGTAACGCGCGGCGCGAATCCTACGCGCATCTGCCGATGCCGCGCATGACCAACACCTACATGCTCAACGGCAACAAAGACCCGAAGGAAATCATCGCCTCGGTGAAACACGGCTTGTATGCAGTGAATTTCGGCGGTGGCCAAGTGGACATCACCAACGGCAAATTCGTGTTCTCCACCGCCGAAGCCTACATGATCGAAGACGGCAAAATCACCCATCCGGTCAAAGGCGCGACCCTGATCGGCAACGGCCCGGACGTGCTGACGCGTATCTCGATGATCGGCAACGACATGGCACTCGATCCCGGTGTCGGGACGTGTGGCAAAGAAGGTCAGAGTGTACCGGTTGGCGTGGGGCAACCTACCGTGCGGATTGATGGGCTGACGGTGGGCGGGACGGCGTAGCATTGTGATGCTGACCCCTTTGGCTGCTACGATAAATGAGCAATTTCGCCAGCACATTGAATCATTGCATCCCTCGTTTGAGGCGCTGCTCAGTACCGTGCCATTTCAATTTGCATCTCTTCCGAAGGCTTTGCCGAAGGCCGGTAATAATAGAGGACTGACCACGTTTTCCTGCTAGCATTTCATTACCCTAAACGCTCACTCGATTCCCATGCCTCGTTGCGCACGCCTTTCCATTTCCGGCATCCCTTGGCACATCAGCTAAAGCATCAGCTAAAGGGGTCAGCATCGCAATGGTTTTAGTGCGGGCTAAAGGGGTACCTCAGCGTCGAATAATTTTTTGAGTGATCTTGATTTGGACAGGACAAACAGCATGATGAAAAATAAATCGAAGTTGCCCCATTTAACTGCAATTTATTTTTCATTAATGTTCAGAGGAAAAAAATAATGGGCGTAAAAGATAGCAATGGAAACGCGCTCAGTGATGGTGACTCTGTGCAGGTCATTAAAGATTTGAAGGTAAAAGGCTCTTCCGTCACGTTAAAAAGAGGCACGGTGATCAAGAATATTCGCATCGGAGAGGGCGATGAAGCCGTCGAGGGTAATTCTGACAAGGTCAAAGGCCTGCGGCTGAAGGCCTGCTTTTTGAAAAAAGTTTAACGAGGTTAAAGCGGGGCGACTCCAATGCTGTTCACTTAGTGCCTAACCGTTTAACCTCCAATGATCACCCGTCCATCGGGTATAATCCGCGCCCATGTTGATTCTACGCGGACTTTATTCCCCTGACAGCCGGCCAGTCGCGCTCACTATCGGTAATTTCGACGGGGTGCATCTGGGCCATCAGGCTTTGCTGAACGAGTTGCGTGCGGTGGCGCAAGCGCGCGGCCTGCAAACGGCGGTGGTGATCTTCGAGCCGCATCCGCGCGAGTTTTTTACCCCGCAGCAAGCACCGGCACGGTTGACCAGTCTGCGCGAAAAGCTGGAATTTTTTGCCGCGCTAGGCATAGACCGCGTGCAGGTATGTCGTTTCAATGCAGGTTTTGCAAAGATGAGTGCGGTGGAATTCATTCACGCGCTTCATGCGAAGCTGTCTGCGGAGTTTGTGCTGATCGGCGATGACTTCCGCTTCGGCAGCGGACGCACCGGCGATTTCGCGCTGACGGAAAAAATCGGCGCGCAGCTCGGTTTTGCGGTGCATGCGGTTCGCAGTGTGAAGCATGACGGGGTGCGAATTTCCAGCACGGAGATACGTGCTGCCTTGCTGGCTGGGCAGATGCGTGAGGCGCAGCGTTATCTGGGGCGGCATTACAGCATCAGCGGACGGGTGGTGCACGGCGATGGCTTGGGCAGGAAGATCGGTTACCCCACCGCGAATATCCAGTTGAAGCACAATCGCCCGCCGCTGTCCGGCATCTTCGTGGTGCAGGTACATGCCGAAGGTCTGGGCGTGCTGCAAGGTGTGGCCAGCCTTGGTGTGCGACCAACGGTGAAGCACGATGCCAAACCGGTTTTAGAGGTACATCTGTTTGAGTTTGAGCAACAGATTTATGGCAAACATTTACGCGTGGAGTTTTTGCAAAAACTGCGCGATGAAGAAAAATATCCCGATGTGGAAACGCTGACGCGGCACATTGCGTTGGATGTGGAGCATGCAAAGAAATGGTTTGAACAACATGACTGATTACAAGAACACTTTAAATCTACCCGATACCCCATTCCCGATGCGCGGCGATCTCGCCAAGCGCGAGCCGCAGATGGTGGCGCGCTGGCAGGCACAGCAACGCTATCAAAAGATCCGCGCGGGCAAGCAGGGCAAGCCCGTGTTCATCCTGCACGACGGCCCGCCGTATGCGAACGGCGACATTCACATCGGCCATGCGGTGAACAAGATACTCAAGGACATCATCGTCAAAAGCAAGACGCTGGCTGGTTTCGACGCGCCTTATGTGCCAGGCTGGGATTGTCACGGCCTGCCGATCGAATTGCAGGTGGAGAAAAAACACGGCAAAGCGATTCCGCCCGCACAATTCCGCGCACTGTGTCGCGCATATGCCGCCGAGCAGATCGAGCGGCAGAAGAAAGATTTCATCCGTCTCGGCGTGCTGGGCGATTGGGATCATCCCTACCTGACCATGGACTTCAAGACCGAGGCCGACATCATGCGCGCGCTCGGCAGCATCTATGAGCGCGGCTATCTGTATCAAGGCTACAAGCCGGTGAACTGGTGTCTGGATTGCCAGTCCGCGCTGGCCGAGGCGGAAGTGGAATACGAGGATAAGACTTCGCCTGCGATTGATGTGAAGTTTGAAGTGATAGACAGGGAAAAATTCTGGGATAAAGTAGCAGGCAGAACATTGATACGCCAAGGACGTATTCCATTTGGGGATAATAGGAACTATGAGAAACCTGTCTATTTTGTGATCTGGACCACCACACCGTGGACACTGCCAGCAAACCAAGCAGTTTGCCTAAATCCACATTTCCAATATGACGTGGTTGAGGCGGATGAACAATATATTGTCCTTGCTAGTAAGTTGAGTGATGACGCCTTAAAACGGTATGGGATAGAACCTTTGACCGATAGTCGTATCAACATTGTCGATGGTTGTTTAGGGGGAAATTTGGAGTACGTTTTGCTCCAGCACCCGTTTTACGACCGGAAAGTGCCCGTGATTTTGGGTGATCATGTAACTGCTGATGCTGGCACAGGAGCTGTGCATACCGCACCGGCGCATGGTCTGGACGATTATTTCGTTGGCCAGAAATATAATTTGCCGACCGACAATCCGGTCGGCGATGACGGCAAGTTTATTGCCAGCACGCCACTGGTCGGGGGCCTGTTCGTGTGGAAAGCCAACGATGTGGTGATCGATGCGCTGCAAGCCAGTGGTCATTTATTGCATATGGAAAAAGTGCAGCACAGCTATCCGCATTGCTGGCGGCACAAGACGCCGATCATTTTCCGTTCCACGCCGCAGTGGTTTATCGGCATGGATAATGTTGCTTACCCAATAGCGGCGGATATGGAAAATCTGGTTCGTGAGGGGCGTTCTCGGGCGATTCACGATGGACTCAGCCTGCGCGACCTCGCCAACCGGGCCGTCGAAGCCACGCAGTTCTTCCCGTCTTGGGGACGCGCCCGCCTGGAGGCGATGATCAAGAATCGCCCCGACTGGTGCGTGTCGCGCCAGCGCAGTTGGGGTGTGCCGATGCCATTCTTCATGCACAAGGAGAGTGGAGAGTTGCATCCGCGCACTCCGGAATTGCTGGAGCAGGTGGCCAAGCTGGTCGAGCGCGATGGCATCGAGGCGTGGTTCAGCCTGAACTCGGTGGACTTGCTCGGTGCAGAGGCAGAGCACTACAAGAAACTCAGCGACACCTTGGATGTATGGTTCGATTCGGGTGTGACACACGCGTCGGTTTTGCAGCGCCGTGATGAATTGCATTCGCCTGCCGACCTGTATCTGGAAGGCTCCGACCAGCACCGCGGCTGGTTCCAGTCAAGCTTGCTCACCGGTTGTGCCATCAATGGCCGCGCGCCTTACAAGGCCTTGCTCACGCACGGTTTTGTGGTGGATGGCAGCGGGCACAAGATGTCGAAGTCCAAGGGTAATGTGATCGCGCCGCAAAAGATTTTCGACACACTCGGTGCCGACATCCTGCGTTTGTGGGTGGCAGCTACCGATTATTCCGGCGAGCTGACCATCTCCGATGAAATCCTAAAACGTGTGGTGGAAAGTTACCGGCGCATCCGTAATACCTTGCGTTTCCTGTTGGCCAACATCGCCGATTTCGACCCGCAGCAACACACCTTGCCGGTAAACGAGTGGCTTGAAATAGACCGCTACGCGTTGGAGATGCTGCAACGATTGCAGGACGAAGTGCAACAGGATTATGCCCGATATGAATTCCATCTGATCGCACAGAAATTGCAGGCCTTCTGCTCTGAAACTTTGGGCGGTTTCTATCTGGATATTCTGAAAGACCGTCTCTACACCGCCGGGGAAAATTCCGCCGCGCGCCGCTCCGCACAAAACGCGCTGTATCAGATCACCCATAGTCTGGCGCGCCTGATTGCGCCGATCCTGAGTTTCACCGCCGAAGAGGTGTGGGAGGTATTGAGTGGCAAGAATGAGAGCGGAGGGGCGGCTGCGGAGCAGCCGGGCCTCGCAGAGGTTCTCGCACCCGGAGGGTGTGCCCACCCGCCTCCTCCTTGCGGGGATAGCAGTGTATTCCTGGATGAATGGCACCAGTTGCCCGATGCGCAACTGGATGGCGATGCGATTGCCGCATGGCAGAAGATCGAAGCCTGGCGTGCAAAAGTGAACAAGCAACTGGAAGAAGCGCGTGCCGCAGGTCTGATCGGCTCGGCACTCGCCGCAGAAGTGGATGTGTATGTGGCAGGCGAGGACTATGAAGTGCTGGTGCGTCTCGGCGAAGATTTGCGCCTGGTGTTCATCACCTCGCGTGCCACCGTGCATCGCGTCGCAACGGAAGCCGAAGGACATATCGATGTCTCCGCCAGCCTGCACGACAAGTGCGAGCGGTGTTGGCATTACCGCGAAGATGTCGGTGCGGATGCGCAGCACGCTACGCTGTGCGGTCGTTGCGTGAGCAACCTGTTCGGTAGCGGCGAGGCGCGCAGGTATGCTTAATCGCTGGTTATCGCTGAGTGCATTGGTGATCGTGCTTGACCAATTGAGCAAGGCGTGGATCATTAACCACTTTGCCTTTGGCGAGAGTTTCACCGTGCTCAGTGTGTTCAATCTGGTGCTGGCGCATAACACCGGCGCAGCATTTAGTTTCTTGAACGATGCGGGCGGGATGCAGCGCTGGCTGTTCAGCATCATCGCGATAATCGCTTCGGCGTGGATAGTCTGGCTGTTGCGCAAACATGCTGCACAAACGCTGTTTGCCTTCGCGTTGAGCCTGATACTCGGCGGCGCGCTGGGCAATCTGATCGACCGGATTTCGTATGGTTATGTGGTGGACTTCTTGTCGTTTCATTGGAATGAGCATTACTTCCCTGCGTTTAACCTTGCCGATTCTGCCATCACCTGCGGCGCGTTCCTATTAATTTTCGACAGCTTCAAGGAGAACAAACATGGAACTGTTGCTGGCTAATCCGCGCGGTTTTTGTGCCGGCGTGGATCGTGCCATTGAAATCGTGGAGCGCGCTCTGGTTCTGCACGGTGCGCCGATTTATGTGCGCCATGAAGTGGTGCACAACAAATTCGTGGTGGATGGTTTGCGCCGGAAGGGTGCGATTTTCATCGAGGAACTGGCGGATGTGCCGAGCGGCAGCATCCTGATCTTCAGTGCGCATGGTGTGTCGCAAGCGGTGCGTCATGAAGCCGAAGCGCGCGGGCTGACCGTGTTCGATGCGACCTGTCCGCTGGTGACCAAAGTGCATATCGAAGTGTCGCGGATGCGCGAGCAGGGCAAGGAGATTGTGATGATTGGTCACGCCGGACACCCCGAAGTGGAAGGCACCATGGGACAGAGCAATGGCGGTATATATCTGGTGGAATCGCCGGAGCAGGTCGCCGATCTCAGGGTGAGTGACGAGGAGAATCTTGCTTATGTCACGCAAACCACGCTGTCTGTGGATGATGCCAGCACGATCATCGCCGCTCTGAAGACGCGTTTTCCGTTCATCACCGGCCCGAAGAAAGACGACATCTGCTATGCAACGCAAAATCGCCAGGATGCGGTAAAGATGCTGGTCAAACAATGTGACGTGGTGGTCGTGGTGGGGTCGCCGAATAGCTCGAATTCGAACCGCTTGCGCGAAGTCGCCGCGAACGTCGGGGTGCCCGCCTATCTGGTGAACGATGCCGGAGAATTGCTGCCGGAGTGGTTCGTCGGCAAAGTGCGAGTAGGCGTCAGCGCAGGCGCATCCGCACCGGAGGTATTGGTGCAAGGCGTGATTGCACGCATGGAAAAAATGGGCGGGGAAAAAGTAATCGAGTTGCAGGGCATCGTCGAGAACGTGGTGTTCCCATTGCCCAAGACATTGATTCCGATTGTCGTGCAATCATGAACTTGCAACCCTGATTTTCTTTACCACATGCAAACGGATTTCCTGATCGTCGGCGGCGGCGTGGTCGGTCTGACCAGCGCACAAGTCCTGCTGCAAGCGGGTTATCGTGTGACGCTGGTCGAGCGCGGCACAGTAGGACGGGAAGCATCCTGGGCGGGCGGCGGCATCCTCTCGCCATTATGCCCTTGGGATTATAAAGGGGCTGTCACGCGCCTCGCGCAGCGCGGTATGAGTATGTTCAGTGAGGCTGCCTCCACGCTACATGCCTCCACCGGCATCGATCCAGAATATCAACGCAGCGGCATGTTGTTGTTGCCGCCGTACCAGGCGGAGCTTGCCACGCAATGGTGTGCGCAACATCAGCTGGTATTGCAGTCGGTCAATCTTGCCGATTATTTACCTGTTGAAATGAGTTCTGGGCTTCTGTTGCCGGAGGTCGCACAAGTGCGCAATCCGCGCCTGTTGCATGCGCTGCGAAAGCGTGTGGAAATGCTTGGCGGGATGATCCTCGAACAACATGAAGTGCAAAAGTTCGAGATTGCAGGTGAACGTGTAGTTGCGTTACAAACCACGCAGGGCAAATTCGGCGCGAATGCCTACATAGTAGCGGCGGGCGCATGGAGCAAAACGTTGTTGGGCGAACACGCGCTCAACATGGACATCCGTCCGATACGCGGACAAATTCTATTGTTCAAGTTCGATACTCCGCCGTTCCAGCAAATCCTGCTCAAAGAAAATCTGTATTTAATCCCGCGTCGCGATGGGCATGTGTTGGTCGGCAGCACGCTGGAAGATGTCGGCTTCGACAAATCCACCACCATTGAGGCGCGCGACAGCCTGTTGCAGCGCGTGCGCGAGATTTTCCCGGCTTGGCGCGATCGAATGCCGGTGCAACATTGGGCAGGCTTTCGTCCCGGGTCGCCGGATAACATCCCCACCGTCGGACGGCATCCGCGCCTCACCAATCTCTACGCGAACAGCGGACATTTTCGCTACGGTGTGACCATGTCCCTGGCCAGCGCAGAACTGCTGCTTAATGAAATCGAAGGCAAGCCGCAACCCTTCTCGGTAGCAGAATACCGCTGGCACTAAGCAGAGTGCGTCCTCTATAATTCCAAATTCGAATAGAAAGGAGAACAAGGCGGCAAGGATGAGGCGACGAAGACAGCACACACGTACGGCTATAACCAGCGACTTGGCTAGCGTCTTTTGATAGCCTAGTCGAATGGCTAGTTGTTTCATCAGGAGCCGAAGACGAAGCCAACACAGTTATCGTTTCTATTCGGAATTGGAATAATCGCCCCCGTTTTTGCTGGAGTAGCTCAGTTGGTAGAGCAACGCACTCGTAACGCGTAGGTCGGAGGTTCGATTCCTCTCTCCAGCACCAGATTAAAGCCCGCAAATACATTGTGTTAGCGGGCTTTTTCTTTGTCTAGATTTTCCCCGATTTTCCCCGATTTATACCCATTTGCCACAGTTCATTGTGGCAAAATTGTGGCATGACTATGGCAGTTATTATCCTGTTGCATATATATACAAAAAAATAGGATAATAAAAGCGAACAGACCAGGCCGCGCCATTCGCGGCAGAGGATTGAAGCCAGGACTGCCACCACCCGCCCAGAAATGGGGCTTGCAACTTCGAAAGGAGGGGATAAACGGCCTTACGTCTCACTCACCTTTATTTGGTGAATGGCGATAAGGGTAAACGGAC
>CABEDG010000169.1_pt1 | contig 16023 bp, 13 predicted proteins | sample 3132891 | NCBI WGS metagenome assembly CABEDG01 (sample SAMEA5534329, study PRJEB31848) | metagenome | biome: tundra; feature: field; material: soil | place: USA | collected 2013-05 | depth 0.15 m
GTGTTGCGCCATGCGCAACAGGAACAAACATTTCGTCTGCTGGCGATGGATCTGCAAGGCTTGTTGCCGCTGGAAACACTCAGCGATCACTTGAGTGATTTGGCTGATTTGATGCTGCGCCATGTGCTGAGGCTGAGTTGGGCGACTGCGCGCAAGCGGCATCGCGACGATGCGAAATTCGCCATCATCGCGTATGGCAAGCTGGGCGGCAAAGAGCTTGGCTACGCCTCCGATCTGGATCTGATCTTTCTTTATGACGACGATCATCCCGATGCGCAGGAAAACTATGCAAGACTGGCGCAACGCATCAACACCATGCTCGGCAGCTATACTTCATCGGGGCGTTTATATGAAACCGATTTGCGCCTGCGCCCGAATGGCGCGAGCGGCTTGCTGGTGAGTTCGATCGAGGCGTTTGCCGAATACCAGCAAAGCCAGGCATGGGTTTGGGAACATCAGGCTTTGACGCGTGCCCGCTTCAGCGCGGGTGATGCCCAGGTCGGCACTGCCTTTGAGCAAATCCGCCGGCGAGTGCTTTGCCAACCGCGCGACCTGACGACGCTGCGCAAGGAGATTCTGGCAATGCGCCAAAAAATGCTCGACGGCCACCCCAATGACAGCAGGCTGTTCGACATCAAGCATGACCGGGGCGGCATGGTGGATATCGAGTTCATGGTGCAATACATCGTGCTGGCCTATGCCCATCAACACCCGCAATTGACCGCCAACATTGGCAACTTGGCGTTGCTCAAACTGGCAGGCGAGCTTGGTCTTATTCCTGTTGAGATTGCCGATCACAACCGCGCGCTGTATCGCACATTGCGCCAGACACAACATCGCATGCGACTTAACAACCGTTCGCCATGCCGTATTGAACAAGGCGAAATCGAAACCGCCGCAGCCAGGAAGTTATGGGAAATGCTTTTTGAAGGGAGCCTCTGAAAATCTGCTGCGCGACTCAGCAGCTGCGTTGCGCGATGCTCGCTACGATCTTTAGGGAGCTTCTAAAAATTCAGAGTTCGCCCAAATGCAAGGCGCGTAAAAAATTTCGCCGCGCCACATATGTTTAATATGTTAGCAAGAAATTTTTTACGCAACGCAGCATAACCAGCCACTTGGTCGCCGTTTTTTGGCGACTTAGTGGAATGGCTAGTAGTTCCATCAGTTGGGATGAAATGTGGATTTTTAGAGGTTCCCTTTAGAAGTTTCGGAAGAAATTCAAGCAGGTGGGGCAGAAACTTCCTGTGCCGCTGGCGGCAGCACCTTTGCCGGATGTGCGGCATCGATGGGATGTGCGGAGAGGCGATACATGACCATCTCGCCTTTGCCCTTGACGGTTATGGTGGCGGGCGGCTCGAATGCATAGTCGTGTCGAATGCGATTGTATGTGGTCTTGTCCACCTGAATCACCCCCTCAACGGCCTCATCGGTGAGCCGGCTGGCAACGTTCACCGTATCTCCCCACAAATCATAGATGAAGCGTTTGGTGCCAATCACCCCGGCAACCACAGGCCCGGTGGCTATACCGCTGTGAATATTCAGGTTGAATCTGGACAGCTCCGGATGGTTGGTCACAAAGTCACGCATCTCCAAAGCCAAGTCGGCAATGTCGTTGGTGTAATTTGAATTGTCGCGATTCAACCCGCCGACCGCCATATAGGCATCACCAATCGTCTTGATCTTTTCCACGCCGTATTTTTCACACAACTGGTCAAAACCGGAGAATATGGTATTCAGCAAACCAACCATTTGCTCCGGGGAGAGCGACTCGGTCAGTTGCGTGAAATTCACCAGGTCAGCAAACATCACCGTCACATCCGCATGCCCATCCGCGATTAAACCCTGATGATTCTTCAGTCGTTGCGCAATACTGCTTGGCAGCACGTTAAGCAACACGCGCTCGGATTTCTTCTGCTCTTCAGCCAGCAATTGATGCTGCTGATCGAGTTGTTCCCTGATCTTGTCCATCTCCACGACAAAGTAACGCACCAGAAAATAAACGATGGCAGACATCGCGGCGAAGTTGAGCGCGAAGAATACGCCGATAGTCTTCATCGCCACTCCGCTACTCTCTCCTGCACCGAGAAAATAATCGAACAATCCGGACACAGCCGTCATTATGATATAAGCGATAAACCAGGGAACGGACTCGCGCCAACCGGATACGACCAGCGCACCAATCGGGGCCAGCAGTGCCCATAGCATTATCCCGCTGGATGTCACTGAGTTGCCGATACTCCACTGCATCATGAAGGGCGAGAACAGGAACAGGCTCAGTTGCACGAAGCGGAACGGTTCGAACCGCTTGGTCTTGAGGTAATAAACCAGTGAAGCTACCGAGATGAGTTGATAGCCCAGTGGCACATTTGCCGGAAAGTGCAGTCCCATCAGCCAATAAAGCCCCAGCCACAGCGCCACCGCCAGATTCATGAAGCCGCAGGCAAAGATCAGCAGATCTTTGTGCAGCTTGTCTTCTCGTGTATCCATGGTTCCTTCGGTGATTACGGGAAGCTTCGCCATCTGTTCAAGTACCTTTCTAAATTGAGTTATCAGCTAATACCAACCACGAGAGCAATCATACCCGAATTTGCTTATAAGGAAACGGGCCTGAATTTCCAGACAATTTTAAGCGACGCCCCTTCATAAAGTTGCCGGAAGAAGCTAGAATCCGCGCTTTGCAACTGACTCATCAAAGGAATCCCATTATGTCGATGTCCGACCGCGACGGTTTTATCTGGTATGACGGCAAGCTCGTGCCTTGGCGCGATGCTACCACCCACGTGCTGACCCACACTCTGCATTACGGCATGGGCGTATTTGAGGGCTTGCGCGCCTATCAGGCCGCCAAGGGCACCGCAATCTTCCGTTTGCAGGAGCACACCGACCGGCTGTTCAATTCCGCGCACATCTTCCAGATGAAGATGCCTTACGACAAAGCCACCGTCATGGCAGCGCAGCTCGAGGTCGTTCGTGCCAATAAACTGGAATCCTGTTACATCCGCCCGATATGTTTTTATGGCTCTGAGGCGATGGGCATCGCCGCCAAATCTCTTTCGACTCATGTCGCGATTGCGGCTTGGCCGTGGGGGGCGTATCTGGGTGACGACGGCATGCAGAAAGGCATACGTGTCAAGACTTCCAGCTTCACCCGCCATCATGTCAACGTGAATATGTGCCGCGCCAAGTCGGTGACGACTTATACCAATTCGATACTGGCGCATCAGGAAGCCGACAACGACCACTACGACGAAGCCCTGTTGCTGGATGTGGACGGCTACGTTGCGGAAGGTGCCGGAGAAAATATTTTCATCGTCAAGAAAGGCAAGCTGTACACACCTGACCTGACTTCTTGTTTGGAAGGCATCACGCGCGATTCCATTTTCACGCTGGCAAAAGAAATGAATATCGAAGTAATCGAGAAGCGCATCACCCGCGACGAGGTTTATTGCGCCGACGAAGCCTTCTTCACCGGCACGGCCGCTGAGGTGACCCCGATCCGCGAACTCGATCACCGCACCATCGGTGGCGGTTCGCGCGGTGCTATCACCGCCAGGCTGCAACAGGCTTTCTTTGATTGTGTGGCGGGGAAGCATCCGCAGCACACTGACTGGCTAAGCTACGTTTAACGGAGCGTTAGGAGAAATATTTTGAGCAAACAGGACATCACCCAGCGTTATATCGAAATCACCGCAAATGATTTGCCATTATCCTGCCCGATGCCGAATATGAATTTGTGGAACGCACATCCGAAAGTGATGATTCCGCTCGATCACGGCGGCGAAGCACGCTGCCCGTATTGCGGCACGTTGTATCGGTTTAAGGGCGAGCTGCCCAAAGCGCATCACTAAAAACCTGCTGCGCGATTCGATAGCTGCGTCGCGCGGTGCTCGCTCCTTCGCGCCTACCTATTAGGTATGTCTCAGTTGCTGCGCTCCTTGCTCTCGAAACGCTCGCTACGGTTTTGAGCAATCTTCAAAACAAAGGGCATCTGGTGTAATGAAAAAGATATTAGTCATCGGCCCCAGCTGGGTGGGCGACACCATGCTGATGCAGCCGATGCTGCTGCGCCTCAAGCAACGTCACCCAGCCTGCCAGATTGACGTGCTCGCCCCACCGTGGACAGCCGCGCTGTTGCATGCCATGCCGGAAGTGCACGAGGTCATCATCAACCCGTTCCCGCATGGTGCGTTACGACTTGGCGGACGTTATCAACTCGGGAAAAAACTGCGCAGCGCGCAATACGATCAAGCCATCGTACTGCCCAACTCGCTGAAGTCGTCGCTCGTGCCATTTTTTGCGCGTATACCGCTGCGCACCGGTTTTGTCGGAGAAGCGCGCTATATCCTGCTCAACGATGCACGCAAACTCAGCAAGACCACCTTGCCGCTAATGGTGGAACGCTTCGCGCAACTCGCGGAAGCTGCTCAAGGTGAAATTCCACGCCCCTTGGCCAACCCCAGGCTGGAAGTTTCCGCAGCTCAACGCGATGCCTCACTGCAAAAGCTCGGCTTGATGTTGGATAAACCCGTCGCGGTGTTTTGTCCTGGTGCCGAGTACGGGCCAGCCAAGCGCTGGCCTGCAGCCTATTTCGCGGAGATCGCACAACGTCTGCAGCACCAGGGTTATGCGGTATGGCTGATTGGTTCTGCCAAAGACAAGGAAGTCTCGGACAAGATCATCGCGCTGGGCAATTCGGAGTGTCGCAACCTGTGCGGCGGCACCGACCTGACAGATGCCATCGCGCTGCTATCTTGTGCGCAACTGGTCATCAGCAATGACTCCGGTCTGATGCATCTGGCTGCCGCACTGGATCGGCCGATGTTGGCACTGTTCGGCTCGAGCAGCCCGCAGTTCACGCCGCCTCTGTCCACGCAAGCACATGTCATCAAGCTCGATATCGAGTGCAGCCCCTGCTTCAAACGCGAATGTCCGCTTGGACATTTCAACTGCATGAAGCAACTCACACCCGATCTGGTGTGGGATAAATTGCAACGCACCATTAGTGAAAACAAACAACCCAATCTTCATTAAAACTGAGATCAATCATGTTGCAGAACTTACCTAAAGAAATTTTCAAGGCCTATGACATACGCGGCATAGTCGGCAAGACGCTGACACCTGAAGTGGTTGAGGCCATCGGTCAAGCCATCGGTTCGGAAGCCACAGCGCGCGGACAGAGCACGATTGCGATTGGACGCGATGGCAGACTGTCCGGTCCGGAACTGATCGCCGCCTTGGCGCGGGGTATTCGGAAAAGCGGTATCAACGTGATTGATGTCGGTTGCGTTCCCACGCCGATGGTGTATTTCGCCGCCTACCAATTGCACACCGGCTGCGCGGTGATGCTCACCGGCAGCCACAATCCGCCGGATTACAACGGCCTGAAAATGGTGCTGACGGGTGAAACCCTGTCGGGCGAAACCATCCAGCAATTACGCTCGCGCATCGAACAAAACAACCTGACGCACGGCAACGGCAGCTACACGCAACGCGACATCAGCGCGGAATACATCGCGCGCATCGTCTCCGACATCAAGCTGGATCGTCCTATGCACGTCACCGTGGATTGCGGCAATGGCGTGGCGGGCGCTTATGTCGCCAACCTGTATCGTCAACTCGGCTGCACCGTGCAAGAGATGTATTGCGAAGTTGACGGGCATTTTCCCAACCATCATCCCGATCCATCACAGCCAGAAAATCTCGCCGACCTGATCACGGCACTGCGCAACAACGGCAGTGAATTAGGCTTGGCGTTCGACGGCGACGGCGACCGCCTCGGCGTGGTGACCAAAGACGGCAAGATCATTTACCCGGATCGGCAACTGATGCTGTTCGCCGCCGATGTGCTAAGCCGCAATCCCGGCGCGGAAATCATTTTCGACATCAAATCCACGCGCAACCTGTTCGGCTGGATACGATCACACGGCGGCAGACCCACGTTATGGAAGACCGGGCACTCCCTGATCAAAGCCAAAATGCGCGAAACCGGCGCGCTGCTGGCCGGTGAGATGAGCGGCCATGTGTTCTTCAAGGAGCGTTGGTACGGCTTTGACGATGGGCTATACACCGGGGCACGCCTGCTGGAAATTCTGAGCAAGGTGAAAAATCCAAGTGCCACGCTGAATGCCTTGCCGGATGCGATCTGCACACCGGAACTGCATATGCATACTGCCGAAGGCGAGAACCACGCGCTGCTTGCACGACTGCAAAAGACCGCGAAGTTTACCGATGCCAGGGAGATCATTACTCTGGATGGCCTGCGTGTGGAATACGCCGACGGCTTTGGGTTGGCGCGCCCCAGCAACACCACGCCGGTGATCGTGTTGCGTTTTGAAGCAGATAGCGAGGCTGCACTGCAACGCATCCAGAACGACTTCCGCAGGATATTTCAGCAGGCCGCGCCACACCTGAAATTACCGTTTTAATGCGGTAGCCTGGATTACATTATGCTGATCCAACCTGCTAACGGGCACAACGATCAGATTTGCTCCGTTGCGCCATCCTTCGCGGCGAAAATCAGTTTACGCTGATGCGGGTGCATCCAGTAGGCCAAACGTTCGCGGAAGAATTCGGCGAACCGCACCATGTCAGTCGGCTTGGCCACAAAACTGTTCGCACCGGCCTTGTAACTCATCAGCACGTCAGCCTGCGTGTATTCAGCAGAAAACACCAAAATGGGAATATCACAGGTGGCGGCATAGCCGCGCAGTTTGCGCAGTACCGCCAGACCATCCAGTTTTGGCAATTTCAGGTCCAGCAGGATGATGTGCGGCATTTGTTCCTTTTTCTCGACACTGGTATTAAGCCAATCCAGCACGGCTTCGCCACCCCCCACCGCTGTCAAATTTATTTCAGGACAAGATTTAGCTGCGGCGCGGCGCGCTAAATCTATTTGAACCAAATCGTCATCAACCAGCAACACGTTATAACGGCCTGTGTCCACCTGTATCGCTCCTTATGTGTAAGCCTTGATCCATTCCAGCGCTGCAATTGCCGTTTTAACTCTAGGAGCGCCATGCCCGCGAACACTTTTATCGCGGGCCGCTTCGACAGGCTCAGGAAAGGCATCCCGCTCCTACGTTGAAATCAGCTACGTTCTTTTATCCAACCTGCAACAGAAGCCAATGTCTCGGCCAATCGTTCCGGCTGCAAACATAAGCCAGCACATTTTCTCAATCGAGCAGTTCAGGTACGAGTTTCTTTTTCACCCAAGCTGGAACGGAGTTCAAAGCCCTCGCCAGATGCTCTGGTTGCGTGCCGCCTGCCATCGCCATGTCCGGCCTCCCGCCGCCTTTGCCGCCAACCTGCTGCGCGACGAAATTCACCAACTGCCCAGAATTAACCTTGGTGACAATATCTGGAGTTACCCCTGCAATCATACTAACCTTACCATGGTCTACCGATGACAACACTATAGCTACAGACTTGTATTTACTTTTCAATCTATCCAACATTTCACGCTGCATCTGGCTATTCGCATTTTCTAATTCATCTGCCCATACTAAAGTATCGCCAATCATGGCAGTCTTGCGATTGTTTTCTATTTTTTTCACCAATTCCTCGAATTGTGATGATGCAAGTTTCAATTTCAGCTCAGTAACTTCTTTTTCAAGCACCTTTACATTATCGAGGATTTGCGTGATGCGTGCGGCGGCTTCCTGCGGTTGCGCCTTCACCGCATCCGCCACTTGCTGCAATTGCGCTTCCTGCTGCTGCACATAAGCCAGCGCACCATCGCCGGTAACGGCTTCCACGCGCCGCACGCCCGCCGCCACACCGCTCTCGGCCAGTATCTTGAACAGCCCGATGTCGCCGGTGCGCTTGACGTGCGTGCCGCCGCACAGCTCGCGCGACGAGCCGATGTCCAGCACTCGCACCTCGTCGCCGTACTTCTCGCCGAATAGCATCATCGCGCCGGTCTTCTGCGCGTCCTCGATGGACATCACGCGCGACTGCGTCGCCACGTTGGCAAGGACTTCCGCATTGACGATGGTTTCCACTTTGCGAATTTCCGCATTGCTCATCGGCTGCGTATGCGCGAAGTCGAAGCGCGTCTTGTCCGGATCAACCTGCGAACCTTTTTGTTGCACATGGCTGCCCAGCACTTCGCGCAACGCCTTGTGCATCAGATGCGTGACCGAGTGATTGCGCTCGGTGCGCGCACGCGCCTGCACGTCCACGCGCGCCGAGACGCTATTGCCCACGCTCAGCTTGCCGGTCTTCACCACGCCGTGATGGCCAAATACGCTGGCCTGTATCTTCGAGGTATCCTCCACCGCGAAAATGCCGTGCATGCTGTGCAACACACCGCGATCACCGACCTGTCCGCCGGACTCGGCGTAGAACGGCGTGTCATCCAACACCGCCACGCCCAGCTCACCCTCCTTCAGTTCATTGACCGACACACCGTCTTTGTACAAAGCGAGCACGTTGCCTTTACTTTCCAGCATCTCATAGCCGTGAAACGCGGTGGATGGGCCGTCGTATTCGAGATTGGCCGCCATCTTGAACTTGCCGGCAGCGCGCGCCTGTTCTTTCTGGCGGGACATCGCAACATCGAACATGGCAACATCCACGGCGATTTTGTGCTCTCGGCAGATGTCAGCAGTTAGGTCGAGAGGGAAACCGAAAGTGTCGTGCAACTTGAAAGCCGTTTCGCCGTTGAACACCTTGATGCCTTGCTTATGCATCTCGGCAAGATCATTTTCCAAAATCGCCATGCCATGTTCAATGGTGGTGAAGAAACGCTCCTCCTCCTGCTTGAGCACCTCCATCACGCGCACCTGCGCGGCGGCCAGTTCTGGAAAAGCCACGCCCATTTCAGCGACCAGATCAGGAACCATTTTATTGAAGAACGCAGCACGCGCGCCAAGCTTGTAGCCATGCCGGATGGCACGCCGGATGATGCGGCGCAACACATAGCCGCGCCCTTCGTTGCCAGGAATCACGCCGTCGGCGATCAGGAAGGAACAGGCGCGAATATGATCGGCCAGCACCTTGAGCGAATTATTGGTGAGATCATTGGATTTAGTTTCGCGTGCCGCTGCACAGATAAGATTCTGGAACAGGTCGATTTCGTAATTGCTATGCACATGCTGCAACACCGCCGAAATGCGCTCCAGCCCCATGCCGGTATCCACTGAGGGCTTGGGCAGCGGATGCATCACGCCGTGCTCGTCACGATTGAACTGCATGAATACGTTGTTCCAGATTTCGATATAGCGGTCGCCGTCTTCCTCGGGCGAACCGGGCGGGCCGCCCCAGATGTCCGCGCCGTGGTCGTAAAAAATCTCGGTGCACGGGCCGCACGGGCCGGTGTCGCCCATCATCCAGAAATTGTCCGAAGCGTAGCGCGCGCCCTTGTTATCCCCGATGCGTATCACCCGCTCCGCAGGCATACCGATTTCCTTGGTCCAGATATCGTAAGCCTCATCGTCCTCGGCATAAACCGTCACCCACAATTTTTCGCTAGGCAGTTTGTAAACTTTAGTCAGCAACTCCCATGCATAGTTAATCGCATCGCGCTTGAAGTAATCGCCGAAACTGAAGTTGCCCAGCATCTCGAAGAAGGTGTGATGGCGCGCGGTGTAGCCGACATTTTCCAGATCATTGTGCTTGCCGCCGGCGCGCACGCACTTCTGCGAAGACGCCGCGCGGGTATAAGGGCGCTTGTCAAAACCGAGGAACACATCCTTGAACTGGTTCATCCCTGCGTTGGTAAACAACAGCGTCGGATCTTCGTGCGGCACCAGCGAACTGGAGGCGACCAAGGTGTGGCCTTTGGACGCAAAATAATCCAGGAATTTCTGGCGGATTTCACTGCTTTTCATTGCACACCCTGAATATCAAATACACGCTTGAACAAGTGGCGCATCATACCACGCGCGGCTCCGGCAGCTACCCTAGCCGTTGGTAGGAGCGGGCCAGGCCCGCGATCAGGCTGTTCGCGGGCATGGCCCGCTCCTACAATTTTCAACTGCTTTTTTTAAAATGATTTGGATTCAAAAGCACAATCTGGATATCCATGACATTGGTGCCAGTAGCTCCAGTTTTGAAATGCCTGTGTGCGCCTGTCATGGCGTCGAATTGCTGAAAGAATGTGTAAGAGTCGTTGTTATCAAGATGGCTGATCGGGTCTATTCCCAGACTTCGTGCCCATGATGCTGTCCTGCCATCAACCATCACACCTGCGGCATCGGTTGGGCCATCTGTGCCATCAGTACTTGCAGATAGCAGCGTCACACCCTGACACCCCTCGATTTCCAATGCAAAGGCCAGGGCGAACTCCTGATTCCTGCCGCCCTTTCCGGTGCCGCGTACGGTGACCGTGGTCTCGCCACCGCAGAGCAGACAACGCCGCTCATTCGGTTTCATCACAGCCAGTTCGGCGCGTGCGGCTTGTGCCAGGAAACGGGCTGCCTCGCGTGCCTCGCCTTGGAGCGTATCGGAAATCATTCTCGTGAAGAACCCAAGCTGCGCTGATTTTTCTTGTGCTGCGGCCATTGCCTGGTGGATGCTGGCGATGATGATGTTGTGCGTTTTATCCAGGCAGGGATTATTTTCCTTCACGGTTTCCGGTACCTGTCCCGCAATACCGCGTTGCAGATAATCCACGACACGCGCAGGAAGTTTTTCCTGCAGCCCATATTTAGCGATCACCGCCCAGGCATCAGCGAAGGTCGAATTGTCTGGCGCTGTAGGCCCCGAAGCGACCACGGCTAGCGGATCGCCGATGACATCGGAGACTATTAGCGTCACCACCTGCGCCGGATAGGCTGCCTGCGCCAATCTGCCGCCCTTCACCATTGAAAGATGTTTGCGCACTGCATTCAATTCGGCTATGGATGCGCCCGCATTCAGCAGTAACTTGGTCGCCTCCTGTTTGTCTTGCAGCGTTATCCCTGCGACGGGCGCAACCAGCAGCGCAGATGCGCCGCCGGAGATCAGGCAAATAAACAGCGTTTTTTCATCGGCTTCGTGAGCCATTTCCAGAATACGCAACGTAGCCGCCACGCCGGCTTCACCGGGAACAGGATGTGAGGATTCCACCTGTTCGATGATGGACAATGGCGATATGTGACCATCCTTGACGATGATCAATCCCGCGTAAATTTTTTCGCCAAGAAGTGATTCAATTGCCAGTGCCATGCGCGCCGTAGCTTTGCCCGCACCGACTACGATGATGCGGTCGAACGATTCAAGGTTGTACTTCGCGCCAGCAATATGCAATTTATTATGCTCGACCCTGGTCGCCTTGAGCAAGGCGTTGTATGGATCAACCGCCGCCAAGGCGGCGTTAAAAATATCCACCAGATTTTGGCTATCCGCTAATTCTTCGGTATGAGTCATTCCCAAAATAATCGTGTAGTGTTGTAAATGTAGGGCGGGTTAGCGTAGCGTAACCCGCCGGATGGTTTCAACATACGGCGCATTACGCCTTGCGGCTCTTGTCCCCGCAGGGGGAATGCGCCCAACGCAAGCTATCTTGCTTTGCAATGCATCAATCCCCGAGTTTGATGTTGTGCAGAGTTATCTGCACATCCTGACTCTCATCTGCGTTTGCGTCCCACTTATTAGCACAAGCTTTCATAAGTCGCTTCAAGAAGCGCTCAGTCTCCAAGTTAAGTTGAGTGCATACATCCAAAGCGTCCAGATTGGCATCAAAGGTAAAAGCCTTATGGGATTGCGCCTCTGGATTGTCTGGGAGATGCAAAGTTGCCTTCCATGATTCGTTCGTCCATTTCATGTTGACTGCATGTTGCCAAGTTGGCCCGGCGAGTGAGACATGGTGGTTAAAGCAATCGCGATAGCCTTTCGTCCTTTGGCCGGTACCAGCCCAGAATGCACACAACTCAGCCCCGAGCTCGGGTGGATCGCTGGGATATGTCCCAGATCGCTGGGTCTCTGATTTGTAGAAGTCATGGAAGGAGCTTGGAGGATTCTTTAGCTGGCCTGCGGTTCTTAAACAGAACATCACAAAATTGTGTCCTGACCTCTCGGCTTCAAAGAAGCCATCCAGATGGAACAGCAATATCTCGGCGAGTGGGCCAGCATACGAGGAGTTGGTACATTCTTCGAGTTGCCTTCCATCAAAAGAGGTCGGCATCTTCTCAAGCATTTTGCGTAACACTCCTTAATACATCGGAGATGATAGGTCGCGCGTCTATGCTTGAAAAACATGTGCCCAGCCTGGATTTCCCATTGCTTCGCCTTATCGCTTGGCATTTTCTTAGCAATAATTGAGATCATGTGAGAATCCCAATCGGGGGAAAGTATTATTGGCATCCTCGTAGCCTGTCCGACCGCGACATCGTTGCCTAATGAAATTTAGGCAACATGAGGTTCACCAAGTCATACGGCCAAAAATCAATCTTCTGAATCATCATGTCGCAGCACCTTGAAGATCACATCAAAACCAAACCCACGTGATTGCAGAAAGCGGACTTGCTTCGCTTTTTCTTTTTCGTCCTGCGGTGCGGTGCCGAATTTCTTTTGCCACACTAGCCTTGCCGCTTCCAGTTCGCTGTCTTTTAATTCCGGCAACGCGGCGCTGATCAACTCCTCGGTGATACCTTTTTGCCGCAACTCATGGGTAATACGTTGGGTGCCGAAACGGCTGCGCTTGGCGTGTACCAGTTGCGTGGCAGCGCGTTCATCGGATAGCCAGCCGCGCTTTTCCAGCTCATCCAGCACGGCATTGAGATCTTCCCCCTCATGCACAAGCGGCAGCAGCTTCGCATGCAGTTCCGCGCGGCTATGCTCGCGCCGCGCCAGGTATCTCATAGCGCGGACACGCAGAGTTAAAGCATTTCCCCTCCCTAGCCCTCTGATGGAACTACTAGCCATTCGACTAGGCTGTACAGATACCCCAGCCAAGTCGCTGGTTACCCCGGAGGGAGAGGGGACGGTCGCCCTCTCCCCCTCCAGAGGAGAGTTGGAGAGAGGGTTAGCCTCAGGCTTTTTCCTCATCCGGGTGCCCGACCAAAAGCTTTTCGGGGACTTTCGCGCCCGCTTTTGCACTTGCCTTGTCGGCGGCTTTCACAGGCGCTTTTACAACGGGGTCGAGTAGAGCCACACCGACTGCTTCACGCACCTTGTTTTCGATTTCCCGTGCGACTTCTGGATGCTCGCGCAAATACTCGCGTGCGTTGTCCTTGCCCTGGCCGATCTTTTCGCCCTTGTAGGCATACCAGGCACCGGCTTTTTCCACCAGTTTGTGTTGTACGCCCAGATCGATGATCTCGCCTTCGCGCGAGATACCCTCGCCATACAGAATATCGAACAGCGCTTCTCGGAACGGCGGGGCGACCTTGTTCTTCACCACCTTGACACGCGTCTCGTTGCCGATGACTTCATCGCCCTTCTTGATCGCGCCGATGCGGCGGATATCCAGACGCACCGAGGCATAGAACTTGAGCGCGTTGCCGCCGGTGGTGGTTTCCGGGTTGCCGAACATCACGCCGATCTTCATGCGAATCTGGTTGATGAAAATCACCAGCGTGTTGGAACGATTGATGTTGCCGGTCAACTTGCGCAATGCCTGTGACATCAGGCGCGCATGCAAGCCCATTTGCGCATCGCCCATCTCGCCTTCGATTTCGGCCTTGGGTGTGAGCGCGGCAACCGAGTCGATCACCACCACATCCACCGAAGCGGAACGCACCAGCATGTCGGTGATTTCCAGCGCCTGTTCGCCGTTGTCCGGCTGCGAGATGAGCAGGTCTTCGACCTTCACGCCGAGTTTTTGCGCGTATTGTGGATCGAGCGCGTGTTCCGCGTCGATGAACGCCGCCGTGCCGCCCAGCTTCTGCATTTCGGCGATGACCTGCAAAGCCAGCGTAGTCTTGCCGGATGATTCCGGGCCGTAGATTTCCACTACTCGTCCACGCGGCAAGCCGCCCACACCCAACGCGATGTCCAAACCCAAAGATCCGGTGGACACGACTTGTATGTCGCGCGCCACTTCATGTTCGCCGAGGCGCATGATCGAGCCTTTGCCGAACTGTTTTTCGATTTGGCTCAGAGCTGCCGCGAGTGCCTTGGTTTTATTGTCATCCATTTCGATCCCCTTTCAAAAAATGATGCAGGATTGTGGCATATCAATTCGCACTTGTACAGAACGTTCGTTCTTTTTATTGTTTTTAGGCCATTTCGGTCAATTGGTTCAGCAAGTCCACCACTCCCTGCAAGGCGATACGCACCGACTGGACGCGAACTTCGGCACGGTTGCCACCAAGGTGGTGCAGATGTGCCACACATGTCCTGTTCTTGACTCCCCAAGCGAACCACACCGTACCCACCGGCTTGTCCACTGTGCCGCCATCCGGTCCGGCAATGCCGCTCACCGCCAAGGCCACTTGCGCAGCGCTGTGTTGCAACGCGCCCGCCACCATCTCGCGCACCGTCATCTCAGACACGGCACCGTATCGATCGAGTGTCGCGATACTCACCCCCAGCATCTGCTGCTTGGACAGATTGGAGTAAGTAATGAAACCGCGCTCGAACCAGGCAGAGCTGCCAGCCACATCGGTGATCGCCTGCGCGACTCCGCCGCCAGTGCAGGATTCCGCCGTCGCCAGCATCAGGCCGTGCGCCTTGAGCGATTCACCGACTTGAGCCGCGAGAGTGGCCATTCTATCCAACCTTGGAAAAGCAAATTAGCCGCGGATGTACACGGATCAACACAGATGAAGACATTGGTTTTTATCCGTGACTATCCGTGTTATTCCGTGGCTAGTTATCAGCCCAATCCCCGCGCCAAGTCATTCTGGATATCAACCACCGCTTCCAGTCCCACTGCGATGCGTACCAGGCCATCGGTAATGCCTGCCGCCGCGCGAGCCTCCGGCGTGATGCGCGCATGGGTAGTGCTGGCCGGATGGGTGATGGTGGTTTTGGTATCGCCGAGATTGGCGGTGACGGACAACAGCTTGGTGTTGTCAATCACGCGCCATGCCGCTGCCTTGCCGCCCTTCACCTCGAACGACACGATGCCGCCGCCGGCCTTCTGTTGACGCAGCGCCAGTTCGTGTTGAGGATGCGACGGCAAACCTGGGTAGAAAACCCGTGCCACATTCGGTTGCGCCTCCAACCATCGCGCCAGTTCCAGCGCATTGGCGCAGTGAGCGTCCATGCGAATTTTCAGCGTCTCCATGCCTTTCAGGAACACCCAGGCATTGAACGGGCTCATGGTCGGGCCTGAGGTACGCAAAAAGCCGTACACGCTTTCCATATTCTTCTTGCTGCCCAGCACCGCACCGCCCAGCACGCGCCCCTGCCCATCGATGTACTTGGTTGCGGAATGGATCACGATATCCGCGCCCAATTGCAGCGGGCGTTGCAGGATAGGCGTGCAGAAGCAGTTGTCCACCGCCAGCAGCGCTCCGCAACTTCTGGCTATCACAGAAATTGCCGCGATGTCGGAAATTTCTGTGAGCGGATTGGACGGAGTCTCAAGAAAAAACAATTTGGTGTTGGGACGCACCGCCGCCTGCCATTCCGCGACATCGGTGGCGGAAACATAAGTCGTCTCGACGCCGAATTTTTTGATGATGTTGTTGAACAGATTCACCGTCGCGCCGAACAGGCTGCGCGAAGCGACGATGTGATCGCCTGCCTTGAGCACGCCCATCACACATGCCAGAATCGCCGACATGCCGGAGGCAGTGGCGACACATTGCTCCGCGCCTTCCATCGCCGCAAGCCGTTCTTCGAACATCGTGACGGTCGGATTGGTGAAGCGCGAATAGATGTTGCCCGGCTGTTCGCCAATGAAACGCGCGGCGGCTTGCGCGGCATTGTCGAACACGAAGCTGGAAGTCAGGAACAACGCTTCACTGTGTTCGCCAAACTGGCTACGCACCGTGCCGGCATGCACCGCCAAAGTTTCCGGTTGATATGTATTAGGCTGATTTGTATTATTTGGCATGTGCATCCCCTGAAAGCAAAAAACCCGGAAAGCTTAGCGCTAAACCGGGTTTCCCGCGCTTTAGCTGTATTTATTATGCGCCCGCAAGCTGTTCC
>CABEDG010000173.1_pt1 | contig 15614 bp, 28 predicted proteins | sample 3132891 | NCBI WGS metagenome assembly CABEDG01 (sample SAMEA5534329, study PRJEB31848) | metagenome | biome: tundra; feature: field; material: soil | place: USA | collected 2013-05 | depth 0.15 m
CATGAAATAAGGCTCCGGTGAGATGTTCCTTGGGAGAAAATATTTCCCGCTTAGAAATCGCCTGAAAGCCTTGGTGGGTAATGAGTTTAGCGAATCTACAAACACCTTTCGCCAACGGCTAGGACGAATCCGGCTTTTTTAATGCTGAAACATCCTTCGGCTTACTCAGCATCAACGGCTGTTGCGTCTGCCGGACGATCCATCAACTCGATCAGTGCCATCGGGGCGTTGTCGCCTTGACGGAAACCGAATTTGAGGATGCGCAGGTAGCCGCCGTTGCGTGCCGCGTAGCGCGGGCCGAGTTCGTCGAACAGCTTGGTGACCATTTCACGGTCACGCAAACGGGCAAATGCCAGACGGCGGTTTGTCAGACTCGGGGTCTTGCCCAGTGTCAGAATAGGCTCTGCAACACGGCGCAGTTCCTTGGCCTTAGGCAAAGTGGTCTTGATAAGTTCATGACGGAACAGCGACACGGTCATGTTGCGAAACATCGCCAGACGGTGGCTGCTGGTACGGTTGAGTTTTCTTAAACCTAAACGGTGACGCATGATTTGCCTTTCTTGACTTCTTTAATTGCTCTATTCGCTTAAACCGCAGCGACAGGCCAGTTTTCCAGCTTCATACCCAGCGACAAATTGTGCTCGGCGAGAACCTGTTTGATTTCGTTCAGCGACTTGCGTCCCAGGTTCGGGGTGCGCAGCAGATCGTTTTCGGTGTACTGGATCAGATCGCCAATGTAGTGAATGCTCTGTGCCTTGAGGCAGTTGGAAGAACGCGGGGTCAGTTCCAGATCATCCACCGGACGCAACAGGATCGGATCGACCTTGGGTGTTTGCACCTTCTCGACGACAGGCTCGGTGCCTTCCAGCGCAGCGAACACGGAGAATTGATCCACCAGAATACGCGCCGCATTGCGAATCGCTTCCTCAGGATCGACCGCACCATTGGTTTCGATGTGCATCACCAGCTTATCCAGATCGGTGCGTTGTTCCACGCGCGCGCTTTCCACGGCATAGCTCACACGGCTGACCGGGCTGAACGATGCATCCAGCGCGATATGGCCGACTGCGCGGGTTTCATTCGGAGCCAATCTGGAAATCGCCGACACGTAGCCGCGACCTTGTTCGACTTTGATCTGCATGTCCAGCTTGCCACCGGCAGTCAGATGCGCGATCACATGATCGGGGTTGACCACTTCGACATCGGCATTGCCGCTGATGTCAGCCGCTGTCACCACGCCCTGGCCTTCTTTTTTGAGGGTCAGCACGACTTCCGGGGTGTTATGCAAACGCAGCACCACACCCTTGAGGTTCAGCAGAATATCCACGACATCTTCCTGCACACCGTCTATCGTGGCGTATTCATGCAGCACGCCGGCCATTTTGACTTCAGTCGGTGCGGCACCCTGCATGGAAGACAACAGGATACGACGCAGTGCATTGCCCAATGTGTGGCCGTAACCGCGTTCAAAAGGCTCCATCACCACTTTGGCCTGGGTGTCGGAAATCTTTTGCACATCGATGATGCGGGGCTTCAAAAATTCATTCTTAGACATACGCTACTCCCCGTGAATTACTTGGAATACAACTCAACCACGAGATGCTCGTTGATGGTTGCAGGCAGTTCGGCACGTTGCGGCTTGGCTTTAAATGTTCCCTTAAAGGCCTTGGTGTCCATTTCGATCCATTCCGGGAAACCGCGCTGTTCGGCCGCTGCGAGTGCCGCCTTGATTCGCAGTTGCGCCTTGGACTTTTCGACCACTTCAACCACGTCACCGGGACGCACTTGATAGGAAGGAATGTTCACACGCTTGCCATTTACCAGCAAGCCATTGTGACGCACCACCTGGCGTGCTTCGGCACGCGATGCGCCAAAACCCATGCGGTAGGAAACATTGTCCAGGCGCGATTCCAGAATCTGCAACAAGCTTTCACCGGTAATACCACGCTGACTTTCCGCGAGTTTGTAGGTCAGACGGAATTGCCTTTCCAGCACGCCGTAGATACGACGCACTTTTTGCTTTTCACGCAACTGGCCGCCGTATTCCGACAGACGGGTATTTTTCTTTTGGCCGTGCTGGCCGGGCGGATAGGCTCTGCGCTCAACACCGCATTTGTCGGTAAAACATTTTTCGCCCTTCAGGAACAGCTTCTCGCCTTCACGGCGGCACTGACGGCATTTTGCATCAAGATTTCTAGCCAAGATCGGCTCTCCCCAAAAGTTAGATACGAATTAGATACGACGCTTTTTAGGCGGACGGCAACCGTTGTGCGGCACCGGTGTGATATCGGAAATGCTGGTGATCTTAAAACCAGCGGCGTTCAATGCGCGCACTGCGGATTCACGGCCTGGGCCGGGTCCCTTGATGCGCACTTCAATATTCTTGACACCGCATTCAGCGGCAGACTTGCCCACCGTTTCAGCTGCAACCTGGGCAGCAAATGGCGTGCTCTTACGCGAACCTTTAAAACCATTCGCACCACTGGTGGACCATGCCAAAGTGTTGCCTTGACGGTCGGTGATGGTGACGATGGTATTATTGAAGGAGGCGTGAACGTGCGCGATACCTTCCGCTACATTCTTCTTGACTTTCTTGCGCACTTTCGTGCTTGGCTTAACCATTCTCTAATCCTCTAAAGCGTTACGGTCACTTCTATAAATCCAGGTTTGCAAGCATCCGCTACGCGGCTTGCCTGCTTACCCCTCTGCGCGCCTTGCATTTGGACGAACTCTGAATTTCTAGAAGCGCCCTTATAGCAAACTTACTTCTTGGCACCGGCAATCGCCTTGCGCGGGCCCTTGCGGGTACGTGCATTGGTGCGAGTGCGCTGACCGCGACATGGCAAACCGCGACGATGACGCACGCCGCGATAGCAACCCAAGTCCATCAGACGCTTGATGTTCATGGTCGTTTCACGGCGCAAATCACCCTCCACCGTGACTTTGGCGACTTGTTCACGTAGTTTTTCTACTTCTGCGTCGGTCAAGTCTTTCATTTTAGTGGCGGCTTTCACACCAGCCGCCGCGCAAATGACTTGCGAGCGTGTGCGTCCGATACCGTAGATTGCAGTTAAAGCAATCACAGCGTGTTGATGGTTGGGGATATTGACCCCTGCAATACGTGCCATGCAGCTATCCTATCTTTGAAAAACGAAAATTATAACACTCAAAGCCGGCCATGCTCAAATAACCTTGGCTCAATCAACCTTGGCGTTGCTTATGGCGTGGCTCGGTGCAAATCACACGCACCACGCGTTTACGAATAACGATTTTGCAGTTACGACAGATCTTCTTCACAGATGCTTGAACTCTCATTTTTTTCTCCTTACCTGCTTTACTATTTAGCGCGGAACACGATGCGTGCTTTGCTCAAATCATACGGCGTCAATTCCACAGTCACCTTATCGCCGGGCAGAATACGAATATAGTGCATTCGCATCTTCCCCGAAATATGACCCAACACCACATGACCATTCTCCAGCTTGATTCGGAACGTTGCATTGGGCAGCGACTCTTCAACTTCGCCCAGCATCTGAATCACATCTTCTTTAGACATTAGCGTGTCAACCCGCCTTTGAAGTTAGCTTTCTTCAGCAAACCTTCATACTGGTGCGTCATAAGATAGGACTGCACTTGTGTCATGAAGTCCATCGTTACCACCACCATGATCAACAGCGATGTGCCGCCAAAGTAAAACGGCACATTCCACTTAACCACCAAAAATTCCGGCAACAAACAAACCAGAGAGATGTACACCGCTCCAACCATGGTCAGACGCATCATTATTTTTTCAACGTAATTCGCAGTCTGCTCACCGGGACGGATACCGGGCAAAAACGCACCGCTCTTCTTCAGGTTGTCCGCAGTTTCTTTTGGGCTGAACACCAGCGCCGTATAGAAAAAACAGAAAAACACAATCGCACCCGCATAAAACAACACATAAATCGGCTGTCCGGGCGACAACTTATCGCTGATGTCCTTGAGCCAGCCCATTCCTTGCCCGCTGCTAAACCATCCGGCAATCGTCGCCGGAAACAAGATGATGCTGGAGGCAAAAATCGGCGGGATGACACCGGCCATATTCAGCTTCAGCGGCAAGTACGAACTTTGTCCGCCGTAAACTTTGTTGCCCACTTGACGCTTGGCGTAGTTCACCAAAATCTTGCGTTGACCACGTTCGACGAAGACCACCAACGCCGTCACAGCGATTGCGCCGAAAAACAGCGCCAACACCAGCGGGACAGAAAACGCGCCGGTACGGGCCAATTCCAGGGTACTGCCAATCGCGCGTGGCAAACCCGCTGCGATACCGGCAAAAATGATCAGCGAAATACCGTTACCCAAACCGCGCTCGGTAATTTGCTCGCCCAGCCACATCAAAAACATCGTTCCGGTCACCAAAGTCACCACTGTGGTCAACTGAAACATCGCGCCCGGATTTAAAACCAGCCCGTGCTGCGTTTGCAACGCCATCGAGATCCCAAACGCCTGGAACATCGCCAAGCCCAAGGTGCCATAGCGGGTGTACTGGGTGATCTTGCGGCGGCCGGCTTCGCCTTCTTTCTTCAATTGCTCGAGGTGCGGCACAGCTATCGCAGCCAACTGCATGATGATCGATGCAGAGATATACGGCATGATACCCAGGGCAAATATGGTAAAGCGCGACAACGCGCCGCCCGAAAACATATTGAACATGCCCAGAATGCCGTTTGTTTGCGACTTGAACAAATCCGCCAATACCGTCGGATCGATACCCGGCACCGGAATATGCGCACCGATGCGGAACACCACCAGCGCACCCAGCAGAAACCAAAGACGGCTGCTCAAGTCGCCATATTTACTCTTGGTCACACCCTTGGCAACTGTACTCACGTACTGACCTTACTCAGCGATGCTGCCGCCAGCGGCTTCAATCGCTGTACGTGCACCCTTGGTTGCCAGCAAACCCTGCAACTTCACTGCACGGGTAATTTCACCGCACAGTATAACCTTCACAGTCAGCGCACCGGGATGGACGATACCCGCCTGCTTGAGCGCCAATAAATCAATGCTGTCGACCGGCAACTTTTGCAAATCGGACAAACGCACTTGCGCTGTGTCGTTGCATGTCAGCGAAATAAAACCGCGCTTGGGCAAACGACGTTGCAGCGGCATTTGACCGCCTTCAAAACCGACCTTATGAAATCCGCCGGAACGGGACTTTTGCCCCTTGTGACCGCGACCGGCGGTCTTGCCCAAACCGGAACCGATACCACGACCAACACGACGCTTGGCGTGCTTGGCACCTTGTGCAGGTTGAATTTTATTGAGTTGCATTTGTTATGCCTCGCACTTAACCATGTAAAACACTTTGTTGATCATGCCGCGCACGCAAGGAGTATCTTCCAGTTGCACGGTATGGTTGATACGACGCAGACCCAAGCCGCGAATGGTGTCGCGATGCGATTGTTTGGTGCCAATCAGACTTTTGATCTGTGTCACTTTGATGGTCTTGGTCTTGGTCTTGGTATTTGTCTTGGCTTTTGTCATGTCTTACCCCAAAATTTCTTCAACGTTCTTGCCGCGCTTGGCAGCAATTTCTGACGGTGAATTCATTGCTTTCAGACCGTTCAGCGTGGCACGCACCACATTGTACGGGTTGCTCGAACCGATACACTTGGCCAACACATCACGCACACCGACCGCCTCAAACACGGCACGCATCGCGCCACCGGCAATAATGCCGGTACCTTCGGACGCCGGCTGCATCAGGACTTTGGCCGCGCCATGCTTGCCGATCACGGTATGGTGCAGGGTGCCGTTCTTCAGGCTGACCTTGGCCAGATTGCGACGCGCTTCATCCATGGCTTTTTGCACAGCAACCGGAACCTCCTTCGATTTTCCTTTGCCCATCGCCACGCGACCATCGCCATCACCGACCACGGTGAGAGCGGCAAAACCCATGATACGACCACCCTTGACCACCTTGGTGACGCGGTTCACGGAGATCATTTTTTCGATCAGACCGTCATCACGCTTTTCCTGTTGCTGCATTTTTCCTTGCGGCTTAGCCATCACTCAACTCCAATTAGAACTGCAGACCGTGTTCACGCGCGGCTTCAGCCAACGCTTTGACACGACCATGATATCGATTACCGGAACGGTCAAACGCCACTTGGGTAATACCAGCGCTCTTTGCCTTTTCAGCAATACGCTTGCCCACCACGGCCGCAGCAGCCTTGTTGCCACCATTCGCCAAAGCCTTGCGCACATCCGCTTCGACGCTGGATGCACTTGCCAGCACTTTGTCGCCACTAGCGGAAATCACTTGGGCATAGATGTGAAAATTAGTACGATTTATTGCCAAACGAACCGATTTTTTTTCAGCAATGCGTGCACGGGTTTTGCGTGCTCTGCGCTGACGCGCTTCTTTTTTGATCAACATATCCGCCTCAATTATTTCTTCTTGGTTTCTTTCAAAATCACCACTTCATCGCTATAGCGCACACCCTTGCCTTTGTAAGGCTCGGGCTCGCGGAAGGCGCGAATTTCAGCGGCAACTTGTCCGACTTGCTGCCTGCTGGCACCCTTCAACACGATGTCAGTTTGTGTCGGCGTTTCAACTTTCACGCCGGCAGGCATCTTGTAAGAAACGGGATGGGAATAGCCCAAAGTCAGGTTCAGGGTATCACCGGCAGCTTGTGCGCGATAACCCACGCCAACCAAAGTCAGCTTGCGCTCGAAACCTTTGCTAACACCCAGCACCATGTTCGCCAGCAGCGCCCGGATCGTGCCGGACATCGCATCGGCTTGCGTGGTGTCGTTTTGCGCTTTGCACAACAGGCTGTTGCCCTCGCGCACCACACTCACGTCACCCGACAATGTTTGCTTAAGGGTACCCAACGGGCCCTTTACCGAAATTTCACCCGCAGCCAGCGCGACTTCGACACCGCTAGGCACTACGACAGGATTCTTGGCAACTCTAGACATGCTTACCTCACTACGCGACTACGCACAGCACTTCACCACCAATACCATTGGCGCGCGCTTTGCGGTCGGTCATCAAACCCTTGGAAGTCGACACAATGGCAATACCCAAGCCATTCATCACCTTGGGAATATCATCGGAACCCTTGTAAATACGCAGTCCGGGACGACTGATGCGTTGAATCTTTTCGATTACCGGACGGCCGCTGTAATACTTCAGGCCGATTTCCAGCGTGGCTTTGCCACCGTCAGCGACGACACTGAAGCCATCCACATAACCTTCGTCTTTCAACACCTCAGCTATCGCCACCTTCAACTTGGAAGAAGGCATTTTCACTGTGGTTTTTTCCGCCATCTGCGCATTGCGAATGCGCGTCAACATGTCGGAGATTGGATCACTCATACTCATATAATTTCTCCTACCAGCTGGCCTTAACTATACCGGGAATCTCACCGCGCATCGCGAATTCACGCAACTTGATACGCCCCAAACCAAACTTTTTGAAAGTACCGCGCGGGCGGCCGGTTAACGCACAACGATTACGCAGACGCACCGGACTTGAGTCACGCGGCAACGCCTGCAACTTCAGGCGCGCAGCAGCGCGCTCCTCTTCGCTCAGCTTTACATTCGAAATCGTCGCCAGCAACAACGCACGTTTAGCTGCAAACTTTGCAACCATTTCACGGCGCTTTTGCTCGCGGTTAATAACTGCCATCTTAGCCATTAGTCTTCCCTCATTTCTTTAATGGGAGTTTGAATGCCAACAGAAGAGCCTTGGCTTCCTCGTCAGTCTTCGCGGAGGTGGTGATGGTGATATTCATACCACGCAATGCATCAATTTTTTCGTACTCGATTTCCGGAAAAATGATCTGTTCTTTTACGCCCATGTTGTAGTTGCCACGACCGTCAAAGGACTTGCCGGAGATGCCGCGAAAATCGCGAATACGCGGGATTGCCACAGAAATCAGCCGATCCAGAAATTCGTACATGCGCTGTTTGCGCAACGTTACTTTGCAACCGACCGGATAGCCTTCACGAATCTTGAAACCGGCAATGGACTTTTTGGACATCGTAACGACCGGTTTCTGGCCGGCAATCTTTTGCATATCGCCCACTGCGAACTCCATCACTTTCTTGTCCGCCACCGCTTCACCGACACCCATGTTCAAGGTGATCTTTTCGATGCGCGGCACTTCCATGATGGACTTGTAGCCAAACTGTTTCATCAGGTCTTTAGCGACCTTGTCTTTGTAAAACCCATACAAACGAGCCATGCTCTATACCCCTTAAGCGTCAATCATTTAAGCGTCAATCATTTCGCCGTTGGACTTGAACACACGTACCTTGCGTCCATCTTCCAGCGTTTTAATACCGATTCGATCACCCTTTTTGGCAGCCGCGTTGTAAATCGCCACATTCGAAATATGAATGGGCAATTCTTTTTCCACGATCCCGCCGGTCAAACCCTTTACCGGGTTAGGCTTCTGGTGCTTCTTGACTTTATTGATACCGCCAACCAACAGGTACTCGCCCAGGACGCGCAACACGTTGCCGCGACTTCCTTTGTCTTTACCGGTGATTACGATAACGTCATCGTTTTTCTTAAACTTGCGCATGATTTTCCTCGACTCGATCCGTTGCCGCTTACAGCACTTCTGGTGCCAGCGAAACGATCTTCATGAACTTCTCGGTACGCAACTCGCGTGTCACCGGCCCGAAGATACGTGTGCCAATAGGCTCTAACTTGGCATTAAGCAATACCGCAGCATTGCCATCAAACTTAACCAAAGATCCATCGGAGCGGCGCACACCCTTGGCAGTGCGAACCACCACGGCGTTGTACACTTCGCCCTTCTTTACGCGGCCACGCGGAGCTGCGTCCCGGATGCTGACCTTGATGACATCACCAACGGAAGCATACCGACGCCTGGAACCACCCAATACCTTGATGCACATCACAGAGCGCGCACCGGTATTGTCAGCCACATCCAAAATAGACTGCATTTGTATCATTATTTTATCTCCAACTTGTTCCGCTCACAGCGGCCAGTTTTGGAACCCGTTCGGGTTAGGTCGCCGCAAGCGGCGATGAAACGAAGCCGCGCATTATATGCAAATTGTGAAAAGACGCAAGCAGAAATTACAATTAATTATTTGCCGCCGCCTTTTCAAGCAGCTTTGCAACGCGCCAGCTCTTGGTTTTAGCAATCGGACGGCACTCTTCAATCGTTACCACGTCGCCGGCATGAAACTGATTGGCTTCATCATGCGCATGGTATTTTTTTGAAACGCGAATAATCTTGCCCAGCAACGGGTGCTTTACTTTACGCTCGACCAGAACCGTTACGGTCTTGTCCATCTTGTCGCTTGTCACAGTACCAGTCAGAGTACGTTTCAGTTTGGAATCGATTGTTGCTTTAGCTTCGCTCATTTCTGTGCACCCTTCTCTGTCAACACAGTTTTCACGCGAGCAATATCACGACGCACCTTGCGAAATTCACTAGTGTTGGTCATTTGTTGTGTCGCAACTTGCATACGCATACCAAACTGAGCTTTGGTCAAAGACAGCAGTTCGGTTTGCAAATCTGCTGCGGACTTGGCTTTAAGTTCACTGGCCTTCATGTTATGTCCCTACCTGTCTAACTACAAAAGTGGTGGCCAGCGGCAGCTTTGCCGAAGCCAGACGAAATGCTTCGCGTGCCACTGTTTCATCCACGCCATCCATTTCGTACAACATCTTGCCGGGTTGAATCTCGGCGACGTAGTACTCTGGATTGCCCTTACCATTGCCCATGCGAACTTCGGCAGGCTTTTTGGAGATCGGCTTATCCGGGAAAATACGGATCCAGATACGACCACCGCGCTTGATGTGGCGGGTCATCGCACGGCGTGCGGCTTCGATTTGGCGTGCCGTCAAACGACCGCGCGCCATTGCCTTCAGTCCAAACTCACCGAAACTCACCTTGTTGCCACGGGTGGCAACACCGGTGTTCCGACCCTTTTGTTCCTTGCGGAATTTCCTTCTAGCTGGCTGTAGCATGCTTTACTCCCGACTTTCTTGCTTTCTTTTCCGGTTCAGCGGCGACTGGCGCAACGACTTCCTGATCCAAAGTTTCACCCTTGAATACCCAAACCTTCACGCCAATGACTCCGTAAGTGGTCTTCGCCTCGGATGTGCCGTAGTCGATATCGGCACGCAGAGTATGCAATGGCACGCGGCCTTCGCGATACCACTCAGTGCGCGCGATCTCTATGCCGTTCAAACGACCCGCGCTCATAATCTTGATGCCTTGCGCGCCGAGGCGCATCGCGTTTTGCATCGCGCGCTTCATCGCGCGACGGAACATGATGCGCTTTTCCAGCTGCGCGGTAATGCTCTCGGCGATCAGTTGCGCATCGATTTCCGGCTTGCGCACTTCTTCGATCGCAACATCGACAGATTGCAGGCCCATACGCTTGCGCAATTCGGCGCGCAACGATTCGATGTCTTCGCCCTTCTTGCCGATCACCATGCCAGGACGCGCGGTGTAAATAGTCACCTTGGCGTTCTTGGCCGGACGCTCGATGATCACCTTTGAGACACCAGCGGAAGCCAGTTTCTTTTTCAGGTAGGCACGAACCTCAATGTCTTTGAGCAACAAGTCAGCGAAATTCTTGCTGTTGGCGTACCACTTGGAATCCCAATTTTTACGAACGCACAACCGGAAACCGGTTGGATGAATTTTCTGTCCCATAATCTACCCTTAGCTCCCGACGCTGACAGTAATGTGGCAAGTTTGCTTTTCAAGGCGATTGCCCTGACCCTTGGCACGCGCCGAGAAACCTCTCCCCGATGCCGCCTTATCAACGTAAATAACTTTTACTTTCAACTCGTCGATGTCAGCACCATCGTTATGCTCGGCGTTCGCAATCGCTGACTCAAGAGCCTTCTTGATGATAGTGGCGGCCTTTTTCGGGCTGAAGGTCAGGATGTTGAGCGCTTGCGCAACCGGCAAGCCGCGAATCTGATCAGCCACCAAACGGCCTTTTTGTGCTGAGAGATGAATCTTTTTTGCAACTGCAGTAGTCGTTGTCATCATGCCCCCTTATTTCTTGACCACTGCTTTTTTATCAGCAGAATGGCCCTTGAAGGTGCGCGTCAGGGAAAATTCACCTAACTTGTGGCCCACCATGTTTTCAGATACGTACACCGGGATATGTTGCTTGCCGTTGTGCACCGCAATCGTCAGACCGACGAACTCGGGCAACACCGTGGAACGGCGCGACCAGGTTTTCACCGGGCGCTTATCGTTAGCCGCGCGCACTGTCTCAATCTTCTTGAGCAAGTGAGCGTCAACAAATGGACCTTTTTTAATCGAACGTGCCATATCTATCTACCCCTTAAACCTGAAAGCGACGACGCACAATCATGCCGCTAGTGCGTTTGTTGCGACGTGTGCGGAAACCCTTGGCCGGCACGCCCCATGGACTGACCGGGTGACGGCCAGCAGCGGTCTTACCTTCACCACCACCATGCGGGTGATCTACCGGGTTCATGACCACACCGCGAACGGTTGGGCGGACACCGCGCCAACGCATCGCACCGGCCTTACCGATAGAACGCAGGCTGTGTTCGGAATTGCCCACTTCGCCCAAGGTCGCCTTGCAATCAATGTGCACTTTGCGAATTTCGCCAGAGCGCAAACGCAATTGCGCGTAGCTGCCTTCACGCGCCAGCAACTGCACCGATGTACCGGCGGAACGCGCCAACTGCGCACCCTTGCCAGGTAACATTTCGATGCAGTGTATGGTCGAGCCGACCGGAACGTTACGCAAAGGCAATGTATTACCAGGCTTGATCGGCGCTTCCGAACCGCTCACCAGGGTCGCACCGGTCGCAACACCTTTAGGCGCAATGATGTAACGACGCTCACCATCGGCGTAGCACAACAAAGCCAGGTTAGCGCTGCGGTTTGGATCATATTCCAGGCGTTCTACAGTCGCTGGAATACCATCCTTGTCGCGCTTGAAGTCCACCAGACGGTAATGCTGTTTATGGCCTCCGCCCTTATGACGCGTGGTGATATGTCCGTTATTGTTGCGGCCTGCGGTGCTGGTTTGCTTTTCCAGCAGTGACGCGATCGGCTTGCCCTTATGCAGGTCGGGATTGACCAGGCGCACGACGGCACGCTGCCCAGGGGTTGTTGGTTTTAGTTTAATCAATGCCATGATGATTATCCTTGCTCACTTGCAGCAAAATTGATTTCCTGACCGGCAGCCAGGCACACATAAGCCTTTTTCCAGTCGTTGCGACGACCGACGACACGACCGCTGCGCTTGACCTTGCCCTTGACACATGCCACTTGCACGCTGTCCACGCTCACCTTGAACATCATTTCAACAGCAGCTTTTATTTCAGGCTTGGTCGCATCCGTCGCGACACGAAAAACCACTTGCTCATTTTTGTCGGCAACATAGGTTGCTTTTTCGGAGATTTGCGGAGCAAGCAATATGTTCATCAAACGCTCTTGGCTGAATTGCTGGGGGCTGAATTGTTGGGTACTCATGCGAACATCTCCTCAATTTTAGCCACCGCATTGCGCGTCACCAAAACGTTTGGAAAACGCACCAAGCTGACCGGGTCGGCTTGATTGGCTTCCAACACTAATACGTTAGGCAAATTACGCGAAGAAAGATAAAGATTTTCATCAATGTTGTCGGTAATGATCAACAAGCGAAAGCGATTGGTATCCACACCCAGGCCCTTGATCTTCTGCGCCAACAACTTTGTTTTTGGCGAATCAACTGTCAGGCTGTCTACGACCACCAAGCGGTTTTCGCTGACCAGTTTTGACAAGATCGAAGCAAAACCTGCGCGATACATCTTGCGATTGATTTTTTGGGTGTAATTTTCTTCGCCGGTGTTCGGGAAAATCTTACCGCCGCCGCGCCACAACGGGCTGGATGCCATACCGGCTCGCGCACGGCCGGTGCCTTTTTGTGCATACGGCTTACGGGTACTCTTGGCGATTTCGCTACGGCCTTTTTGCTTGCTGTTACCGGCACGCGCATTTGCCATATAGGCGGTGATCAACTGATGGACCAGATCTTCGTTGTATTCACGACCAAACAGATCGTCGGAAGCTTTTAGATTCGCGGTCGCCTGACCCTTATCGTTAATGACTTTGAGTTCCATTACACACCTGCCTTCACTGCGGGACGCACAATAATGCTGCTGTTTATACAACCTGGAACAGCACCTTTTACCAGCAGCAATTGACGGGCAACATCAACACGCACGACCTGTAGATTTTGCACGGTCCTTTGCACATCACCCAGATGACCAGTCATACGCTTGCCAGGGAACACGCGACCCGGATCCTGCGCCATACCGATAGAACCCGGCACGTTGTGCGACTTGGAGTTACCGTGCGATGCACGACCCGATTTGAAATGGTGACGCTTGATGGTGCCGGCGTAACCCTTACCTTTGGATACACCCGTCACATCTACGAGTTGTCCCACCTGAAAAATCTCCACACTGACCACAGAACCTGTTTGCAGGCCAGCCAGTTGTTCAGGGGATACGGTGAATTCTTTTAGTGCACTCCCCGCTTCCACACCCGCCTTGGCGTAATGTCCGGCGGCAGCCTTGCTGACGCGACCGGGACGGCGCACACCGTGCGCCAATTGCACAGCGGTATAGCCATCGGTACCTGCGGATTTAACCTGAGTGACACGATTATTGGACACTTCCAGCACAGTCACCGGCAACGAAGAACCGTCATCGGTAAATACGCGGGTCATGCCAATCTTGCGACCGACAAGTCCTAAGCTCATTTTAATTTCCTCTTGTTAAGGGGTTGACTTCAATTGGTCAACCGATTTTTTGGGCACTTCTATAAATCTAGATTTGCGAGCATCCGCTTCGCGGCTTGCCTGCTTGACCTACTTCTGTGCCTTGCTGACGACTCCGCACGGGCTGCTTTTGCCCGTAGCGGATCGGCGTCCCCTGTGGGGTATTTGAACGAACTCTGAATTTCCAGAAGCGCCCATTTACTGTCGAGTACAACGATTACTGCAACTTGATTTCCACATCCACGCCGGCTGGCAGATCCAGCTTCATCAGTGCATCTACCGTCTTATCGGTAGGATCAACGATATCCATCAAACGCAGATGGGTGCGAATCTCAAACTGATCGCGCGAAGTCTTGTTGACATGCGGGGAACGCAGCACATCGAAACGCTCGATCTTAGTTGGCAGCGGCACCGGGCCATTTACCACCGCACCGGTACGCTTTGCTGTTTCAACAATTCGCGCAGCCGACTGGTCGATCAAGCGATAGTCAAACGCCTTGAGGCGAATGCGGATTTTTTGACTTTGCATAATTTTCTCTTGCATTTACGCGGCAATGCCGCTAATTAAAGAACGAAATCGCGTGGCCTGAACCACGCGAGGGCGCGCATTGTAGCCTTACTCGATAATCTTTGCAACCACACCGGCACCGACGGTACGGCCGCCTTCACGAATCGCGAAACGCAGGCCTTCTTCCATCGCGATCGGGTTGATCAGGTTGACCGTGATGCTGACGTTGTCGCCCGGCATCACCATTTCAGTGCCGGCCGGCAGTTCAACCGCGCCGGTCACGTCGGTGGTGCGGAAGTAGAACTGGGGACGGTAGCCCTGGAAGAACGGGGTGTGACGCCCGCCTTCGTCTTTGCCCAGCACGTAGATCTCGGCAGTGAACTTGGTGTGCGGGGTGATCGAGCCGGGCTTGGCCAATACCTGGCCGCGCTCGACTTCTTCGCGCTTGGTGCCGCGCAGCAGGACGCCGACGTTGTCGCCTGCCTGGCCCTGGTCGAGCAGTTTGCGGAACATTTCGACACCGGTACAGGTGGTCTTGAGCGTGGGTTTGATGCCGACGATTTCCAGTTCTTCGCCGACCTTGACGATGCCGCGCTCGATACGGCCGGTTACCACCGTGCCGCGACCGGAGATGGAGAATACGTCTTCCACCGGCATCAGGAAGGCGCCATCCAGGGCGCGCTTGGGCAGCGGGATGTAGCTGTCGAGTGCGTCGGCCAGACGGAAGATGGATGGTTCGCCCAAGTCGCCTTGGTCGCCTTGCAGGGCCTTCAGTGCGGAGCCTTTGATGATGGGGATGTCGTCGCCGGGGAAGTCGTATTTGGTGAGCAGTTCGCGCACTTCCATTTCGACCAGTTCGAGCAGTTCTTCGTCGTCCACCATGTCGCATTTGTTCATGAATACGACGATGTAAGGCACGCCCACCTGGCGTGCCAGCAGGATGTGTTCACGGGTTTGCGGCATCGGGCCGTCAGCGGCAGATACCACCAGGATCGCGCCGTCCATTTGCGCTGCGCCGGTGATCATGTTCTTGATGTAGTCGGCGTGGCCCGGGCAGTCGACGTGGGCGTAGTGGCGATTGGCCGTTTCGTATTCGACGTGCGCGGTGTTGATGGTGATGCCGCGCGCCTTTTCTTCCGGCGCCGCATCAATTTGATCATAGGCCTTGGCTTCGCCACCGAATTTCTTGGCCAACACCGTCGTGATCGCTGCGGTCAGGGTGGTCTTGCCGTGATCCACGTGGCCGATCGTGCCTACGTTGACGTGCGGTTTGGTGCGTTCAAATTTGCTCTTTGCCATGAT
>CABEDG010000174.1_pt1 | contig 15590 bp, 13 predicted proteins | sample 3132891 | NCBI WGS metagenome assembly CABEDG01 (sample SAMEA5534329, study PRJEB31848) | metagenome | biome: tundra; feature: field; material: soil | place: USA | collected 2013-05 | depth 0.15 m
CATGAAATAAGGCTCCGGTGAGATGTTCCTTGGGAGAAAATATTTCCCGCTTAGAAATCGCCTGAAAGCCTTGGTGGGTAATGAGTTTAGCGAATCTACAAACACCTTTCGCCAACGGCTAGCCAACGGGGGGGTTTTTTGGAGAGGGTCGTTAGATTGATAACGCCCCTTTTCGAATTTCTCATGAATAATATGAAGACATATAAGCACAACAGCCCCGGCTAAAACACAAGCTAAACAAGATATAATGAACATGTAACTAACCAGATCACGCGCACTGTACGCAGGGAATAGCTTCTCCAGCAAACCAAAATAAAAAACAATTATCCAGAACGGTATCGGCAATAACATGGCCCATATGTCGGCGATTTCGAACAGATCAGTTTTTTTACCCACTGGGGGTGAATTTTTTTCAGCCATCATAACTTTGCTCCTCTCAAAATTATTCCCTGTCTAGCCTGCGTAGGCCAATCTGCAACACTACATCACCTGCCCCGCCGCCAAATGCAATTGCCTGTTGCAGCGCCGCGCCAGTGCTTCGTCGTGGGTGACGAGTATCAGCGTGGTGCCTTGAGCGCGGTTCAGTTCCAGCATCAGTTCGATGATCTGGCTGCCGGTGGCGGCGTCGAGGTTGCCGGTCGGTTCATCTGCAAACAATATCTTCGGCTGGACGACGAAGGCACGCGCGATCGCCACACGCTGCTGTTCGCCGCCGGAAAGGTGTTTGGGCAGGTGATCCATGCGCTGCGTCAAACCAACGCGCCGCAAGGCTTCCGTGGCGCGCTCGCGCGCATCAGCCGCGCCGTACAGCTCGAGCGGCAGCATCACGTTTTCCAGCGCGGTGAGGGCGGGCAGCAATTGGAACGACTGGAAAACGAAGCCCGCCATGCGTCCGCGCAGGCGCGCGCGGCCATCTTCATCGAAGGAGAAGATATCCGTGCCATCGAGGTGCACCGTGCCGCTGCTGGGCGCATCCAGCCCGGCCAGCAGGCCCAGCAGCGTGGACTTGCCGGAACCGGACGCGCCGACTATCGCCAAGCTGTCGCCCGCCTCCACGCTAAAATTGACTTCGTGCAGGATGACCAACGGCTGCGCTTCTTCGTCCATTGAGGGACTTGCCACTTGCTTACTGAGATTGATCGCCTGCACAATCGCTGCCATGAATACCTCAAAATATTTCGGTTTTGTCATTCCCGCGAAGGCGGGAATCCAGTTTAATCAAAACGCTGGATTCCGGGTCAAGCCCGGAATGACGGCTTTTTTAATAATCATCCTGCTATTCGCTGCACTGTGGCTACCGCAATCCGCACATGCCGAAAAAAACATTTTGGTATTCGGCGACAGTCTATCAGCCGGATATGGCATCGCCATAGAAAAAAGTTGGGTCAATTTGTTACAACAGGAATTGCAGCGCACCCAATCAGGATTCAGCGTCGTGAACGCCAGCATCAGCGGCGAGACCACCACCGGCGGGCGGCAGCGCATCGTCCATGCATTGAAACAGTTTCGTCCGGCAATTGTGATCGTCGAGCTCGGCGCAAACGACGGGCTGCGCGGCGCCCCCATCAAGGACATCGAAACCAATCTTGGCAAGATCATAGAACAGGCGCAGCGCGACGGCGCCAAGGTTCTGCTGGTCGGCATGGAATTGCCGCCGAATTACGGTGAACCTTACATCACGCGATTCCGGGACCTCTATCCGCGTGTCGCGCAAAAGCACCGCATCCTGGTGCTGCCTTTTCTGCTGGAAGGTGTTGCCGCAGATCAATTCCAGGCCGACAATCTGCATCCTGTTGCCGCCGCTCAGCAGCACATCATGCTCAATGTGCTGCAAGAACTGAAGCACTTGTTACACTGACATCATGCCAAATCATCTTGCCCAAGAAACCAGTCCCTATTTGCAGCAGCATGCCGACAATCCGGTGGACTGGTATGCGTGGCATCCGGACACGCTGCGTCTCGCCCGCGAACAGGACAAGCCTATCCTGCTCTCGATAGGTTATTCGGCCTGCCACTGGTGTCATGTGATGGCGCACGAATCGTTCGAGGACCCGGATGTCGCCGCAGTGATGAATAAACATTTCATCAATATCAAAGTGGATCGCGAAGAACGCCCCGACCTCGACCAGATATACCAGACCGCGCATCACATGCTCACCCAGCGCAACGGCGGCTGGCCGTTGACCATGTTTCTCAGCCCGGACGGCACGCCATTTTTCGGCGGTACCTATTTTCCCAAGCAGGCACGCTACAACCTGCCCGCCTTTCCTGATCTGTTGCAACGAGTGGCACAGGTCTATGCGGAGAACCGCGCAGAACTTGCCGCGCAAGGCCAACATCTGATTGCGGCACTTGCCGAAACCTTGCCCAAGCCGGGCAGTTCCGAGGTGTTGCTGAATGACAGTCCGCTTGCGCTGGCGGTGCGGCAACACAGCGAAAACTTCGACAACGTGAATGGCGGCTTCGGCGGCGCGCCGAAATTCCTGCATCCTGCGGAACTCGATTTGCTGCTGCGCCGCAGCCATGCAACCCGCGACAAGCAGGTGCTGCACATCGTGCATCACACGCTGCAACAGATGGCGCACGGCGGACTGTATGACCAACTCGGCGGCGGTTTTTGCCGCTACAGCGTGGACGAACGCTGGGACATTCCGCACTTCGAAAAAATGCTTTATGACAACGGCCTGCTGCTCGGCCTGTATTGCGACGCGTGGCAGAGCAGCGGCGATCCGATGTTTGTACGCATCGTCGAACAGACCGCCGCCTGGGTGCTGCGCGAAATGCAATCCCCGGACGTGCATGGCACAAATACCAGCGCAGATGATGAAGCCTGCCATACCCGTCTCCCTCACCCCAACCCTCTCCCGCTAGCGGGCGAAGGAGCAAACGAGTCGCTACGCGAGACCAACTTTAAACGCGGCTACTACTCCTCGCTGGATGCCGACTCGGAGCATGAGGAAGGCAAGTTTTATGTGTGGCAGCGCGACGATATTCACGCGCGATTGAGTGCCGATGAATACGCGCTCATCGCGGCCTATTACGGTCTGGACAACCCGGCCAATTTTGAACATCACGCATGGAATCTGCGTGTCAGTGCATCGCTGGCAGAAATCGCCCAGCGCATGGACGTCTCCCTAGAGCAAGCCAGCGCGTTGCTGGGCAGCGCTCAGAAAAAATTATTTGCGGCACGCGAGCAACGCATCCACCCAGGACGCGATGAAAAAATCCTCAGCGCATGGAACGGCTTGATGATTACCGGCATGGCGCGTGCTGCATGGGTGTTCAACCGTCCAGACTGGCTGCATTCGGCGCAGCGAGCGATGGATTTTGTGCGCAACACCTTGTGGCGCGATGGCAAATTATTGGCTACGTATAAAGATGGCAAAGCACACCTCAACGCTTACCTGGACGATCATGCTTTTTTGCTGAATGCCTTGCTGGAATTGCTGCAAGCCGAATTTCGCAGCACAGACCTGGCCTTTGCCGTACAACTTGGCGATGCCTTGCTGGCACGCTTTGAGGACAAGCAAGACGGCGGATTTTTCTTCACCAGCCATGACCACGAGGTGCTGATACAACGCAACAAGATCGGGCAGGACAATGCCACTCCGGCGGGAAACGGCATCGCCGCACAGACATTGCTGCGCCTTTCCTTGATTACCGGAGAACCCAGATATGCGGAAGCCGCCGAACGTTGCCTGAAACTGTTCTTCCCGGCACTGCAACAAGCCGCCGGCTATCACAGCAGCCTGTGCACGGCACTCGCGGAATATTTGCAGCCTTCTTCTTTGCTGGTGTTGCGTGGAACAGCCGGCGCAACAAGCGCTTGGCAGGACGCGTTGCGTTCACGCTATCTGCCCAATGTAGTAACGATAGTGCTGCCTGATGATATTGCCGATCTTCCCGAAGTGCTCGACAAGCCGCATGATGAGCAAACCACCGCCTGGCTATGCCACGGCGGGCAGTGCTCACCACCGATCACCGGCCTTGATGAGTTGCTTAAACAGTTAGACTGACCCATCGTCCCATTAGTGGAACCTACAAAGGTTTTTTCCGCTCTGGCAGAGTCATCGCAAAGACGCCCAACGCAACGGCAAACCACAGCGTCGCCAGACGGATCAGCACGGTCGCTGCAACGGCCTGCGGTTGCGCGACGGGGTTCAATATGAGCAATGTGACCATGGTGGCTTCAGTCCCGCCGAGGCCACCGGGAAGAAAACTGAGCGCGCCAACCAGTATGGAAAAACATAAATGAACAGCGCAGTCGGCAGCGACAGGTCGCTGCCGAGGACATGCAGTGACTTTACACCGGACTCGGTACTAGCTGATGAGAGGTGGTCAGGTTTAGTTTTCTTCACCGTGGCTTCCACCTTACGCGTGTTAGATTGGCTTACATAGCGATCAATCTCGCGTTGGTCCCATTTTATTTTGAGGGACAACAAGGCATTCGTACTAGTCTAAAGCTATTGCACGTTCAATCGTTGGTTCATCTCCTGTGGTGTTGGAATTGGGGGAAACAAGCTCTATTGTAGAACATGATTGGTTGTACCGCCGATTGTCCAAGTAGCTGGCGCTGGTGGCCTCCTGCCAACGGAGCGATGCGGTCGAACCGTGTTGTAGTGGATGCGCCACTGTTCGATCAGGATGCGAGCTTCATTGAGGCGATAGAACAATTCGCCGTCCAGAAACTGGTCGCGGAACTTGCCATTGAAGCTTTCACCGTAACCATTCTGCCAAGGGCTTCCAGGTTCGATGTAGGCCGTCTCGGTACCAATGCTCTTTAGCCAGTTGCGCAATATGGTCGCCACGAACTCCGGTCCATCGCTCCGGATATATCGCGGAATGCCACGCTCCAACATCAGGTCCGAGAGTACATCAATGAATGACGTCCAGTGCTGTTGGATTGCATCACGGATTGACCCACTCTTTGGCGCGCTTGGTCCCCTGTCAAGCTTCAGTCAAGGAATTGCAGTTCACCCGGTAGCGGACTGGTGAGTGGCAGCGTCCCCGCGTAACCAGCAATCGGCGAAGACAAAACCATCGCGTGCGACTGTCTCGCCAATTTCAATGTCGAGTGAATGGGTGAACATGGGCCCGGCGAATACAAAGGTGTGGAACTCTCCATTCTCACCACACGGGTCAACGTCGGGTGGCAGGCCATCCAGCATATCCTGTGACAGCTCGCGCCCGGCCAATTCGGCAGGTAGTACACGCGGGTCGACACAGGTAAGACAGGCGCGCAAACCGCCCGCGAGCATTTCCCTGACCAGCTCACGCGTCGGCATACCCCACAACGGGAATATCGCTTCAACACCTGTGCCTTTCATATTTTCCTCGCGATAACGTCGGACATCCTGCAAAAACAAATCACCGAATGCCATACAGCACACACCATCATTACGCGCATGCGCAACAAAATCCGCCATCACGGCGGCATAATGCTCATTGGAACAGGGGTAAGGAATTTCTATCAGGTGCAATGGCAAACCGACAGCCTGAGCCTGCCGATGCAGCAACTCGATGCGGACCGCATGCATGGCAACACGCTGGAACGTGGCGTTGACGGTGGTGAATAGTCCTGCCACCTCATATTCCGTTGATTGGCGCAATACATGCAGCGCCCATGCACTATCCTTGCCACTGCTCCAACTAAGCCAGGTTTTTTTACGCATGGTCACCACAAAGAGTTGTAAAAGAAAAAAGTACTTGGGTCAATTTCATTTCCAGTTGGCGCAGCATTGGTCATTGCTTAGGTTAGTTCGCCAAAAACAATTCAATTCCAGTATGGCAAAGCCATCGCGCATGCTCCATACACGTTTTTGTGTATGGAGAATATCATGGGGAACAAACAGTGCGTAGCGTGTGGTCAGCCTTTTCAACCACGTCCTCAAGTCCCACAGCAATCTTACTGTTCAGCGCCGGGTTGCCAGCGCGAGCGTCGCCGACAGTGGCAGCGCCTCAAGCTGCAGACCGATCCTGATTATCAGGAAAACCAGGCGCGGTCACGAGTCTTGGCCAGATTGCGTGACGGGACCAGCCGAATTTGAACGCTATGTATGAATAATTGCATCCCAAAAAATTCAGCACCCTCAATGAAAATCCCGCGACTGCGTAACCAGGTCACCTAGCATAGGCGTCAAGTCTTTCAAATGTCCTGCAATGAGATGCGTCACCTCCCCCTGCTTCTCCAGCACACCATACACCGCCAGCAGCTGTGATTCCAGCAGCTGGCGCCGCTGTTTTTCAGCCAAGTCGCGCCACACAACTACGTTTATGGACCCAGTTTCGTCCTCCAGCGTCAGGAAGGTCACCCCACTCGCGGTACCGGGGCGCTGGCGGCTAATCACCAAGCCGGCCGCACGCGCGAGACGTCCATGAGGGAATGAACGCAACTCATTCGCAGTGACCAATCGTTGCGCACGGAGATCGTTACGAAGCAGAGCAAGCGGATGCCGGCCAAGGGTAAGCCCAAGACTTGCATAGTCCGCTGCCAGGTTTTGGCCTTCAGTCAGCGGGAACAGTTCAGGTTGCATTTCATTGGACGACGCTAATGCAAGCGGAGTGGCCTGTTCGATGCCAGCAACATCCCAGTAGGCTTGCCTGCGGTGCCCGGCCAGTGTGGCCAAAGCTCCAGCTGCAGCGAGGCACTTGAGGTCGCGCTTGTCCAGCCCGCCGCGTACGGCCAAGTCTTCCACGCTTTCGAACGGTCGTAGCTCCCGTGCATCTGTAAGGCGTGCCGCGCCTTCCCGAGATAGTCCATTCACCATGCGCAATCCCAGGCGCAGTGCTGGCTGATTCTTCTCGTCCTGTGGGGAATGTTGAGAAGCAAGGGACAGCATGCAATCCCAATCGCTCTCGGTCACATCCGTTGCCATCACTTCAACACCGTGACGGCGCACGTCTTGCACGATCTGAGCCGGCGCATAAAAGCCCATTGGCTGGCTGTTCAGCAGAGCACAAGCGAACGCCGCAGGCTCATGACACTTGAGCCAAGCGGAAATGTAGACCAGCATTGCAAAGCTGGCCGCATGCGACTCTGGAAAGCCGTATTCACCGAAGCCCAGAATCTGCTGGAATATCTGCTGAGCGAATTCTTCCTGGTATCCACGCTCGCGCATCCCATCAATCAGTCGCCGCTCGAATTGCTCCAATCCGCCCTTGCGCTTCCAAGCGGCCATGGAGCGACGCACCTTGTCAGCCTCCCCACGTGTGAACCCTGCCGCCACCACTGCGAGCCGCATCACTTGCTCCTGGAAAATGGGCACACCCAGAGTGCGTTCTAGAACGTCTTTCACCTCCTCGCTCGGGAAGGTTACCTGTTCCAGACCTTGGCGACGGCTCAGGTAGGGATGCACCATGCCGCCTTGGATCGGGCCCGGGCGTACGATGGCCACTTCGATCACCAAATCATAGAAACAGCTCGGGCGCATACGAGGCAGCATGGACATCTGCGCACGCGATTCGATCTGGAATACTCCCACCGTATCGGCATGCCCGATCATGTCGTATACCGCAGGATCCTCGCGAGGTACCTCCGCCATCGTGAACGGTCGGCCACGCAGTCTGCTCACTTCATCCAGCGCTCGACGAATGGCGGAGAGCATACCTAGAGCCAGTACATCCACTTTCAGCAGCCCCAGCGCATCGAGATCGTCCTTGTCCCACTGTATGATGGTGCGATCCGCCATCGCCGCATTCTCTATTGGAACCAGATGCGAGAGTTTGCCGCGAGCTATCACGAAGCCCCCCACGTGCTGGGAAAGATGTCGCGGAAAACCCACCAGCTCATCAACCAAGTGCATCAGTAGGCGTACTTTCTGGTTGGAGGGATCAAAGCCGGCATCCTCTAGCCGTTGCGGCAACACTTGGCGTCCGTCCCACCACGCCATGGATTTTGACAAGCGGTCTACCTGCTCTAGGTCGAAGCCTAGCGCCTTTCCCACATCGCGCATCGCGCTCTTAGGCCGGTAGGTGATCACGGTGGCGGCCAGTGCTGCACGCTCCCTGCCATATTTCGCGTAGAGGTACTGGATCACCTCCTCGCGGCGCTCGTGTTCGAAATCCACGTCGATATCCGGAGGTTCGTTGCGCTCCCTTGAGATGAAACGTTCGAACAGCATTTCCATGCAGGCTGGGTTCACTTCGGTGATATGCAGTGCGTAACACACCGCGGAGTTGGCCGCAGAACCGCGTCCCTGACAGAGGATGTTTCGCCATCTTGCGAAGCGCACAATGTCGTGTACGGTAAGGAAATACGGTTCGTACTTAAGCTCCTCGATGAGGGCCAGCTCATATTCCACAAGGGAGCATACCTTGTCCGGTACTCCATTAGGGAATCGCTTATCGAGCCCCTCTTCAGTCAGTTTGCGCAAATAGGAGATAGCAGTTTCGCCTTGCGGCACCAGCTCATCAGGATATTCATAGCGCAACTCATCTAGAGAGAAGTTGCAGCGTTCAGCAACGACAAGAGTCTGCTCCAGCAATTCCCAAGAATAGAGGCGCGCCAGGTCAGCACGCTCGCGCAGATGGCGCTCGCCATTTGGGTATAACGACAAGCCTGCTTCAGATACCGGCAAGCCAAGACGAATGGCTGTGACTGTGTCCTGCAATGCACGGCGCTGCACGACATGCAGGTGCACATCGCCAGCCGCAACCAGTGGTAAACCGGCTGTAGCTGCCAGCTCAGTCAATACGGTGAGACGATCCCTATCGTCAGATGAGTGGAACAGCTCCACAGCCAACCATGACCGCCCCTTAAACGAGGTGGCGACTTGTTGTGCCTGCGCCAGCGTAGGCAGTGGATCTGGCAACAGCAGTGCGAGGCAACCGGGCAGTTCATTTTGAATATTTTGAATATCGCTGAGCTTAAGACTGTAACGACCCTTGATGTCATTACGTCGCCCCTGAGTGATCAGGGCCGACAGATTTCCGTAACCTGTACGGTCTGTCGCAAGCAGCACGATGCTGGGGCCGTCAGCAAAACGGATCTCGCTGCCCACTATCAACTTCAAACCGCATGCCTTCGCAGCCACGTGTGCACGAACGATACCCGCGAGGGAACACTCGTCAGTTATAGCCAGCGCCGAGTATCCCAATTCGTGAGCACGTTCCACCAGTTCTTCGGGGTGTGATGCACCACGCAAGAAAGTGAAGTTGGAGAGGCAATGCAACTCTGCGTAGGTGTTCATTCAATTCACCCATTGCTTCAGGCGAACAGCCCATGCACGAACCACGCTCCGCTGGAGCGGTCGCGAAACACCCATAACCGCGAGCCGTTCCGTCCCTGTGCCACGTAATAGTCGCGCACGACATCCATGCCGTCCCACCAGCCGCTCTCGATGCGTTCCGGTCCTGACTTCAACTCAAGTCGTTCTTTCTGGCATGGCATGGGCTTAGGCAGCAACCATAGCGGGCGCAGGAGTTTGCTTGGCGAAACGGATTCCTCTCCGGTCTCGCAATGTCGCCATGCCTGCTCCGGCCGGTGGTCGGCCGCTGGCGCGATATTGAACACAGCATCCTTCCCCAACCGGATGCGCAGCCGTTCCAGCAACAGATTGCCGTCCACTGTTTCTGCACTATCCTGGAACATATCCAAGTTCGATAACTCCATTGCCTGAATGCGGCTGGCATGGATCATGATGGTGTGAACAGGGGCAGACAGGCGGGTGCGACCTAGAGTTTCCCGCAGCAGGAGAAGCATGCGATCCAACGCACGAGTAGGCTCGGCGAAACCCACTTTCAAAACGGTATCCGGAACATCCTCATGGCTGCAGACGAGGCCGAATTCCAGCACGCCTGCCTGGCGCAAACCTAGATAACCCTCCAGCTCCAGCAACAGTCTACGCGAAGCAAATAGCAGCGCCTCGACTTCGTGTACTTGCGAAGGCAATTCCAGACGCCGTTCGAAACTGGGAGGCGGCACGAAGAATTCGCGCGCCTCGGGCAACCGGCCCAGCGCGCGATCCAACTCGTCCAGTAAACTCTGTCCAAAACGTCGCGCCATGCCGGCACGGGGAAAGCGCAAGCAGTGTCCCAAGGTATGCGCACCGACCATTTCCAGGCTTGCTAGGGTATCCAGCGACTGTTCGAGCAGTCTCACCGGCAACGCACCGAGGACCTTCTCTATCTGGGCTGATTCGCGGATCGCAACCTCCTTCCCTGCCAGAGCCATCAGCCATGCAGCATACGGCGTCGGTGCGCAGGCATGGGTAAAGGTGTAGCCCATTTCGTTCATGCCGCTATTGATTTGCCTGATCAGGTTGTTGAATCCGTGATGCAATCGCAGGCAGCTGCCGATTTCAATCAGCAGACCATCCGGAGGCTGGAGACTCACGGCAGGTGTAAACCTTCCTGCCCAGGAAGCAAGACCGGCCAGAGATGCTTGCTCCGCTGCAATATCGCGACTGCGCACGATAAGACCGGCCACCAAAGCCTGAGCAGCTGAAGCCGGCATTCCTGGGCGCACTCCGCACGCACTGGCAACCTCGTTGCAGGCCTTCACACGCGAACGGTTGCCCTGCTTTTCAATGGCCGCGAGAGGTTCAGGCGCATCGCTTCCTCTGGAGAAGATTTCCAGCGAAAGCGCGGAGAAATGAAGAGCTAGCCAGAACATGAATGACACTCATAGCTGTGTTGTGCCGATCAGCTTCGAACAGCTTCTCGTATCGTCTGCACAACAGACGGAGACGGCTCTGCCGAACGTGAACGGCGAACGCCATTCGTTTGATGCAGGTTCACCATCACGGGTTTGCTCACATACCCGCCACGGCGTTTGAGGATATGCACCGCAACACCATTCGCGGTTGCTTCCAGGCGCAACCGCAGTGCTGCGGTGGAACGTTCTTGCGCGGCACTCGCAGAGCGAAACAGTACGCCCCAGGCTCGGCCTGATTCAGCACCAAGTTGCAGGCGACGCATGCGTCGCTCGTCGGGCATGCTCAGCCATGCCAGCACGGCACTGCATGCACCGGAACGCAAAGCTTGCTCGGCAGTCCACCAAGCATCTGCTGCCGATTGAGGTTGAACTACCAGCAGTTGTTTCAAGTTTACACCTGCAACGCTCAAGGCTGGCGCATAGGGGACATGAGGCGGAGCCACCCATGCCTGCCATTCGCATTTTGCGGATATGCGAGCCAGCGCCGGGAGCAACAACCGCAGTTCACCGATTCCTTCACGTTCAAGCAGGATTTCAGTCAGCGCTCCACGCGGCCAACCGCCGCCCGGTAACTGTTCATCCAGTTCAGCGAATCCAGTCGGCAACGTATCCTCGCCCATCTGCGCGAGCTGGTCACCGCGCCAGATGCCAGGGTGTTGCAGCACTAAATCCAGGGATGCATTCATAGTTCAGTTATTTCCACATTGCCTTCATCTTGCTCAACAGATCCACCACCTCTTCCCGAGATCTGCCGGCTTCATTTACGGATGTTGCTTCAACCACCGGCCAAGCTTTCTTCTCGAATAAATCCAGGATGCTAGCTGGAATGAAGCGAGTCCTACCGGCATAGACATGGCGGTCTCCGAATTGCGATTGTTGCGTGACGAAGAAACGTTGTGGCACCACGATCTGCAGATGATCTTTGGCACGGGTCATGGCCACATACAGCAGCCGCCGTTCTTCTTCAATCTCGCTGGTGCTTCCGGTTGCCAGATCGGACGGCAGACAGCCGTCCACTGCATTGAGCAAAGTGACCGACGTCCATTCCTGCCCTTTCGCCGAATGGATGGTAGAGAGGATGAGGTAGTCTTCATCGCGCAGCGGCGCGCCCGATTCGTCGCTTGTGGCATCGGGCGGATTCAGTGTGAGTTCGGTCAGGAAGCGCTGCCGCGAAGGATAAGTGGATGCGATCTTTTCCAGTTGATCGATGTCGATCTGGCGAACCTGCGCGTCTTCATACAGGCGCTCCAGATGTCCTTTGTACCAGTTGCTGATCGTCTCGAATTCCGACGGCCACGGCACTGCTCGCTGACCCAGGTTTGCAACCAGTTCAAGGAAGCCCTGCCACCCCTCAGCCGCACTGGACGGCACCTGGGATTCCTGCAGCCCCATCATGGCATCCTGCGCCAAGGCAAGATTGTCGAGCACCTGCGCCGATGTCTTCGGGCCGATACCAGGTATCAGTTGCAGCACACGGAAACCGGCAACCCTGTCGCGTGGATTTTCGATCCAGCGCAGCACCGAGAGCACATCCTTGATGTGAGCTGATTCCAGAAACTTCAACCCGCCGAACTTCACGAATGGGATGTTGCGCCTTACAAGTTCGATTTCGAGCGTCGCGCTGTGATGCGAGGCGCGGAACAGCACGGCCTGCGACTTGAGCCGGATGCCCATCTCTCGACGCTCCAGCACCTGCTCCACCACGAAGCCAGCCTGGTCCGTCTCATCGCGAACCGTGACGAGCTGCGGTCGTTCGGCCGAGGCCCTGTTGCTCCATAGTTCCTTGCTGTACCGCTCGGTAGCCAGTCCGATCACACCATTTGCCGCCGCAAGGATAGGCTGAGTAGAACGGTAGTTCTGTTCAAGTGCGACGATCTTCGCAGGCGGAGTGAAGTGTGATGGGAAATCAAGGATATTGCGCACCGTCGCGCCGCGGAAAGCATAGATCGATTGCGCATCGTCACCGACGACCGTGAGCCCCCGGCCATCCGGCTTGAGTGCGAGCAGAATGCTGGCCTGCAGCGCATTGGTATCTTGGTATTCGTCCACCAAGATATGGTTGAAACGGGCACCGATCTCCGCCGCAAGTACCGGTTCGGCAACCATCTGCGCCCAATACAGCAGCAGGTCGTCGTAGTCGAGCACGTGCTGTTTTTGTTTGGCCTCCACATATGCAAGGAACAGCTGCTTGAGCTCGTCCTGCCATTCGGCACACCAAGGGAATCGGTGCTGCAGCACCTCTTCCAGCGGCAACATGGTGTTGACAGTGGCAGAGTAAATCGCAAGACAGGTACCCTTCAGTGGAAAGCGCTTCGCCTTGCAGGATGCCCCAAGCTCATGCCGCACAAGGTTCATAAGATCGGCCGAATCCCCCCTGTCGTGGATGGTGAAGCTCGAGTCGAGGCCAATCCTGCCGGCGTATTCGCGCAACAGGCGCGCGCCGATGCTGTGGAAGGTTCCGGTCCACGTCAGTTTTGCACCAGCAAGCCGCGGACGGTCTGCAGCAAGTTGGCGCAAGATGCGTTCGGCACGCCGCGCCATCTCATCCGCCCCACGGCGTGAGAAGGTCAACAGAAGGATAGTCCCCGGATCAGTGCCCTGCGCTATGACATGAGCGACGCGGTGTGCAAGGGTATTGGTCTTGCCAGACCCTGCACCGGCAATAACCAATAACGGAGCAACCTCATCACCGCCAGTGCCGTGCTCTACGGCATTGCGCTGTGCGGAGTTGAGGCGCGTCAGATAGGTTTCTGCCTCAGCGTTTGGGGTGTGTTCGGCAATGAGATTCATTCTTCAGATCGTAGCTAGGACGATGCATGCTGGTGAAAAAATTTTCATTTGCACAATACAGAACGTTCGTTCTGTTGTCAATCCAGCCAGAAAGACCTTATATCAAGCAATATTTTGTGCAGACTTTGGCATGTAGCAATTACCTAATCTGCTGCAGATCCCTCGACTGGTTCCAGGCACTTAACTTCGTCATTGCTGACTTTGTTGACGCGCGTATTTGGCGAGAAGTTCATCGAGGACACCTCACAGAAGCGGATCTTCATGAATCGCGCCAAGACATTTAAGCTTTGGGCAAATTACATTGCAGCCCTTCTTCTCGATAACGAAGCTAAAGCAAGGGGTGAAACGGAAAGATGGTTTGAACCCAAGGACATCAAGACGAAGCTCAAGGAACTAATGCCACATCACTATGGCCGGGACGGAGCTAAGGAGGGTAACTGGACATACTCTTGCCCTTACACCTAACGGCGCCAACAATGATATTATTCACACGACAATAACGGCTATTACCGCTATTGCCACCGACACCGCGGGAAGCCAGCCGAGCGCACCGATGAATTTTGCGTTATCTAACGATTGACTTTTTTCGAGTATTTCTGCTGCTTGGCGAAAATCCTTGTTCTTCGCCAGTTCACCAGCGCGTTTTTCAATCTCTGCACGCTGTTCAGGCGATAGCGAAGCCAATACATTACTAAGATTTTTAGATTGTGAGGTTGTGTTCATGATAGTTACCTCCTTCTAATAAACCTGAAACAACAAATGTCGATTTCGTTGGTTACTACATTCTCGGTACTGTCAACTTAACTTTTGCGTTCCACAAAATCTGTAAATCAGTGTCAAAAATGGTTTCTTTCGATGGATTCAATATACCTCAGCACCGAGTTCGGCTATTTCGTTCCACTGGACAAACCTCCGGCGCATGATCTCCCGGTATGAGCAAACATCCTGCATACGAACACGGGAATCGGTCAAGAAATTTCATGGTGAACGATTGCTATCGAGAAAATTCTCGAATAGCTGGTTTTGGCACTGAGCTGACTTTCGCCACCGGCAGCAGATGAAGGCGTCATTTGAGGTGTGAAGTTAGAGATTACCCGATTGCCGGCCATCCGAAAATTCGACCTTTCATCCTATATGTATTGACTCTATCGGTGCCACTCAATAATCTGTACTTTCTTGGCAAACTTACCGAAAGGCAAGGGCGCAAGGTCACCGGCCTAAGGAAGACTATGGCAGCGGGATTGCGGCATGGATATTCGTCCGTGTGCATAAGCTGCTTACCCCTGCGGTGTTTGAAAATATGGAAAGGAGAGCGATATGTCCAGCCTCATTCCTGGTTCTTGTTTTATTCAAGAGGCCATGCACCTGTGCTTTGGGTTTGTATTCGTTGGATTGGCTGTTGCAGCACATACAGCACAGTCCGAGGAAGGTTCTTTTGCACCCAATCCGGATATATTAACGGTTCAGCTCGTGCGCTCCGACGCTGACTGGCTGCTCCCTTACCCTTACCGGCTCAATACGAATGTTGCGCTTACTCGCTCAGAGGATTCCGCACCCGCCGGGTCAGGATTCAGCAACACACCACGGCTGTTCCTCGTCGCCGAGCCGAAAAAAGAAGCCGTCTGGTCAACAAACGCACGCGGGCAAATCACTTCCGACAGCGGCCGCGCTTCATTATCGCCTCTCCTGCACAATGAGTCGAAAGAAGAGCCGCTTGAGATCAACCCCCAAACGTTGGCTGCACTCATCGCTCATGCTGAAACCCAACACCATATTCTCAAGTTGGATAATGCGCTGTCGACTCCAATATTGCATAAGGCTTCGTCGCTCAAAGTGCAATCCCATATCGCCCTGATTTTTGATGAACAGACGCAGCTTCCGCTGTATAACAAAAATTCCCAAGCAGTCGTGCCCATCGCCTCCATTACCAAGCTGATGACCGCGATGGTAATGCTGGATGCGCGGTTGCCTATGGACGAGGCAGTGAGCGTTGCAGAGGACGATCCGAATACAATCAAAAGGTCGCGCTCAAGGCTGCGCATCGGCATGACGTTTACCCGCAGTGAAATGCTCAAGCTGGCATTGATGGCTTCGGAGAACCGTGCAGCATTAGCCTTGGCGAGAAGTTATCCAGGGGGAACAGCGG
>CABEDG010000176.1_pt1 | contig 15250 bp, 13 predicted proteins | sample 3132891 | NCBI WGS metagenome assembly CABEDG01 (sample SAMEA5534329, study PRJEB31848) | metagenome | biome: tundra; feature: field; material: soil | place: USA | collected 2013-05 | depth 0.15 m
ACACTGCACATCGGCAAGTCCGCCACCGATAGCAAAACAGTTATCCAGCAACACCGATAACGATGGGGAAAAGGGACATTTCTACTTTGCAGGCAAGGGGACATTTCTATTTAGCGTTGACATGTGCGGGGGCAAAAGACGAGCACCGGAACAGTAATCGTCGGCTTGCATAGCAACCAGCCTTGCAGCAATTTCGCCCGCCTTACGCAGACAGTGAGTCCACATTGATCCACTTCTATAACTTCCCTGCGCGCTCTCTTTAAAAACTCTGAATTTCATTTGTGCTGCTTGCCGCTCAGTTTGCGCATCAGCTCCATGGCTTCTTGCGGAGAAACTTCCAGCTTCTTGACCGGGTTAAATAATAACCACAGCGCGGCACCGTTGAACAACACGAATATCACCTCCAGACACAGTATCGGCGTAACGATGGTGAGCATGGGCCCTGCCATGAAAATGCAGTAGAACCCCTGGAAAGAAGGCAAGAGCGCGCCGGTGATCGCATAGAAAAACTGGAATGGCGGGAACAGCAGAATCACCGTCAGGTTAGCCGCTACCACTAACAGTATGGCGTTCTGGTCATTGAAACGTCCCTTCGTGTCGTGCCGATGATATTTTTGACATCGCGCGACAGCAACCAGACAATCGCGACATTCACCAGCAACACCACGATTTCGAGAAACAGCACATCGCCGTTGATCACTTCGTTGACTCCGCGCGCAAATCTAAAATGAAAGCCTGCGAAGATGAGCGCTTTGGTATCGGTGAACGAAAAGGAATCGAACGGCGGGAACAGCCCTATCACGGCGAGATTGGCCGCCCCCAGCCATAATGCGATTTTTTGTTCCAGGTTCATGATGCCTCCCCAGGCAACACCTGATGGAAAACGCTGACAGCCAGTCAATCCGCCGGCAATGGAATCCCTCGATCCTGTTGCCTGTCCGTCGTTCGCCTGCCAATTGTTTTTCTGCGATCGGTAAGAACCAGGCCACCCATTTTTCCCATAGTCAGCCAAGGCCCATTCGTTCCGAACGGGTTTGGTTTGCGGCGGTCATTCCCGGTTCTTAAGTCCATATTTCCTCACAGCGCGAAAAAATCAACATGCTTGCATTATCCCTTATTGCCTGCCTTACCATGAACTTTGTGCGCATTATGCAGAAGAGAAGTTGAGTAGAGTGGGCAAGTTTGCCCACCGTTTTTCAGTCCGTGTGGGCATGGAGTGCCCGTTCTACTTTACCAACTCCTTCGATTCTTTGATTTCTACGGTTTCTAGCGGTTCTGTCGTCCGGCAATCTTCCCGCTCTGACTGTGGGTGTCAATATGCCGGGTAATAATGCCGCACGGTGTTAAAATCGCGCTCCAAAATTTTCCGAACTCGATTTTTACATGCTTTCCACCGCTAACATCACCATGCAGTTCGGGGCGAAACCCCTGTTTGAAAACGTCTCCGTGAAATTCGGCGATGGCAATCGTTACGGGCTGATCGGCGCGAACGGTTGCGGCAAGTCCACCTTTATGAAGATCCTCGGCGGCGATCTGGAGCCGTCTTCCGGCTCGGTGATGATCGACAAGAATGAGCGTCTCGGCAAGCTGCGTCAGGATCAGTTCGCCTTTGAGGACATGCGTGTGCTGGATGTGGTGATGATGGGTCATGCCGAGATGTGGGCGGCGATGGCGGAGCGCGATGCAATTTATGCCAACCCGGATGCGAGCGAAGAGGATTACATGCACGCCGCCGATCTGGAAGCGGAGTTCGCCGAATACGACGGTTACACCGCCGAGCCGCGCGCCGGGGAATTGTTACTCGGCGTGGGCATTCCGATCGAGTTGCATCAGGGGCCGATGAGTGCGGTCGCACCCGGTTTCAAGTTGCGCGTGCTGCTGGCGCAGGCGTTGTTCTCCAACCCGGATATTCTGTTGCTCGACGAACCAACCAACAACCTCGACATCAACACCATACGCTGGCTGGAAAACATTCTCAACGCGCGCAATTGCACCATGGTCATCATCTCGCATGACCGCCACTTCCTGAACAGCGTGTGCACTCACATGTCGGATCTGGACTATGGCAAGATCACTACCTACCCCGGCACTTACGACGAATACATGCTCGCCGCCACGCAGGCGCGCGAGCAGCAATCTTCAGACAATGCAAAAGCCAAGGAAAAAGTTGCCGAGCTGAAAGCCTTTGTCGCGCGTTTCTCGGCGAATGCGTCCAAGGCCAAGCAGGCCACCTCGCGCGCGCGCCAGATCGACAAGATCAAGATCGAGGACATCAAACCGTCCAGCCGCCAGTATCCGTTCATCCGCTTTGAATATGACGAGCGCGACAAGCTGCATCGCACCGCGGTGGAAGTGCAAAAGATGGCAAAGGGCTTCGACAAAATGCTGTTTTCCAACGTGAACTTCCGCATCGATGCGGGCGAAAAAGTCGCCATCATCGGCCCGAATGGTATCGGCAAGACCACGCTGTTGCGCTGCCTGGCGGGCGATCTGCAACCCGACACCGGCACCATCAAGTGGACGGACAAAGCCAGGATCGGCTACTACGCGCAAGACCACACTCCCGATTTTGCCAAAGACGAAAACATGACCGACTGGATGACCTATTGGCGCGGGCCGAATGATGACGATCAAACCGTGCGCGCCACGCTGGGTCGTTTGCTGTTCTCCGGCGACGATGCCAAGAAACGGGTGAAGGTGTTGTCCGGCGGTGAGCAGGGGCGCATGTTGTTCGGCAAGCTGATGCTGCAAAAGAACAACGTGCTGCTGATGGATGAGCCGACCAACCACATGGACATGGAATCCATTGAGTCGCTCAACACCGCGCTGCTGGAATTCAAAGGCACGCTGATGTTTGTCAGCCATGACCGCGAGTTCGTTTCGTCGCTGGCAACGCGCATCATCGAGATCACCGCCAAGGGTATTTCCGATTACCATGGGACTTATGAAGAGTATTTGCGCGACCAGGGGATGGCACTGTAAAGAACTCTGCGCGGACGGTGTGCGTTCATCCCCATGATAAATTTGTAATCAAAGCTGATTAAGGAACCAATATGACCGAACACCGCTACACGCTAACGTTATCCTGCCCGGATCGGGTTGGCATCGTCGCGGCGGTAAGCGGCTTTGTCGCGCAGCACGGCGGCTGGATCGTGGAAGCCAGCTACCACACCGACCAGGAAACGCAGCTTTTTTTCATGCGTCAAGAAATCCGCGCCGATTCGTTGCCATTCTATGCGGCGGAATTACGCGCGCGTTTCAGCAAACTGGCGAATGAATTTCAGATGAACTGGCAAGTCAGCGATACCAAAGTAAAGAAGCGCGTGGTGCTGCTGGTCAGCCAGCAGGATCACTGTCTCAACGACTTGCTGCATCGCTGGCGCAGCGATGAACTGCAAGTGGACATCCCCTGCGTCATTTCCAATCACGAAGATTTGCGCGGCTTCGTCGAATGGCACGGCATTCCGTTTCATTATGTGGAGATGCCCAATAAAAATGAACAAAACAAGACTGCCGCCTTCGCAGAAATCGCGCGACTGTTCGATGTGGCCAACGGCGATGTGATGGTATTAGCACGCTTCATGCAGATCGTGCCGCCCGATTTATGCACCCGTTATGCGGGGCGCATCATCAACATTCATCACAGCTTCCTGCCTTCCTTCGCCGGCGCGAAACCTTACCACCAAGCCTATCATCGCGGCGTGAAACTGATCGGCGCGACCTGCCATTATGTTTCCGACGAACTGGATGCGGGACCGATCATCGAGCAGGACACCATGCGCATCGACCACGGCGACACCGTCGAGGACATGGTGCGCTACGGCAAGGACATCGAAAAAGCGGTGCTGGCGCGCGGTTTGCGCTATCACGTGGAAGACCGCGTGCTGGTATGCGGGAACAAGACGATCGTATTTCGCTAATTCTAAATTCGGTAGTAATGCGTTTGCAGGAGCGTGAAGATAACTTATGGGAGCCTCTAAAAATCCACATTTCATCCCAACTGATGGAACTACTGATGAGACTACTGATGAAACCTCTAGCCATTCCGCTATGCCACCAAAAAGCTTTGCATAGCCATCTGACTTAGTTGGCAAACTACGCCAACTAAGTCATTGGTTAACGGCAACCAAGTGGCTGGTTATGCTGCGTTGCGTAAAAAATTTCTTGCTTACATATCAAATGTTGGGAAGTAGAAGAACCCAATAGGCCGGATCACATTCCCTTCCAATAATTTCGACCTGGCATCTTTAAATTCCTCAAGGAGAAATGACCAATGGATGACCACGTCAACCGGTTCGGCTCTAACTCGATTGCGCAAAACTACCACAATTTTTTGCTCCCGCGACTATTCGTTGCTGAACAGCCTTCCTGACACCCAATAAAAAGGGCACCTTGCGGTGCCCTGAATTGAAGCGTTACGCTTCAAGGAGTTTTTCTTAGTGGTTGTAGGCGTTCTCGCCGTGATCAGCCAAGTCGAGGCCTTCTTCTTGTGCTTCGTCGCTTGCGCGTATGCCGATTGTTTTCTTCAGGATAAACAGAATCACAAAGGCAACGAAACCAGACCACACCAGCGTAATGCCGATGTCCCATAACTGAGAGACAATCTGCCCCATGGCATCGAAATCACCGACCTTGTTGGCAACGTAGTCGTAGACGCCTTGGCCGCCGAGCGCCGGATTGACGAATATGCCGGTGCCGATGGAACCGATCATACCTCCGACGCAGTGCACGCCGAACGTATCCAGGGAATCGTCATATTTCAGCCAGGCCTTGAGTTTGGTTACGGCCAAGAAGCAAATTACGGCAGCCGCGGCACAGACAGCCATGGCGCCGCCTACACCGACGAAGCCTGCGGCCGGGGTGATCGCCACCAATCCTGTAACAATGCCGGAGCAGATGCCCAGCAGGCTTGGCTTACCCTTGACTATCCACTCGACGATCGTCCAAGTAACTCCGGCAACGGCGACACCAAACAACGTGTTGAAGAAAGCCAGGCCGGCTGCACCGGTGGCTTCCAACGCAGAACCTGCATTGAAACCGAACCAGCCCATCCATAGCATGCCAGTACCGATTGCGGTCATCATCAGGCTGTGCGGTGGCATCGCCACCTTACCGTAGCCCTTGCGCGGCCCAAGCATCAGGGCCGCAACCAGTGCCGCGATACCGGAGTTGATATGCACCACGGTGCCACCGGCAAAATCGAGCGCACCTTTGGCGAAGATGAAGCCGGCATGACTGTTAGCGATGTCGCCTGCCTTGGCAGTAGTGTAAGCATCAGGGCCGTCCCAGTACCACACCATGTGCGAAATCGGCAGGTAGGCAAAGGTGAACCACAGAATGCTGAAGATGATCATCGCCGAGAACTTGAAACGTTCTGCAAAGCCACCGCAGATCAGCGCGACTGTGATTGCAGCAAAGGTCAGTTGGAACATGCAGTACACGAAGTCCGGCAAGTACTGGCCTTTACTAAACGTCGCTGCCACGGCCGTAGTCGGGTCTTCGCCAGACATGAACAGCTTGTCAAGCGAACCGATGAACGGCGCCAGCATGTTGCCCTCGTGGCCCGCAGTGAACGCCATGCTGTAACCGTAGATCACCCAGAGCACCGCGACGACGCAGAAAATCGCGAAGCTTTGCATGACGGTCGACAAGGCGTTCTTTCTGCGAACCATACCTGCATAGAACAGGGCCAGGCCGGGGACGGTCATCAGCAGCACGAACGCCGTTGAGGTCATCATCCATGCGACGTCGCCTTTGTTGCAGTCAAAACCCTTGTCGCCGCATTTCGGTGTGGCGGCACCTGCATCTGCGGCAGGCGCAGGTGCAGGTGCCGCTGTGGATGCAGCTGCGGATGCGGCAGCGGGGGCTGCCGCTTCATCTGCAAATGCAGGGACTACTAAACCGCACAGCACGGCCAGCAGCGCTAAAGATGCTATAAATTTTTTCATGGCATGGGTCCTTATAATGCTTCTGCGCCGGATTCACCGGTGCGGATGCGTATGACTTGTTCGAGGTCGGAGACGAAAATCTTGCCATCGCCGATCTTGCCCGTATTAGCCGCTTTCTCAATCGCCTCGACTACACGATCAAGCATGTCGCTTTTAATAGCAGCTTCCAGTTTTACTTTGGGCAGAAAATCCACCACATATTCCGCACCGCGATACAACTCGGTGTGGCCCTTTTGCCGGCCAAAGCCCTTGACTTCGGTGACGGTGATGCCTTGCACGCCAATGGCGGAAAGGGCTTCACGCACCTCGTCGAGCTTGAACGGCTTGATGATAGCGACGACCATTTTCATGGCATTCTCCTATGTAGGGGCGGGATTCATCCCGCCCTGGGTTTAATTAAAACGAGTGAAGCACAGATAATACGGCGGTGGCCTTGCCTAGTTCCTTGCCGGTACCGCTGGTGTATTGAACTTTGTTGGCATTGGTACTGCTGTACGCCAACCCCCACACGTAGCCGCTGAAATCCTTGGAAACACTCAGCTTGTAGTCGGAATAGGTTGGATCAGAACCAGCTGACGCCAACGCGTCTGCCGATGACCCTTTATAGGTTTGTTTGCCATAATGCGCACCCAGAGTAACGCCAGTATCCGAAATTGGGTAGCTCGCGCTCAAATCGATATAGCTGGTGCCCTTGGCGTTAGACACACCAAAAGTATCGCCCAAGGCATAGGAGTATTTGGCCGTCAACCATTTCCAGCCGATCAAACCGTAAATTTCATTGGTGTCCGCTTTTGCTGCACCCGCCGGAAGCGTTGCTGTGTAAGTTGCCGGATAGTTATAGCGCAGGAAACCGACGTCATAGCTAAAATCCGTGGCAAAACTGTTCTTGAATCCAAAATAGGTATCCAATTCTAATTGTGCGCTGGTTGCTCCGGTTACTGCTGGACTATCCGTTAGCCAGCTAATGCTGGAACCCCACACGCCAGCGTAAAAGCCGCTGGCATGTGCATAATCAAAACCGCCTTGTATGGCCGGCTTGGCACCGGTTTGTGAAATGCCGCGATACAGATAATTGGTAACCAAAGCAACGTTTGCAGTAACGGCGGGAGTCGGAGCCGGAGCAGCGTCAGCCATTGCCACGCCGGGTGCTGCCAAGGCAGCCAAGATCAACGAGTTCAAAAATTTGCTTTTCATCATGATTCCTTTCTTAAAGTTGAGAACGGGATAACAGTATCCGCACAGTCACATGAGCAGCATCCGTGCCAAAGATATTTTTGGTTATAAAACAATAAATTAAAGAGGCGGTGTGATTGCCACAGAAAATATGCGCACCAATTACATGCGCACTGGCGGTCTTGTGCACCACTTGAATGCGGCATCTGGGCTGAGTGAATTTTGCTACACTGACCGGCATTACAAACCTTTAGGAGTGTCGTCATGTTAAATGCAAAGATTTTTGAGGATCTTTCCGCCAAATTAAGCGCGGCGGCAAACAGCAGCCCCGCCAAGGACATCGAAAAAAATGTGCGCGCCCTGCTCACGCAAGGTTTCGCCAAACTCGATTTGGTGACGCGCGAAGAGTTCGACGTGCAAACACAGGTGTTGGCACGCACACGAGAAAAGCTGACCGCACTGGAAGCGCGGGTCGCCGAACTGGAAGCGCAACGCAACACGGCAGCGAAATAGTATGAGCTTGGCTGTACTCTACAGCCGTGCCCTGTCAGGGATGGAGGCCGCACTCGTCACTGTCGAAGTGCATCTCGCCAACGGCCTGCCCAACTTCACCATCGTGGGTCTGCCGGAAACAGAAGTTAAAGAAAGCAAGGATCGCGTGCGCGCCGCGCTGCAAAATTGCCGGTTTGATTTCCCCGCCCGGCGCATCACCGTCAATCTCGCTCCCGCCGATCTACCCAAAGAAAGCGGGCGATTCGATTTGCCCATCGCACTCGGCATACTCGCCGCCACCGGACAAATCCCCTCCGATAAACTCGCTGAATATGAATACGCCGGAGAGCTCGCGCTGACCGGCGAACTGCGTCCGATACGCGGCGCGTTGGCGATGACCTATCGCGCCGTCAGCAGCGGGCGCGCCTTCATCCTTCCGCAAGCGAATGCCGCAGAAGCTGCGCTGGTGGAGGATGCAGTCGTGTATCCGGCGCAAACACTGTTGCAAGTGGCTGCGCATCTCGCTGGCAGGGAAAGTATCGCGCCGTATATCAGCCAGCCGCAAACCATCCAACCGCACTACCCGGATATGCGCGAAGTAAAGGGACAGGCGCAAGCCAAACGCGCGCTGGAAATCGCCGCCGCAGGTGGACACAGTGTGCTGATGATGGGACCGCCGGGCACAGGCAAATCAATGCTGCCAGCGCGCTTCCCCGGCATCCTGCCGCAAATGTCAGACGTTGAAGCGTTGCAGAGCGCGGCGCTACAGTCGTTGGATGGTTGCTTCGATGTGGCGAAGTGGAAGACGCGGCCATATCGCGCGCCACACCATACCGCTTCCGGTGTGGCACTGGTCGGCGGTGGCAGCAATCCGCGCCCCGGCGAGATTTCCATGGCGTTGCACGGCGTGTTGTTTCTCGATGAGTTGCCAGAGTTTGATCGCAGCGTCCTGGAAGTATTGCGCGAACCCATGGAATCAGGGCGCATCACCATTTCGCGCGCCGCACGTCGCGCCGATTTTCCCGCCCAGTTTCAACTGATCGCGGCGATGAACCCCTGTCCATGCGGTTATCACGGTCATTACAACGGCAAGTGCCGCTGCACACCTGACCAGATTTCACGCTACCGCAGCAAGATCTCCGGTCTGCTGCTGGATCGCATCGACATCCAGATCGAGGTTCCCGCAGTGCCGCAGGATGATTTGCTCAACAAGGCGGATGGCGAAACCAGTGCCGACCTGCAGGCCCGCGTCGAGATCGCGCGGCAACGCCAACTCGCGCGTCAGGGCAAAGCCAACGCGCAACTTTCGGTGACTGAAATAGATGCATTGTGCACCCCCGACGCGCAAGGTGTCGCCTTGTTGCAACAAGCCATCAGCCGCCTCAACCTCTCGGCACGCGCCTATCATCGCGTTCTCAAAGTGGCGCGCACCATCGCCGATCTGGAAGGAGATAATGACATCGCAACCAAACATATCGCCGAGGCGGTGCAGTATCGGCGGCTGAACTTCTAACCCCCAGTCACTAATACTTTCACTAATACTTTTCACTTTAACCGTTCGCGGTTCGATTCCTCACCCCGAACGGCTTGGGGGGTTTGCCCGCTCCTCATGATAAAATCCGCGCTCGTTTTTTTATGCGGCATACCATGACCAGCACACCTCACCCGATCGAACAGCTCATCCAGCAGCGCATCCTGATTCTGGACGGTGCGATGGGCACGATGATCCAGCGCTACAAGCTGACCGAGGAGCACTATCGCGGCACGGTGCTGTATGGCGATTACCCCAAGGGTTATGCAGACTACAATGTCAAGCGCAAAACTTTTGCCGACCATCCGGTCGACGTAAAAGGCAACAACGACCTGCTGCTGCTGACCCAGCCGCACATCATCCGTGGCATACACGCAGAATATCTGGCGGCGGGCGCGGACATCATCGAGACTTGCACGTTCAACTCCACAGCGGCATCGCTGGGCGATTACGACATGGTGGATCTGGCGTACGAGTTGAATTTTGCCGGTGCTAAATTGGCGCGCGGGGTGTGTGATGAATATGCCACAGCAGACAAGCCGCGCTTCGTTGCCGGCGTGTTGGGGCCAACTACGCGCACCGCATCGATCTCGCCGGACGTGAACGACCCGGGTTTCCGTAATATCAATTTTGATGGACTGGTGGCCGGCTACACCGAGGCGATACGCGGCTTGCTGGATGGCGGCGCGGACATCCTGATGGTGGAAACCATTTTCGATACGCTCAACGCCAAGGCCGCGCTGTTCGCCATCGAGCAGTATTTCGAACAGCACAACGTGCGTGTGCCGGTAATGATTTCCGGCACCATCACCGATGCATCCGGGCGCACGCTGTCAGGCCAGACCACCGAGGCATTCTGGAATTCCTTGGCGCATGCCAAACCGTTGTCCATCGGCCTGAACTGCGCGCTGGGCGGCGACTTGATGCGCCCGTATATTGAGGAACTGGCGCGTGTGGCAAGCTGCTACATCAGCGCACATCCGAATGCGGGTCTGCCCAATCCGCTGTCGGAAACCGGTTATGACGAAACGCCCGAATACACCGCCAACGTGATCAAGGAATTCGCCACCAGCGGCTTCCTCAACATCGCCGGCGGCTGTTGCGGCACCACACCTGCACACATCAAGGCGATCGCCGAGGCACTCAAAGACGTTCCGCCGCGCCTCATTCCAATCATTGAACACCGGCTGCGCCTGTCTGGGCTGGAGCCGTTCAACATCGGCGACGACACGCTATTTGTCAACGTGGGGGAGCGCACCAACGTCACCGGCTCGAAGATGTTCGCGCGGCTCATCTTGAACGGCGACTACGCCGAGGCAGTCAGTGTGGCACGCCAGCAAGTCGAAAACGGCGCGCAGATAATCGACATCAACATGGACGAAGCGATGCTGGATTCGCAAGCGGCGATGGCCCGGTTCGTCAATCTGCTCGCCTCCGAGCCGGACATCTCGCGCGTGCCGCTGATGATCGATTCGTCCAAATGGGACGTGATCGAGGCCGGGCTGAAATGCGTGCAAGGCAAAGCGGTGGTGAATTCCATCAGCCTCAAGGAAGGCGAGGCACCCTTCATCAAATATGCCCAACTGGTCAAACGCTACGGTGCGGCGGCGGTGGTGATGGCCTTCGATGAAAAAGGTCAGGCCGACACCTATCGGCGCAAGATCGAAATCTGCCAGCGCAGCTATGACATTCTGGTGAAGCAAGTCGGCTTCCTGCCGGAAGACATCATTTTTGATCCGAACATTTTCGCCATCGCCACCGGCATTGAGGAGCATAACAACTACGCGGTGGACTTCATCGAGGCCACCCACTGGATCAAACAGCATTTGCCTTACGCCAAGATCAGCGGCGGTGTATCCAACGTGTCGTTCTCGTTCCGTGGCAACGATGCGGTGCGCGAAGTGATCCACACCGTGTTCCTGTACCACACCATCAAAGCCGGAATGACCATGGGCATCGTCAACGCCGGGCAGCTCGGCGTGTATGAAGAAATCCCCAAAGACCTGCGCGACGCAGTGGAAGACGTGGTGCTGAATCGCAATCCCGATGCGGGCGAAAAACTGGTGCAGATGGCCGAGACGGTGAAGACCGGCGCCAAGGCGCAGGTCGAAGATCTGGAATGGCGCAAGGGCACGGTGCAGGAGCGCCTCACCCACGCATTGGTGCGCGGCATCACCACCTACATCGTCGAAGACACCGAAGAAGCGCGCCTGCAAACGAAGTTCCCGGTCGAGGTGATCGAAGGTCCGTTGATGGTTGGCATGAACGTGGTCGGCGACCTGTTCGGCGCGGGCAAGATGTTCCTGCCGCAAGTGGTGAAATCGGCGCGCGTGATGAAACAGGCGGTGGCGCATCTGGTGCCTTACATCGAAGCAGAAAAATTACGCTCCGGAAATACCAGCGCCAAGGGCAAGATCGTGATGGCGACGGTCAAGGGCGACGTGCACGACATCGGCAAGAACATCGTCACAGTTGTTCTGCAATGCAACAATTTCGAGGTGGTGAACATGGGCGTGATGGTGCCGTGCCAGCAGATCCTGGACACCGCGCGCACACACAACGCCGACATCATCGGTCTGTCCGGGCTGATCACCCCGTCGCTGGAAGAAATGGCGCATGTGGCGAAAGAGATGGAACGGCAAGGCTTCAAGATACCGCTGTTGATCGGCGGCGCGACAACTTCGCGTGTGCATACCGCGGTAAAGGTCGAACCGAACTACCCGAGCGGCCCGACGGTGTATGTCACCGATGCCTCGCGTGCGGTGGGCGTGTGCAGCAATTTGCTCTCCGATACGTTGCGTGATAAATACGTCGCGGGCATCAAGGCGGAATACATTGCGGCGCGTGAACAGCACGAAAGCAAGAAGGGCAAGGCGGTGTACGTCACGCTGGAAGAAGCGCGTGCGCGTGGCGTGAAAACAGATTGGACCCATTACACGCCGCCCAAGCCGTGGCTGCTGGGCGTGCACAAATTCGAAGACTATCCGCTGGACAAGATCGCCCAATACATAGACTGGACACCGTTCTTCCAGACATGGGAGATGGCGGGGCGCTACCCGAAAATCCTGCAGGACAAAGTGGTGGGCGAAGAAGCACGCAAGCTGTTCGCAGATGCGCAGGCGATGCTGAAGAAGATCATCAAGGAAAAATGGCTCACCGCGAATGCGGTGTTCGGCCTGTTTCCGGCGAATACCGTCAATAGTGACGACACCGAAATCTACACCGACGAATCGCGCCACAAGGTGGCGATGACCTGGCACAACCTGCGCCAGCAGACCAAGAAGCCAGCCGATATCCCGAACTACTGCCTCGCCGATTACATCGCGCCCAAGGAATCCGGTGTGGCAGATTATATCGGCGGATTTGCCGTCACGACCGGCATCGGCATCGACGCGCGCGTCGCGGAATTCGAAAAGCAGAACGATGACTACAACGCGATCCTGCTCAAGGCGCTCGCCGACCGCCTCGCAGAAGCCTTCGCCGAACTGCTGCACGCACGGTTACGCCGCGAATTCTGGGGCTATGCGGCGGACGAAGCTTTGAACAACGATGCGCTGATTGCCGAAAAATATCGCGGCATCCGCCCCGCGCCCGGCTATCCCGCCTGTCCGGAACACAGCGAAAAGGGCGCGCTGTTTGAACTTCTGAAGGCTCCGAAAAATGCAGGTATTACCCTCACCGAAAGCTACGCGATGCTGCCCACCGCAGCCGTAAGCGGCTTCTACTTCTCGCACCCGCAGGCGCAATATTTCGCCACCGGCAAAGTGGACAAGGATCAGGTGGCCAGTTACGCGCAGCGCAAAGGCTGGACGCTGGAAGAGGCGGAGCGCTGGTTAGCGCCGGTGTTGAGCTACTAGACAGTATGTCAAATACAACTGCACAACTTGCTGCCGAGCGATGGGTAGTTATGCACTGCCTACCAGAACATTTTAAGGGAGTCAGCTTTTCTGGTCGGGTACTCCAAGTGAAATGGGGCGGGAAGTTCGCTTTTGATACAGTAAGCAATGATGGAAAGATTGTTGGGCTTATTTCAACAAGTGCGGCGCATACTGCCAGCGGCAAATCAGCAATTGCCAAGTTCCAAAAATTAAAAGCCGATGCTTTGTACCTTCTTAACGTGGTCGGAGCAGTGCGGCTATTCATGGTGTTTACCGAAAAGTCCATGTTGGCGCATTTTGAAAAAGAAAGAACTTCAGGTCGTTTTCCGCTCGAAATCGAATTTCTACATGTTACATTGCCGGAAGAAATACATGCTCAAGTTATTGAAGCAAGGCGTGTCGCGTCTGCTGAAACCACTCCGACACAAAAAATCAATAAAGCAAATAAGTACCATGACTAAACTGATTAAGCGAAAGTAGGGCGGAACGCATCGCGGTTCCGCCGCATGGCTGAATGGTGGAACGCCCTGCGGGCTTCCACCCTACGCAAATCACAATAAACTGAGGAGCATGAAATGAAATGCATCAATTTTTTACCGCTGGCTATATTCTTGTTAGGCAGCATTTTTTCAACCACCGCGTGCTCTGAGCAGGCCGCGCCAAAAATGGAGACAAGCAACATGACTGAACTGATCAAGACCGATGTAAAACTGGGAGTGGGTGATTTAGCGACCGCTGGCAAGAACGTGTCAGTGCACTACACCGGCTGGCTATATGATGCAGCCGCGCCTGATCATCACGGCAAGAAATTCGATAGTTCACGCGACCGCAACGAGCCTTTCGAATTTCCGCTTGGGGCAGGCCGTGTCATCGCGGGCTGGGACCAGGGCGTGGCGGGCATGAAAGTCGGCGGACAGCGCACGTTGATCATTCCTGCAAATCTTGGCTATGGCGCGCGCGGTGCGGGCGGGGTGATCCCACCGAATGCGACGCTGGTGTTCGACGTTGAACTGCTGGTGGTTCATTAACAGCGCGTTGCAAAACGAACGATGAACCTGATCTCGCACCCTCTGCTGGTCACGGCGCTGATGCTCGCCGTGTCCAACCTGTTCATGACTTTCGCGTGGTATGGACACCTGAAAAACCTCGCCAGTTCGCCCTGGTATGTGGCGGCGCTAATAAGCTGGGGCATCGCGCTGTTCGAGTACATGTTTCAGGTGCCCGCTAACCGCATCGGCTACACGTTGCTCTCGCTCGGGCAGTTGAAGATTTTGCAGGAGGTCATCACGCTGTCGGTGTTCGTTCCCTTCGCGGTGCTGTACATGAACCAGCCGTTGAAGTGGGATTACCTGTATGCGGCGCTGTGCCTGATGGGTGCGGTATATTTTATTTTTCGCAGTGCTTAGGAAGTATTTTCGTTTTTTTACCTTTAGAAAGAATTTATGCAATGTCCCTTCTGCGCTTCTGAAATCAGCCCAGATGCAGTTGTATGTGAAAAGTGTGGGGCCACTAGGGTTACCCAGCGGACCCCTGCGGGTATTTTCGTGGGCTGGGTGGGCATGGTGTTGGCGCTTATATGGGTCATGTTGTGGGTTCCTCTGCTGATCCTGCCCTTCACTGAGATTGGCGTAAGTAGTTATCCCTGGCTAACGCTTATAGTTGGCACCTTCGTAGCTGCTGGATTGTTGTGGTATTCCAAATCGACCATACATTCCCAATGGGTTCGCCGTGAAGATTGAGCGTTTATGAACACGGATAAAATACCGGCGATACACATTCTGGGAATTTGCGGCACGTTCATGGGCGGCATCGCGGCACTCGCCAAGCAAGCGGGACATCGCGTCACAGGCTGTGATGCCAATGTGTATCCGCCGATGAGCACGCAACTGGAAGCGCAAGGCATCGACCTGATCGAAGGTTTCGGTGTGGAGCAGCTCGAACTCAAGCCGGATGTGTTCGTCATCGGCAACGTGGTGTCGCGCGGCAACCCGCTGATGGAGGAAATCCTCAATCGCAACCTGCCTTACATCTCCGGTCCTCAATGGCTGGCGCAAACCATCCTGCGCGATAAATGGGTGCTGGCTGTGGCGGGCACGCACGGCAAGACCACCACCAGTGCGATGCTGGCGTGGATACTGGAATACGCCGGACTGAGTCCCAGTTTCTTGATCGGCGGAGTGCCGCAAAATTTCGGTATTTCCGCACGGCTGAGTTCTCTCCCCTCTCCC
>CABEDG010000185.1_pt1 | contig 14408 bp, 12 predicted proteins | sample 3132891 | NCBI WGS metagenome assembly CABEDG01 (sample SAMEA5534329, study PRJEB31848) | metagenome | biome: tundra; feature: field; material: soil | place: USA | collected 2013-05 | depth 0.15 m
ATGCCTGCTACCGCAAAGCCGCATTCGCCAACGACGCGCAACGTGTGGAATTCTTGTTCGAGCGCTACCAGCAACTCACCAGCTTATTGCCGACAGAAAAAGCCTCCAAGAAGAGGTAGATTTCGAGAGCAGCCATGGACGCGACTGAAAAACTCGTTGCCGATCACTTAGCACATCGTGGCTATGCCAACGTTATCTTCGAGCCGGACGGCAATATCCCTCCAGACTTTCTAGTCGAAGGAACCATTGCGATTGAAGTTCGCCGTCTGAATCAGAACCACTTCAATGGAACCGACGCGGAAGGGCTTGAGGAAGTTGCTATCCCCCTAAGGGATCGCATAAAGAAGCTTGTCAGCAGTCTCGGTGCTCCGACCGAAGACGAAAGTTGGTTTGTCTTCTTTAGGTTCAAACGGCCAGTCGAACCATGGAAGAGCCTAGGTCCAAAATTGCGTCAGGCGCTTGAGACGTTCATAACTGCACCAGTTAAGCAAAAAGGCATCATTGCCAAAACCCAAGGGTTTGAGCTTGACGTCTTTAGAGCGAGCAAACCACATGCAACGATGTTCGTCATTGGAGGTTACAATGATAAGGAGTCAGGCGGTTGGTTGCTTTCCGAGATGGAAACAAACATCCGTCATTGCGCAAGCGAAAAGTCCGGAAAGATTGCGAAGGTTCGTCACAAGTATGGACAGTGGTGGCTCGCGCTTGTCGACCATATCGGATATAGCCTCGACGAGTTTGACCGGGAGATGCTTCGAGAACAAATGTCAATTAAGCATGACTGGGACAAAATTATTCTCATCGATCCACGGGATCATACACGGTGGTTTGAAATCTAATTTCTCATGCCACCGGATGTTTACACGACCAATGGAATTAAAGGGGCCGGGTTCGGATTAAATTAGCGCCCCGCGCCTTGAAGTCCGGTAGTCCGGTAGGGTGGGCACTCCTGCCCACGCGGGTGCTGGATGTTGCAATGGTGGGCAGAGGCTGCCCACCCCTACGCCGACCTAAAACTCAAGCCGTCACAATGCGAAAATTCGTACCCTTGGCGATTGAGAAACAGTTGTGCGGCATCGCTTTGCTGCGGGCATCAGAAATCTTGACCTCTATAAGTTGCTGGTGAACGGTTGGCAACTGTATGATAATTCGGGTGCACCACCCATTTTGATGGAAGAAGGATGACCGATATGAAAGCGCCCGTTTCACATTCCAAAGACTCCGATTTACAGAAAGCCCCGCAAGCGTTGCTACGGGCTTCGGAAAAGGCACGCTTGCTGGCCGAACAAACCGGCACGCCGTTTATCGTGCGCCAGCCTGCCAAACCTTCCGTTACTGCGGGCAAGCGCAAGTAGTTCGTAAGCGATCCATTTTTATCAAACCAGATTCTCGCCTGAACGCACGCCAGTTTATTCTGAGCTTGCCGAAGGGTTGGGAATGGGAAGACCCAACCCCATCATGAATACCACTGAGAAACAGACTGGCCATTCTAAAACCGCACGCAATCCGATCAAGATCGTGCCGCTGCAACAGCGCCTGCGCAAACCGGAATGGATACGCGTGAAGTCCGGCAGCGGGCAGGGTTATCACGACGTGAAGCGCCTGTTGCGCGAGCACAATCTGCACACGGTGTGCGAAGAGGCTTCCTGCCCGAACATCGGCGAATGCTTCGGCAAGGGCACGGCGACCTTCATAATACTCGGCGACTTGTGCACGCGCCGCTGCCCGTTCTGCGACGTGGCGCACGGGAAACCGCTGCCGCCGGACATCAACGAACCGGACAATCTCGCGCGCTCCATCAGTCTGCTCAAACTGAAATATGTGGTCATCACCAGCGTGGATCGAGACGATCTGCGCGACGGCGGCGCGCAGCATTTTGCTGATTGCCTGACTGCGATCCGCGCCAGCTCGCCCGCTACGCGTTTGGAAATTCTGGTGCCGGATTTTCGCGGTCGGCTGGAGGCCGCGCTGGACGCGCTTTCCGCCAGCCAGCCCGATGTGCTGAACCACAATCTGGAAACCGTGCCGCGTCTGTATAAATTGGCGCGTCCCGGTGCGGACTATGCGCACTCGCTGAAGTTGCTCAGGGATTTCAAGGCGCGCTTCCCGCATATCCCGACCAAATCCGGCCTGATGCTGGGCTTGGGCGAGACCGATGATGAGGTGCTGGAGGTGATGCGCGATCTGCGCGCACACGATGTGAACATGCTCACCATCGGCCAATATCTGCAACCTTCCGATGGACACCTGCCGGTGCTGCGTTATGCGCCATTGGAAACGTTCACGATGTTCGAGCAAGCCGCAAAAGAAATGGGCTTCAGCCATGCCGCCTGCGGCCCGATGGTGCGCAGCAGTTATTTCGCAGACGAGCAGGCGCATCAGGCGGGGGTATTTGTGGCTTAATTGAGCATTTCATAATTCGCGAAAATCATTCCGTTCGGGCTGAGGTATCGAAGCCCAGTAATATGAGCAAGTTCACCCTTCGAAACCTCAGGATGAACGGTGTAATGAATTATGGAATGATCAATAGGTCAGTGTCCCCGTGTTAAACTCTGCGTCGAAGCTGGCTAGGCAGTCGCCGCGCACGCAAGTGCGGGGAGGAAAGTCCGGGCTCCACAGAGCAGGATGCCGGTTAATGGCCGGACACCGTGAGGTGATGAACAGTGCCACAGAAAATAAACTGCCTAAGTTCCTTCGGGAAACGGTGAGGGTGAAACGGCGGGGTAAGAGCCCACCGCGGACGTGGTAACACGGACGGCACGGTAAACTCCATCCGGAGCAAGACCAAATAAGCAGGCCATGACGTTGCTCGCGTCGCTTGCGGGTAGGTTGCTTGAGCGTCAGGTAACGAAACGCCTAGAGGAATGGCTGTCCACGACAGAACCCGGCTTATCGGCCAGCTTCACCTTATTCGATGGGTCACTATGGAGTGCGATCTGTCGCGCCTGCGGCGAGAACGATTTGCCGCGAGGTTTTTCATTTTTGCAAACGACTTGCCTCAAATGCATTCTGAATAAGTGACCGACACCTACGCCCAATGCCCCAAATGCGGACATAAGCTACCGCAACCCTTGCCTGCCAGCGCAACCTGTCCAGTCTGCGGGATTTATTTCTTCAAGTGGGCGCAGCCTTCGCACGCGCCTGTTTTGTCCGAAGGCGGCGATGAATCAACCTCCGACACCGAACATGGTTACATCGCAACTCTGTTGCAGCCGTTGCAGCAGATGAATGCAGTGACGTTTTATGGACGATGTACCGCGCTTGCATTGTTGGCTATTTGGAGTTGGTTTCTTTTTGCTTATGACTACCGTGATGCTGAGATATTCACATCCTTTATGCACAATATCCTGTTGCCGATACACGAAGCGGGACATGTGTTGCTCAGGCCGTTCGGCGAGTTCATGATGGTTCTTGGCGGTAGCCTGTTTCAGCTTGTATTTCCGTTCGGAATCGGTGTCGCTTTCATCGTGAAGAACCGCGACAATTTCGGCGCGTCAATCGGATTGTGGTGGGCGAGTGTCAGCCTGGTCGATTTGTCTCCTTACATTTATGATGCGCTGCATCCGCAACTGATCCTGGTCGGTGGGGGCACAGGCGCGGAGGACGGTCCGCATGATTGGATTTATCTGTTGATCAGGCTGGGCCAGATAGACAATGCGCAGCGCTGGGGTGCGTTTGCCCACGTGTGCGGCGGGTTGCTCATGCTGGGTGCATTGATTTGGGGAGCGACTATACTTTGGCGGCAGCGCAAGCAGTTGGACGGTCATGTGGAGAATGTGTGAATGAAGCGCGAATCACTGAGATATGTGCAACCATCTTAAAAGCTCAAACGTGCTGCGACCGAATTGATTTTGTTTAACCCGCTCCGCCCCCCACTTCTATCTACCCATTTTTCTTCCTTTCCCCGAAATATCCAGCCCTTCCTTACAAATCGCTTTAGCTTATTAGCGTAATCCATTATTTTTTAAGCATATTTGTTTTTTCTTAACTTCCTGCGCTAACTCCTTGTCCCATAAAGACAAATCCCATTTTTTAGCTTGACCGCTGGATTTTTTTTCAATATAGTGGGTTCAAGTGGTAAAAAGTGGGTAATAGTGGGGGCTAAGGGATGTTTCAGGGGGCGGCACAACTCAATCTGGATAGCAAAGGCAGACTCGCAATACCGGCGCGGTATCGCGACATGCTGCTTGCGCATTGTGCGGGCAGCCTGGTGCTGACCGCCGATGCCGATGGTTGTCTGCTGGCCTACCCGCAACCTGAATGGCAACCGATACGCGAGAAGCTGCTCAAGCTCTCCGCACTCAATCCGAAGATTCGTGCCCTGCAACGTCGCCTGATCGGTTATGCCGAAGATGTGGTGATGGATGGTGCCGGGCGCGTGTTGATCTCTCCGGCCTTGCGTAACTACGCCGCGCTGGACAAGCGCGTGATGCTGGTCGGCCAAGGCAATAAATTCGAATTGTGGGACGAGGCGAAATGGCAGGCGCAGCAAGAAGCTTCGCTGTCGTTCATGGATGGTGATTTGCCACCCGAACTTGAAGGTTTTTCTTTGTGAGTGAGGGTTTATTACATTTCTAATTCAGAACGTATCTTTGTAGGAGCAGGCCATGCCTGCGAATGCAAAAGATCGCGTGCATGGCGCGCTCCTACACCTACATCATTGATTCACGTTTGAATTAGAAATGGAATTAGTTCACACCACCGTTCTGTTGCACGAAGCCGTTGAAGCACTCGCCATCAAGCCGGATGGCATTTATGTGGATGGCACGTTCGGGCGCGGCGGGCACAGTGCGCAAATCCTGGAGCGGCTCGGCACAAGCGGAAAGTTGATTGCAATGGACAAGGATCCGGCAGCGGTGGCGGTAGGCAAAGAATGGCGCGATGCGCGATTTCAAATGGTGCATCGCGGTTTCGCGCAAATGACGGAGGTGTTGCGCGAACAGGGCGTGGGGCAGGTGGACGGCATTCTGCTTGACTTGGGCGTGTCTTCGCCGCAACTGGATGAAGCGGCGCGCGGTTTCAGTTTTCGCTTTGATGCGCCGCTGGATATGCGCATGGATGTCAGCAGCGGGATGACCGCAGCGCAGTGGCTGGCGACGGTGAATGAAAGTTTTCTGGCGGAGGTGATACGTGATTACGGCGAAGAACGGTTTGCTAAGCAGATTGCAAGAGCGATTGTTGCGGCGCGCGCAATCGAACCCATCCACACCACGCGGCAACTCGTCGAGCTGGTTAGTAAAGCGGTACGTACCCGTGAGGCAGGGCAGAACCCGGCGACACGCACCTTTCAGGCTATACGGATTTATCTCAACCAGGAGCTCGAAGAGCTTGCGCGGGTCTTGCCAGAGTGTGTGACGCATCTCAAGACTGGCGGACGATTGGTGGTGATCAGCTTTCATTCGCTGGAAGACCGCATCGTGAAGCACTACATGCGTAAGATGGCGGAAGGCGATAAATTGCCGCGCAATGTGCCGATACGCGCCAGCGAAGTGCCGCAGGGAAAATTGAATTTGATCGGCAGGGCAGTGCGCGTTAGTGGGGCAGAACTGCAAGCCAACCCACGTGCGCGCAGCGCGGTGATGCGTGTTGCGGAGCGCAGCGATGTTGCGTAGCAGCATGGCTTGGGTTGAAGGCGCATGAAGACCGATATGGTTGGTATTCGTAAGCAAGTCATGGGCAAAGTCGATGGGCTCAGCCCTGTCTACCGGGGCTTGCTGCTGGTGGCGGTGGTGTTGTGTGCGTTGAGTGTGGTCACTTCGCAGCACAAGGCACGCAAGCTGTTCATCGAGTTGCAAAAAGAAAAAGAGCAAGCGCAGCAGATGGAGGTGGAGTGGGGGCAGTTGCAACTGGAGCAAAGCACTTGGGCTGCGCCGGCGCGGGTAGAAGAAGTTGCGGTGCAAAAGTTGCAAATGCAGTTGCCCAAAAATGGGCAAGTTCAATTTATACGGATGAAGCAGCCCTCTCCACAATCCTCTGATGGAACAACTGATAGAACTACTAGCCATCTGACTAACCCAGCAAAAGACGCTGGGCAAGTCATTGGTTATAGCCATTCGACTAGGCTGGAAAAAAACGCCATCCAAGTCGCTGGTTATCCCGCCAGCGGGGAGAGCGAAGCGAGGGGCCTGGGGGAAAAGAGCTATAACGGAACAAAACCACAACGATGAATTACGCGGCCAGCGCACATCCAGACATCACGGCGAAATTGCCAGGATGGCGCGCCACCGCGCTATTTATAACATTGCTGGCCGGACTGGCCGGGTTGCTGGGGCGCGGCGTGTATTTGCAAGGGATACACAATGACTTTCTGCAGGGAAAAGGCAACGCGCGCTACAGCCGCGTGATCGAAGTAAGCGCGCACCGCGGTATGATCTCCGACCGCAACGGCGAACCGCTCGCCGTCAGTACCCCGGTTGAATCGGTGTGGGCGAGCCCGCCGGACGTGGAAGCCGATCGGCGACAAGTAAAAAAACTGGCGCAAATACTCGGCATGGACATAGAGGAAGTGAAGAACCGTCTGTTCGATACTTCGCGTGACTTTGTCTATCTCAAACGACTGCTGCCCCCCTATCAGGTCGAAAAAGTGGTGAGTCTGAATCTTCCCGGGGTGTCGCTGCAGCGCGAATATCGTCGCTATTATCCGGCGGGTGAGGAAGCTGCGCAGACGCTGGGCTTTACCGGACAGGACGACATCGGGCAAGAGGGGATGGAGCTGGCCTTACAGGAACAGCTTGCCGGAAAACCCGGCAGCCAGCGCGTCATCAAGGATAACCACGGGTACATTGTTGAAGATGCCGGTAGTCTCCACGCGTCCAAGCCGGGCAGCGATATCGTGCTCAGTCTGGATAGCAATTTGCAACACATCGCCTATCGCGAGCTGGAGAGTGCGGTCAAGCAACATCGAGCCAAGGCCGGTGCGGTAGTGGTTCTCGATGCGCGCAGCGGCGAAGTGCTGGCTCTCGCCAACTATCCCGGCTACAACCCGAACAACCGCAGCAACACCAGCAGCAAAGCGATGCGCAACCGCGCCATTACCGATCTGTTCGAGCCGGGTTCGACGATGAAACCGTTTACGGTGGCGACGGCGATAGAGACGGGCAAAGTGCGCCCCAACACTATCATCAATACTGAGCATGGTGTGTTCACGGTGAACAACAGAAAGATTCACGACGCCCATCCGGAGTCGATGTTGACCGTGGCACAGGTCATCCAAGAGTCCAGCAATGTCGGCGCAGCCAAAATCGCCTTGTCGCTGAAATCCGAAACGATGTGGCAAGGCTTGGCGGATAGCGGATTCGGCGCGCAGACCGGCAGCAACTTCCCGGGCGAAGCGCCGGGTAAATTGCGCGACCCGAAAACCTGGCGACCCATTGAACAGGCCACTATGGCTTATGGGCACGGGATCTCGGTGAATCTGCTGCAACTGGCGCGTGCCTACACCATTTTCGCCAACGACGGCGAATTGAAACCGATTTCGCTGCTCAAGCTGGATGCCCCGGTGGTAGGGAAGAAAGTGTTTTCCGAGCGCACCGCGCACATGTTGCGCGACATGCTGGAAATGGTGGTGCTGCCCGGCGGCACGGCTCCGCTGGCGCAAGTGGCCGGTTATCGCGTGGCGGGCAAGACCGGCACCGCGCATAAGCTGGAAGACGGCCGTTACGTCAATCATTATGTCGCCTCCTTCGTCGGATTCGCGCCGGCATCGAATCCGCGTCTGGTGGTGGCGGTGATGATAGATGATCCGGGCGGCGCCGAGTATTACGGGGGGGAAGTTGCCGCACCGGTGTTCAGTAAAGTGACGGGTGCGGCGTTGCATGCGCTCAGTGTGCCGAACGATGCGCCGCTGGATAACGTTATCGCGCCGCCTGCGAATATTGTGAAGGAGGAAGTGTGAGTCCTTCCCTCCATCAGTGGGCTTTCGAGCAATTGAAGGCATTGAAAGTGCCGATCATACGCCTGGTGACGGACAGTCGTTCCATTCAGCGCGGCGATACTTTTGTCGCCTATCCCGGTGAAAAGTCTGATGGCCGGCAGTTCATCGCGCCAGCGATCGCTCAGGGTGCGAATGCGGTGATCTACGAAAAGCTTTTGTCCGGGCACCCGTGGGAGGCGCAGCATTTCGTCTGGGACGCTGCCTGGCAAGTGCCCAATCTCGCTGTGGCCGATTTGCGCCACAAGGCGGGATGGCTGGCCGATGCAGTGTATGGCACACCCTCGGAAAAATTGTGGATGGTGGGCATCACCGGAACCAATGGCAAGACTTCAACCAGCCACTGGATCGCTCACGCTTTGAACGAGGCGGGACAGCAATGTGCACTGATCGGCACGCTGGGCAACGGCTTTGTCGGCGCGCTGCAAGCCAGTGCCAACACCACACCGGATGCCATTCGCGTGCATGGCTTGCTGGCTGACTATTTGCGTGATGGCGCGCAAGCAGTGGCGATGGAAGTGTCCTCGCACGCGCTGTCTCAGGGGCGTGTGAATGCGGTGCGTTTTGATGTGGCAATGCTCACCAATTTGAGCCGCGATCATCTCGATTATCACGGTGATATGCAACGCTACGCTGATACCAAGCGCAAGTTATTCGATTGGCAACAGCTTGGCTTTGTGGTGCTGAATCTCGACGATGCATATGGCGTAGAGCTGGCTGAGCAATTGCAAGATGCAGATGCGGAAGTAATTGGTTACGGCTTGAGTGATGCAGCACTGCAACTTGCCGAGCGGCTGGGTCTGCGCATGGTCTATGGCAGTTTGCTGGAAATGACCGGGCAGGGATTGCGGCTGGCTGTGCACTCCAGTTGGGGAGCGGCGGAGTTGAATAGCGCGCTGGTCGGGCGATTCAACGCGGCGAATCTTATGGGTGCGCTGGCGGTATTGCTGGTGAGCGGGATGGCTTTGAGCGGCGCGGCACACTCATTGAGCAGGGCGCAGCCGGTCGCCGGACGCATGCAGCGCCTGGGTAGCGTGCAGCAACCGACGGTGATCGTGGATTACGCGCATACACCGGACGCGTTGGAAAAAGTGCTGCAGGCATTGCGCGAAGTCAGCGTGGCAGCAGGCGGAAAGGTGCTTTGCGTATTCGGCTGCGGCGGAGATCGGGATCGAGGCAAACGCGCCATGATGGGCATGGTCGCGGAGAAATTTTCCGATTTTTGTATCGTAACTTCCGACAATCCGCGCGGCGAAAATCCGCGCGAAATAATCGCGGAAATTGTCAGTGGCATGAATGAAGACAACCACGAGATCATAGTAGACCGCGCTGCCGCAATTCAAAGTGCCATTAGACATGCGCGGCAAAGCGATACCGTGCTGATCGCGGGCAAGGGGCACGAAGATTATCAGGAGATTAACGGCGTAAAGCATCCGTTCAACGATGTGCTGGTAGTGCAGCAGGCTTTGCAGACGCATCATTCGGAGGCGCGCGCATGATGCTGCTGTCGCAAGCCGCGCAGGCAACCGGTGGAAAACTGGTCGGAGCCGATGTGCGTTTCAATGCGGTATCCAGCGATAGCCGCAAAATTGTGCAAGGTGATTTGTTCGTTGCGTTGCGCGGTGAGCATTTCGACGGCTACAACTTTGTCGCAACTGCCGCGCAAGCGGGAGCGGTCGCTGCGCTGGTGAATAAAGACAGCTATGAGGGGCAGGGAACAAGGGGCAAGGAGCAAGGTACAAGGCTTGCCGCGGGCATCTCGCTCCTGGTTGTAGAAGATACGCGCCTGGCGTTGGGGCGCTTGGCTGGGTGGTGGCGCAGGCAGTTCGCTATTCCACTGGTGGCGATTACCGGCAGCAACGGCAAGACCACGGTGAAGGAAATGCTCGCCAGCATTCTGCGCGAGGCGGCAGGTAGTGCAGACGCAGTGCTCGCAACCCAGGGTAATTTAAACAACGACATCGGTATGCCGCTCACACTGCTGCAACTGAATGCAACGCACCGTTATTCCGTGATCGAAATGGGCATGAATCATTCAGGTGAGATTGAGTACCTGACACGTATAGCCAGACCAGATGTTGCGCTAATAAACAACGCCAGTGGCGCGCATTTGGAAGGGCTGGGTTCGGTGGAGGCGGTCGCGCGTGCCAAAGGTGAGATCTTCGCAGGCTTGAAGCATTATGGCGCGGCGGTGATCAACGCTGATGACGCAAATGCGCCATTGTGGCGTTCGCTTGTGGGCGTCAATCCATTGCTTGAATTCGGCCTGAATCCGGAGGCCGATGTATGTGGCACGTGGCGGCCGCACGGTTATGGCTTGCGGCTTGACGTGACCGCGCCGCAAGGAATATTCACTGCAAACTTGCAGGTCCCCGGTGCGCACAATGCGCGCAACGCGCTGGCCGCAACAGCTGCTGCAATCGTGCTGAACATCTCTTTGGAAACCATTGCCGCGGGCCTGGAAAAATTCAGCGGTGTAGCCGGACGTTTGCAGCGGAAGGCCGCGCTGCATGGCGCCAGCTTGATAGACGATACTTACAATGCCAATCCGGCCTCGTTGCGCGCCGCGATCAGCGTGCTTGCACAAGCTGCCGGCAAGCGCATTTTGGTGTTGGGTGACATGGGTGAATTGGGCGATGACGCGGCAATCTTTCATGCTGAGATCGGTAGTGAAGCGCGTTGTGCCGGTATTGAAAAACTTTACGCGCTGGGCACATTGAGCGGCAACGCGGTGAGCGAATTCGGTAGCGGTGCGCAACATTTCGAGCGCGTCGAAGATCTACAGGCTGCGCTGGAAAATGAATTGGACGCGAACACCACGGTGATGGTGAAAGGTTCACGATTTATGAAAATGGAACGCGTGGTGCAGTACTTGGAAGCAGGAAGCGGTGAGAAGCAGGAGCGGCCACCTGCTGCTCACTCAAAGGAGAAAACATGCTTTTAGCACTTGCTCAGTGGCTGGCTCAGGACGTAAGGTTTTTCAGCGTGTTCAATTACATCACGCTGCGCACCGTGCTGGCGGCGATGACGGCATTGTTCATCTCGTTTCTGGTCGGTCCGACGATGATACGCAAATTGGCTGCATACAAAATCGGCCAGTCGATCCGCAGCGACGGGCCGCAAACGCATCTGGTAAAGGCCGGCACGCCGACTATGGGCGGCGCGTTGATCCTGACTTCGATCGCGATCACCACCTTGCTGTGGGGCGATTTGCACAACCATTACGTGTGGGTGGTGCTGATCACCACCTTGGGCTTCGGCGTGATCGGCTGGGTGGATGATTATCGCAAGGTGGTGCATCGCAATCCCAAGGGCCTGTCTGCCAAAGCCAAGATGGGTTGGCAATCCATCATTGCGCTGCTGGTTGGAGTCTATTTGTGGAACGCCGCCAGCCTGCCCGCGCATACCGAACTCATCGTGCCGTTTTTCAAGCTACTGGTGTTTCCGGTCTCGGCAGTAATTTTCATTACGCTGACCTATTTGGTGATTGTTGGAACCAGCAATGCGGTGAATTTGACCGATGGTCTGGATGGCCTGGCCATCATGCCGACGGTGATGGTGAGCGGCGCACTGGCGATATTCGCCTACGTGGCGGGCAACGCAGTGTTCTCAAAATATCTCGGCATTCCCTACATTCCGGGCGCGGGTGAGTTGGCGGTGTTCTGCGGCGCGATTGCCGGAGCCGGCTTGGCTTTCCTGTGGTTCAACGCCTATCCCGCCGAAGTGTTCATGGGTGATGTCGGCGCGCTGGCTCTCGGTGCGGCACTCGGCACAGTGGCGGTGATCGTGCGCCAGGAGTTGGTGCTGTTCATCATGGGCGGCGTGTTCGTGGTCGAGGCGGTCTCGGTGATGATCCAGGTGGCCTCGTTCAAGCTGACCGGCAAGCGCGTGTTCCGCATGGCTCCGTTACATCATCACTACGAGTTGAAGGGCTGGAAAGAGACCCAGGTGGTGGTGCGCTTCTGGATCATTACCATGTTATTGGTGTTGTTGGGATTGGCAACTTTGAAATTAAGGTAGTTGGAAGACGTAAGACGTAAGTTGGAAGTTGGGGGTGCTAACAACTTACGTCTTACGTCTCACGACTGGTTTTTAGGAGAAACAGTGACAAGATGTTCTGACAAAAAGGTGCTGGTACTTGGTCTCGGCGAGACCGGGCTGTCCATGGTGCGCTGGCTCAGCGCACAGAGTGCACGCCTGCGCGTGGCGGACAGCCGCAGCGCGCCACCCGGTTTGGTTCAGGCTGCCCGGTATGTTGCTGCCGAACAAATTTTTTGCGGTAATTTTAATGACGCGCTGTTTGACGGCATCGAGCTGATCGCGATCAGTCCGGGTGTGCCGTTGCGCGATCCGGCAGTGGAACGGGCAATCGTGCGCGGCATTGCGGTGGTGGGCGACATCGAGTTGTTCGCGCAATCACTGCCGAAAGATAATCGTCCGCGCATCCTCGCGATCACCGGATCGAACGGAAAGACCACCGTCACCAGCATGGTGGAACATCTGTGCAAGGCGGCGGGCAAGGACGCAGTGGCGGCCGGCAACATTTCTCCGGCGGTACTGGATGTCGTGCTGGAGCGTGGCGCAAACCAGCCCGAGGTATGGGTGCTGGAATTGTCCAGTTTCCAGCTTGAAACCACGTCCAGTCTGAATGCCGATGCCGCGACCGTGCTGAATATCAGCGAAGATCATCTCGATCGTTATGCCGACATGGCTGAATACAGCGCCGCCAAGGCGCGTATTTTTGCGGGATGCAGCATACAGGTGCTGAACCGCGACGATGCGTGCTGCATGAGCATGGCGCGCGCGGAATGCAAAACCATCACGTTCGGTTTGAATATGCCCGGCACTGAAGGTGATTTTGGGATAGAGCGCGCTGACGGGGAAATCTGGTTGATGCAAGGCACGCAGCGTTTGCTCAAAGCCAGCGAGTTGCAAGTGGCCGGATTGCACAACGTGGCGAATGCATTGGCCGCGTTGGCGCTGAGCCGCGCGATAGATTTTCCGATGCACACATTGCTTGATGCGCTACGCAGCTTCAAAGGGCTGCCGCATCGCGTGGAGCGTGTGGCAGAAATGGATGGCATCACTTATTACGACGATTCCAAGGGTACCAATGTCGGCGCGACCGTTGCCGCGCTGCAAGGGTTGGGACGCAAGGCAGTGTTGATCGCGGGCGGCGAGGGCAAAGGACAGGATTTCGCGCCGCTCAATCCGGCAGTGGCGCAACATGCGCGTGCGGTGGTGCTGATCGGACGCGACGCGCCGCTGATCGCGGCTGCCCTGAATGGTTGTGGTGTGAAGGTAGCGCGCGCCGAAGATATGAGTGATGCCGTGCATCAAGCCACCCGTCTGGCGCTAAGCGGTGATGCAGTGCTGTTGTCGCCGGCCTGCGCCAGCTTCGATATGTTCCGCAACTATGAACATCGCGCTGAAGTGTTCGTGCAAGCGGTGCAAGAGTTGGAAAAGGAGGGCGCATGGCATCGCTAGTTAAAACGCGCACCCCCCCGCCGCAAGCGCAATTCGACGAATTGCTGATCTGGGTATTGATAGGGCTGCTCGCACTCGGTTTGGTAATGGTGTATTCCGCCTCGATCGCGACGGCCGAGGCCAACAAATTTACCGGCTATCAACCGGCATATTATTTGTTGCGGCATGGTGTGTTCATCGTTGTGGGGTTGCTTATCGGGCTGTTTGCTTTTCAGGTGCCGGTGCAAATGTGGCAGACCTATGCGCCCTATTTGTTTTTGATCGGTGCGGCATTGTTGGCGCTGGTGCTGATTCCTGGTATCGGGCGCGAAGTGAACGGCAGCCGCCGCTGGTTATCGCTGCTTGTCATCAATTTGCAGCCTTCCGAATTGATGAAACTGTTCGCGGTGTTGTATGCCGCCGATTACACGGTGCGCAAGGGCAAGGTGGGCCATTTGTTCAGAAAAGCCTTCGTGCCGATGCTGGTGGTGATGGTGCTGATCGGCGGCTTGTTGCTGCAAGAGCCGGACATGGGCGCGCTGGTGGTGATTTGTGTCATTGCCTTATGCACGCTGTGGCTGGGCGGCTTCAATCTCAAAGTGTTTGTCGCGTTGCTGGTGGCGTTGCCACTGGCGTTTGGCGCACTGATATTTTCTTCGCCTTACCGGATGCAGCGTGTCATCGGCTTCATGGACCCGTGGTCTGATCCTTATGGCAAGGGCTATCAATTGAGCCACGCGCTGATCGCTTTCGGGCGCGGCGAATGGCTGGGTGTGGGGCTGGGCGGCAGCGTGGAAAAGTTGTTCTACCTGCCGGAAGCGCACACCGACTTTTTGATGGCGGTGATCGCGGAAGAATTGGGCCTGATCGGCGTGGCAGCGGTGATCGTGCTGTTCGCGCTGCTGGTGGTGCGCGCGTTTCGGATCGGGCGCCATGCCGCGTTTCTCGACCGCAACTTTTCCGCGCTGGTCGCGCAGGGTATCGGCGTGTGGATCGGCGCGCAGGCGATGAT